>Ga0209006_10001105_pt1 | contig 24719 bp, 16 predicted proteins | sample JacPin_JW_Ref_O2_FD_188567 | JGI IMG/M metagenome (GOLD analysis project Ga0209006, IMG submission 188567) | Forest soil microbial communities from Algoma, Ontario, Canada - Jack Pine, Ontario site 1_JW_Ref_O2 (SPAdes) (version 2) | ecosystem: Environmental > Terrestrial > Soil > Boreal... | reverse complement strand
TGAAAAAGCGAGAGAAAAGTTGGTCGGGGAGAGAGGATTTGAACCTCCGACCCCCTGGTCCCGAACCAGGTGCTCTACCAGGCTGAGCCACTCCCCGACGGTGCCCGACGCGCTGAGGAAAGCGCGTTTCAAGCCATGGGCCTGAACTGTAAAAATTATAACACTTGCTTCTGCACGCCGACTTCGTTTGGTTTGCGGCGTTGGTAATGATGCCGTTGGGCAAATGGCACCACTACGCGGCCGTGGCGTTCTTGTTTGAAATCGGCGTTGCGAATACCATGGGGAACTCGCGAAACCGTCCCCGGACTCCCACGGGAAATTCGCGACGAAGCAGTCCCGAGCCCACATCCTCTATGAAAACTGTATTCGCCGCCCGCTCCCTCTACACGCCTCTGGAAGAGATTCCGAACCCGCTTGTGTTCGTGGAAAACGGAGTGATTACAGATCTCACCTCCCGTTCGGTCCGGGAGATTCCCGCCAACACGGCTCTCATCGACTTTGCTGATGCCGTAATTACGCCCGGTTTCGTTGACATCCACATGCACGGCGGCGCGGGGCTGGATGTGATGCAGGCGTCCGAGGCTGAGATGCCGCACTTGGGCAGGTTCCTGGCCCAGCATGGAGTGACTGGTTACTTCCCTACGACCGTGGCGGCACCGATCGATGTAACTTGCGCCGCGTTGGAGCGCATCGCCGACGCGATCGATGCGGGACAAGCATCCACGAACGGCCCTGACGATGGCAACGCTCCGCAGGCTCGGCCGCTGGGAATCCATCTGGAAGGGCCGTTTCTCAGCCATGCCCGCCGCGGCGTGCATGCGCCGGAAAACCTGGCGTTGCCGACGGTCGCACTTTTCGATCGTCTGTGGCAGGCTGCGCGCGGACAAGTTCGCATGCTCACCATCGCTCCGGAGCTTCCGGGGGCGATGGAAGTGATCGCAGAAGCAGCGCGGCGGCAAGTTTTGGTGAGTATTGGGCACTCGGACGCCGACTTGGACGCAGCCCAGGCCGGGGTGCGGGCCGGAGCGCGCCACGCGACTCATACCTTCAACGCTATGCGGCCGCTGGATCATCGCGAACCGGGGATTCTCGCCGAGGTTCTCACCGACACCGGGGTCAGCGCAGATATTATCGTGGACGGAATTCATGTTACGCCGTCGGTGGTGCGGATTTTTTTGAAGGCCAAAGGCATTGAGGGCTCAGTGTTGATCACCGACGCGACCGCCGCGGCAGGCATGCCCGAGGGCCGCTATCAACTTGGGACGATGATGGTAGACGTGAAAAACGGAATGTGCACAATCGACGGAAAGCTGGCCGGAAGCGTGCTCACTATGGATCGGGCGGTGCGCAACGTTATGGAATTCGGGCGGTGGAGCCTGCAGGATGCGGTGCGGGCAGCGACTCTGAATCCGGCGCGCGCCGCGGGCTTAACCCAGCGCTATGGATCTTTGGCTTCCGGAGCGGATGCGAGCTTCACGGTGCTCAGCCCAACCGGTGACGTGCGGAAAACGATTGTGCGGGGGCGAGGATTCTAATTGCAACGTCTCGGGCAGCGGCAAGAAAGACGTAGCAAGCAACGTCTATACGGTAGCTTCTAATTTGGCTTGCGCTGTTTGGACTCAGCCAGATAGTGCAGCAGCATCGCTTCGTCAGAACGAGAGAGCTGATCGAGGAAAGATCTTTTCGTCATGGGCTTCTCGTCGCTGGCCAACTTCTGTGGAGCGCCCTGGCGCAACTTGTCGCCGAGTTCCGGATCGTTCTCCATCACTTGCGAATAGAAAAAGAGAAAGTGCCGCATCTGGTCGAGCGCGGAGCGCAGAGTTTCAATCGGCTCGGTCTGAGACTGCGAGTTCAACGACTCCATCAATTCCGGGTCGCTGGGAGCCTGCATGGCGGCACAGTTGAGCTCTCGCTGAATGGTGCGCAAGTCTTCGGTGACGCGCGCGATCCGGAGCTGTAAGTCGTCCATTTGGTCTTCTTTCGCCATGAGGATTTCGCCTGTCCAACATCTCATCGGCAGCAGCCAACGAGTAGATGTCCCACGTGCATGCGCTTTGGTAATTCGCGGGATTACTTTGGTCTGGACGAAAGTTCGCGATTCGTTAAAGTTGTAAAAAGCCGCTTCTGGAGCTGGTTTTAGGGCAGTGCAGCCCGTCGCCACCGGAGGCGGGGCAGCGGAATATGTCACCAGTGGTGAGGAAATCTGCAATCTATGATACAAAACCGCGATGATCGAAACCGCGCCAACAGGCACATCTGGACTCGTTCGCGCCATCGGCCGCTGGAGCCTGGTTGCGCTCACGGTCAACTCCATCATCGGCAGCGGGATCTTTGGCTTGCCGTCGGTGGTCGCGAATCTCATCGGAAAAATAAGCCCTCTGGCGGTTCTCTTCGCGGGCGCGGGGATGGCCATCATCATGGGCTGCTACGCCGAGGTTGCCTCGTATTTTCATGAGGCGGGCGGGCCCTATCTGTACGCGCGCGCGGCCTTCGGCCGCATGGTTGGGATTCAAACCGCATGGATGCTGTGCCTGGGCCAGGTATCCGCTCCGGCAGCCAACGCCAATCTTTTTGTGATTTATCTGGGTGAATTCTGGCCCCATGCTAAAGATCCTCTGCCCCGCTTCGCGATTCTCACCGTTCTGGTTGGAGTGCTGGCCATCATCAACTTTCGGGGCGTCCGCGGCGGCGCCCAGGTCAGTAACATTTTCACCGCGGCGAAACTAATACCTCTGTTCGCGGTCATCGTGATGGGCGGGGCAGTGATGTTGGCTCATCATCCCGTTGCTCCGGCGGCGCCGGTCCACGCAAGCGCGGGAGAGTGGCTCAAGGCCATGCTGCTGCTGGCATTTGCTTACGGCGGATTTGAAACCGCGGTCGCGCCCATGAGCGAGGCCAGGAATCCTCGACGCGACGTTCCGTTCGCGTTGTTCTCCGCGGTGCTGGCTTGCACTGTGATTTACGCGCTCATCCAATATGTTGTGGTCGGAACCTTACTCAACGCCGCGCACAGCGATCGCCCGCTCGCCGACGTGGCGCGCCTGGCTCTCGGGCATTTCGGCGCGGAACTGGTCGCCATCGGCGCTCTGATTTCGGTCTACGGATATCTCAGCGCTAAAATTCTCAGCATGCCCCGCGTCACCTTCGCCCTGGCCGAGCAGGGAGACTTCCCGCGCGCGTTTGCCGCTGTGCATCCGCGGTTCAAGACGCCCTACGTCTCTTTGCTCGTCTTCGCCGCGCTGATTTGGGGATTCGCCCTGATGGGCGAGTTCAAATGGAACGTGACACTGTCCGCGATTGCCCGCCTGTTCTACTACGCGGTAGGCTGTGCGGCGCTGCCGGTGCTGCGACGCAAGCGGCCAGAGGGCGCCATGTTCCGCCTGCCGGGTGGGACGGTATTTGCCGTTTTGGGGATCGCGATCTGCCTGGTGCTCATAAGCCAGGTCGACTTCGGCCAATCCCTCATCCTGATCGCGACCATCGCGATCGCGCTGGTGAACTGGGCAGTGGTGGCCCGTGGAAAGCGTGGAAAGGTCGCAACTTGACAAAGTGGCGCCACCCTGACATCACACGCCCCTCTGCTCCATCCCCAGGAGCGCCTTTTTGCGTTCAATTCCCCAGCGATAGCCACCCATGCTGCCATCTTCGCGGACCACGCGATGGCATGGAATCGCAACCGCCACGGGATTCGTGGCGCAGGCGCGCGCCACGGCGCGAGTGGCGCGAGGCTGGCCAATTCCCTTCGCTACCCGGCTGTAAGACTGGGTCGCGCCGAACGGAATCGTCTGCAGATAGGTCCACACGCGCCGCTGGAATGCTGTGGCGCGAATATCGAGCGGCAACGAATCATCCAATTTCTTGCCGTGAAGCTGGCGCACCAGCGTCTTCGCCCAGGACTGTAATTTTCCTTCGTCCCGCTTGCGAGCGGCGAAGGGAAATTCTCGCTTCAAACCTTCCAGCAACTCTCCATCGGTGCGGGCAAATTGAATCGCGCAGATGCCGCGGTCGGTGGCTGCGATCAGCATGCGCCCCAGTGGCGAATCGGCGCAGAGGTAACGAATCACGGCGGCGACCGCGCCGCGCCGGTATTTGTCCGGAGTCATGCCAAGTTGCGAGGCGGTGCGCTCGTAGAGGCGGCTGCTGGAGCCGTACCCCGCGTCGTACATGGCACGGGTGACTGAGTCACCCGCTTGCAGACTGCGTTTCAGAGTGCGCAGGCGGCAAGAGTCCGCATACTCTCGGGGAGTGATCCCCAGAACCGCCTTGAAACGGCGCTGCAAATGAAAGCGGCTCTGCCGAAATTCCTTGCCTAGTCGTTCCAGCGTGACCGGCTCATCGAGATGCTGCTCAATAAAGCGGCAGATCGCCTTGACGCTGTCCGGCTGCGCATTGACACTCGCAGACTTCGGGCGGCAGCGCAGGCAGGCGCGATATCCAGCCTGCTCGGCTTGTTCTGGGCGCAGAAAAAATCGAACGTTCTCGCGCCGCGGGCGACGGGCCGGACACGACGGCCGGCAATACACTCCGGTAGAAGATACGGCGAACACGAAACGCCCATCCTGGCTCGAATCACGCGCGGAGAGCGCGTTCCACCTGGCTTCTTCCGCTGCGGCCGGGTTTGGTTGAGAAGCTAGCATTTCGTTCGAAGCTGCTGCACTGAGTATCGCATTGCTGTTCATGGCAAGAACAGCGTAAGGCATAGCGGTTTCAGCGGGCTATCCGAACCTTGCGGGCAAACCAAATTATGGCGGGAACTCGAGCGCCCGAGCGGATAGCGAGTTTTGCGGCGCTGCGACAAGCAGGTTTGCGTCCCCGGTGCAAAGAGTTTAGATTTCTCGGGGATGATTTGATTTTTTTTATCAAGGAGTTATTCATGAAGAGTTTGCGATTCGGTTTTCTTGGACTTCTGACGGCGGCGTTGCTGGGAGCGGGTTTCGCCCAACAAGCTGCGCAACATTTGCTGAGCGCTGACGAAATCAGGAAGATGACGCCCACGGAATATTTCTTTCGCGGCCAGAAGGCTCCCGTGCAAGTGCGGAACTCAACCGGAGTGCAACTGGCAGGTGGCGCCGTGGTGATGGCGGCGCTGGTGGACAGTGGCGGATACTCCACGGCGATCCAGCAAAAATATCAGGGCTTGCTCATCACCGAGGTAAAACTGAATATTGGCGGCGCCGATCTTGGTCCGGGCCAATACGGATTCGGATTCACCGCGGACAACAAATTTGTGGTGATGGACGTCGGAAATAACGATGTGTTGACTGCAACTTATCAAACCGACCCGGCCCTTCCGCGGGCCGTGCCGCTCAAGATGGTGGAAGCCGACGGCGCCTGCCGGCTCTACGCCGGAAAAAAGTGGATTGCAATCAAAATGCAATAGTCTGTGGAAGAGCGGATTGTTCCTAACCGCGCAGGCCTTCACATTTTGCTCCTGAGAACCGAGGTGACGATGCGATTGGCGCATTTTTGGATTCTGACTGCGACCATGCTAGCGCTGACGTGCGCGGCTTGCTGGGGTCAGCAAGCCGGTGCAGAGAAACGGAAGATCATCATTGACCAGGATGCGGCCGGTCCCGCGGGCACGGATCAGCAGTCGATGCTCTTACTGATTCAATCTCCGCGAACGGAGGTTCTCGGCATCACGGTCGTGACCGGCGACATGTGGCTCACCGAGGAAGTGGCGCACACTCTGCGCATGCTCGAACTGATCGGGCGCACGGATATTCCAGTTGTGCCGGGAGCGGAATATCCACTGTTGCGGCAAAAAGAAGAAACCGAGCAGTGGGAGCAGCGTTATGGTGTCGTAGCCTGGCTGGGCCCGTGGACTCCCGGGCGCTCCCACCCGCCGACCGAGTTGGGGCAGATGCCCGAGGGTAACCCGACGACGAAACCGAGGGACGAGGATGCTGCGCACTTTCTGGTGAGGATGGTCCGCAAGCATCCGCGTGAGATTACGATTTACGAAGGCGGCCCAATGACGAATCTGGCGCTGGCCATCAGCATCGATCCGGAATTTGCGAGCCTGGCGAAAGAACTGGTGTTCATGGGCGGCAGCCTGAATCCAGAAACCGCCGATCCTGAGTTCGTCAACACTCCGCGCCACGAGTTCAATCTCTGGTTTGATCCGGAAGCGTCGCACATTGTGCTGCGCGCTCCATGGAAGAAGATCGTTTGCACGCCCGTGGACATCTCGGTGAAAACGCGCCTGACCACCGAACTGATTGACCGGGTAAAAGTCAGCGATGCTCCAGCGGCGCGCTATATCGGCGCCTACTCCCGGCCACGCGGACAATACAATTATTTGTGGGATGAACTGGCCGCGGCAGCCTGGCTCGATCCGAGTCTGATCACCAAAAAAGAAACGCGCTACCTGGACGTGAATCTCGACCGTGGCGCCGGCTACGGCGACACCTTGACCTGGACGGACCAGGAAAAGTCGACGCCCGACCTTCAGCCCGCCGAAGTGCAGGTCGACTTGGACACGGAGAAGTTCTACAAACTGTTCGTGAACCTGCTCATGGCACCGACACCGAAAAAGAATTAACTCCTACGGCTGCAGTTGCTGCAATTCTTTCTGCGCCTGCGCATGATCGGGATGCTGCCTCAGCAGTTCCAGCAACGCGGCGCGCGCCTTTTCCGGGGCGCCTTCCAGGGCGTAGACGCGGCTGAGATTCAAATAAGACTGATCGAAAGCCGGCGCCACGCGAATGCATTCTTCAAAGGTTGCGACTGCCTCGTCGCGCCGCTGAGTTCGCAGATAGAGAATCCCCAGATTGTTCAGAGCCTCCGGATAGGCGGGCCGAGATTTCAAAGCCCGCTGCAGATATTCGTACGCGCGCCCAGGGTCGTCGGTCTGCGCGAAGACCATCCCCAGACTGTAGTTGGACTCCGGATCGCCGGGGCTGACCGCAACGGCGTGCTCGAGAACCCTGCGGGCTTGCCCCCAATTTTTCTGCTGGCGATAGGCGTTGCCGAGATTTTGGAGTGCGATCAGGTGCTCGGGATTTAACTGCAGAGCCTGCTGAAAATATCCGATGGCTTGGTCGGTGCGTCCTACCCGCGTGGCAAGAAGGCCGAGATTGTTCCATGCGTTGGGAACAGTGTCCGGATAGCCGGGCACCAGTTCGGTCGCACGCTCAAAGCTCGTGCGCGCCTCCGCCGTTTTCTGCAGATTCAGGCAAGCGCTGCCCACCCCGTAAAACGCTTCAGCGCTCGTGGGGTCATCGCGAACAGCCTGCCTAAAAAAAGATTCCGCCTGCTCGAAATACCCGCGTTGAAAAAATATCGAACCATAAGAAAGATAGTTACGCGCAAAGTCGAAAGTCTCGGAAGCGCGCGACCATGGCAACGCTTTCGTCAGTCTCTCGGCAGGAGTGCGAGGCATGTGCCGAAAGTCTTGTTCGACATGGTCCGGGTCGATCGGTCCCTGATAAACTTTGACGATTTCGCCTTGCTCGTCAATCAGGAACGAAGTTGGAAGGCTGAGGTCCCGGTGGCGATCGAAAAGGTAACGATAGAGAAGGTTGTAAATGGCAGCCACATCTTCGGAACCGCGGAGCACCGGAAACGACGAATGCGGAGAAAAGACTGGGCGCGCGGCCGGCCGCGACTGAAAGCTCCCGACGAGGACGGCTTCGTCCAGATTCACAGTGAGTAGTTGCAGGCCTTGGTTCGCCCAGCTTTTGTTGAGCCGATCGAAAGTCTTCAAGTCTTCTTGGCAACTCAACGACTGCGTCGTGCAGAAGTTAAGCAGCACAGGCTTTCCGCGGAGCGAAGCCAGGCTGCGAGTCTGGCCGGAAGAATCCTGCAAAGAAAAGGCTGGCGCCGAAACGGGCGCGAGCAGCCAGGTCTCAACCACGGTCGGCATCGGCTCGGCGTCGTGCCGGGAAAGCTGCTGAGAAAGCTCAGTGAATTCCTTGAGCGGCGCCTGCTCCTTGAAGGGTTCCGTACGGAATAGCGCCGAATCTTCCTCAACCGAGATTCTGTGGCCGGGTTGGAGATCGTGGAGTTCCTGCACCAGGCCGCTGGGCCAACGGATCGACGCCTGCATCAAGCCTTTGGCGTCACCCAATCCGAAAAACAATTCCTTGCTGGATTGCGACAGAAACCCCGAGCCAGCTTGCAGCGTGCGAGTCTGCCGTCCGGTTGCCGTCTCAATCACGACAACCGCGCCGATCGCATCGCGGTTGCTTTTCGTGCCTCGCAGGCGGAATGAAATTGCGGGCGGCAACTCCTGCATCACGTTCTTGAGAACGCGTAATTGCGGAGCGTTGCGGTTCTTCAGAAACATTTCCTGGCGCCCGTCATGATCGAAATCGGCGAGAGCAAAGGCGCGACCATCCTCGATAAAATCCAGACCAACTGCGCCGGAAACATCGGAAAATGTTCCGTCTCGATTGTTAGCGTAGAAAATATTTCGTTCGTACCCGCTCCATGTGCCGTCGGAGCGAATCAGTTCGTTGATGGCGTTCCATCCTTGTTCATAGTCGGGAGAAAGTCTGGCCTCTTCCGGCGAGTTAGCAACGACTTGCCGCCAGAAGAAACTGTTCAGATCTTCGCGCGACGGCCCTGTGATCATGCCGTTCGCGATATAAAGGTCGGCGAAGCCGTCGTGATCAAAATCCCAGGAATCGCTCGACCACGACCAGCGGCCCATGCCAACGCCAGCGAACGCGGTTCTGCCCTCGAACGCGCCAGCCGTGGCGACGCGACCCGCTCTTCGGGGTCCGGTATTGCGAAATAGAGAATTGCCCATCGCATGTTTGCGATATAGCGCGAGGACTTCTTTCGGTGCGCCGCTTTTGAAAACGTCTTGCGCTGAGATGCGCTCACCAGCCGCTGTCCACATATCGGCAACGTATAGGTCGTCAGCGCCATCATTGTCGTAGTCGAACCAACAGACACTCATCCCGGCGCCCACGTCCTCCACTCCAGCCTCGGCGGCCACGTCAGTGAAAGTTCCATTTCCGTGATTGTGATAAAGATTCTTCCGACCGAAATCGTTCACCACATAAAGATCGGGCCAGCCATCGCCATCGTAATCATTCCACGCGCAGCAAAAACTATAGCGCGTGTTGTTTTTGTCGAGACCGGATTCCTTTGTGACGTCGCGGAAAGTTCCGTCGCGGTTGTTACGCATCATGAAATTCGGTGGACCATTTTCGGCGGCGTAGTACGGAACAGGATATTTGTATTGATCGGTGCCCTGGTAATAGGAGTAGAGGCAAAAATAAATGTCGAGCCAGCCATCGCAGTCATAGTCGGCAACGGAAGCGCCGGTAAAAGTTCCCTGCGGCAGTTCCGCGAAGTGGAATGCGTCGGGCTTGCTCCGAAATTTGCCGCCGCCCTGGTTCAAGAATAATAGCGGGCCGTTGGCACGCACGACGATGACGTCCTGCAGGCCATCGTTATCGAAATCTGCAAACAGCGCGCACGCAGTATTTTCCAGAATGCCCAGCCCTGAGGGTTCCGTAATGTCCTCAAAAGTTCCGTCGCCGCGGTTGCGATAGAGACGGTTGGGAAGGCCGGCTGGCTGGCACACATAGAAGTCATCGAATCCGTCGCCGTCGATGTCCGCAACCGAGATGCCGTTGTGGCCGTAAATGTCGATGCCGCAAGCGCCATCAAGCACCGTGCGCCAGTAGTCGACGCCGCGAAGCAACTGGCCAGAATAGGAAGCATTTCCGCTCATGGCCGGAGCGGTGATGTCGGCGAAGATCGGAGCGAACGAGCGGCTCCGGGTTTCGCCGATCCCATGCCAACGGCGAATATAAAATTCGCCGGAAGCCGACGCCTCCCATTCGAGTTCCCAATTTCCGACGCGTTGTTCGCGGTGAAAACCAGAGCCCGTACCCACCAACTCGTAGCGCACGTGGGTACGCAAGAGGCCGGGCAACTTGGATGCCGGCAACCGCACCGAAGCCGCGTCCACACCAGTTGCTTCAATGCTCGTAATCTGAAATTCTGCGGTTGTGAGCTTGGAAAACGCGCTCAGGAAGGCGCGCACTTCTCGCAGAAAGGGTTCCCTGCCCAGACTTGCCTGCTTGGAGAATTCAATCTTGCGCGCTTCCAGCGCTGCGCCGGAGCGCAGCACGCGCGATTCCGTTGGACGCACAGACGATCCGGAAAATTCCGGCCCGAAAAGTTTCTCGAGCGCCTGCACCGATTGCGGAGACTGCAATAGGCTCGAACTCCACGCCGTGAGGCCCGCGGCAATTTGATCATGACATTTTTCTGTGATGAAATCGTCGAAGCCGGCCTTGGCCTTCAGAAGCGTGACATCAAGCGGCCGCTGCGCGCGATAGCGAGGATGCAGCTGAAACTCCGCATTGACCGAGCCCGGCTCCGACTCGAAGAGGTCTGATAAAGTGGGCGCCAATCCAGGCCAGCAGGGCGGAATCAGCGCCGCACCCGCACCCTGGCAGCACCGGATAAGAAAGTCGCGCCGCCGCTGGTCAACCGGATGAGGCGTCTTTTCGGGCCGGCTCAGAGCAAAGCCCCCTGGCTATCATGCACGATGGCTCTTGATGGAATTGGGAATCTAGCACCCACATGCATCAGGGTCAAGCTCTTATAGCCATTCTTATAGACATCCGATGGATCAAGAATCGCGCCCGCTGCGACGATTTTCGCAACCCTTCGTTTCGCCATCACAACGCCCTCCCCGCCGCAGCGCCGGAAGCCCACGCCCACTGGAAATTGAATCCCCCAAGTTGGCCGGTCACGTCCACAACCTCACCGACAAAAAACAATCCTGAAATTTTTCGGCTCTCCATCGTCTTAGCTGAGAGTTCGTCGGTATCTACACCGCCAGCCGTCACCTCGGCCTTCTCGTAACCCTCGGTGCCTGCAGGTTCGATTTCCCATGCGTGAACCTGACGCTCCAATTCCGCAAAAGCGGAATTCCTCCAGACATCCGCCTGCCCATCTTTTCGCTCGGGCGGCGGCGCATGCAGATCGAGCCAGCGATCAGCCAAACGATTCGGCAGAGCTTTGCGGAATTCCGTCCGCAGGGCGGCCAGATTCTTCGGCGTCCTGAAGTCGCGAACCGCAAGATCGCGAAAGGCGGCCGTCAGATCGCATCCGGGCGCGAGATCGATCACGATCCGCTGCGGCTTCCGCCAATACGATGAAATCTGCAGAATCGCTGGACCGCTCAATCCGCGGTGCGTGATCAACATCTTCTCGCGGAACTTATGCCCCTCGCACGATGCAACCACTTCCGTCGAAACGCCTGCCAGATCACAGTAACGGGACTTGTCCTCCGAACTCAGCACCAGCGGCACAAGGCCGGGCCACGGCTCACGAATTCTGAGGCCAAACTGTTTTGCTACGTCATAGCCAAATGAAGTCGCGCCAATCTTTGGAATCGAGAGTCCGCCGGTCGCAATCACCAGAACCGGACCGCGAAACTCGGTGTCTGCAGTGCGCACCGCAAACCCGTCGGAACGAGTCACCTCTTGAATCTTCGTCCCCAGAAAAAATTTCACGCCCGCGGCCTTGCATTCTTCTTCCAACATTCCCAAGATGTCACGCGCCGAACGGTCGCAAAATAACTGCCCCAGCGTTTTCTCGTGATATGGAATGCGACGCTTCTCCACCAGCGCGATGAAATCCGCGGGTGTGTAGCGGGCCAGCGCCGACTTTGCGAAGTGCGGGTTCGCCGACAGAAAGTTCTCAGGTTGGCAATGCAAGTTGGTAAAGTTGCAGCGCCCGCCCCCGGAAATTAGAATTTTCTTGCCCACTCGGTCCGCACGTTCGAGGACCGCAACGTGTCGTCCTCGCCGGCCGGCTTCCATGGCGCACATCAGGCCTGCCGCGCCTCCACCGAGAATCAGTACGTCAAAAGAGTGAATCACCGGAAATCACATGTAGAACAAACTGAGCCTCGGCAGCGCATATTTTTCCAGCAGCCGCTTGTGGACGTACTGCTTGTGTAATTGCTCGATCTGCGCCGACGGCATTTTACGCCGGTAAGGAGCAAGGTCGCGGTCGGCCTCCGCCCGCACATTCACGATCTCTTCGTCGGGAGTCGCGGCCAGCAGCGCGGCAAACATTTTTTCTTCCAGCACCGTGAGCCGCCGTTCCAGGTCCTCCAGACGAGGTGCGGTTTTTTTACTCTCCGTCTCGTCCGCCAGTTTTCGCAATGTGTTAGCAGCTTCGGTGGCGGCAGTATTCACAGACACTCCGCCTCGATCCGGCAACTTGGCAGCCGTCAGAAGGTCGGCGTTGCGGCGCAGAAAGGCGGCGATCGCGTCGGGTTCAAACCCTTGTCCGGAGCGGGGTTTGGCAGGGTTTCCTTCGGACACGCTTTCCGCCCCGACCGCCGCCTCTTTCATCTCTTCCGCCGCCGTCAAGACCGCCTGCGAGCAATACGCAAGGCTGTTTACTTTTTGAGATTTCGACGGGCGCTGGTCGTAGCGGTCGAAGGCCGCATCAATTCCGCGCAAAGCTGCTTGCAGCGGAATGCCAGCACCTTTCCAGGTTTCAATCAGCGCCCAGTCGAGCGTCGACAGCAGCAACCCACCGCTGCGTCGGCGCAGGAAGTGCTCCTCAATTTCCGTAAAGTAATTGAAGTAGTTTTCCACGGCGGGTCAGCGGGCGGAGCGGGCGCCATTTTTTTCTTTGCTGTTTTTTTGTTCCTTGTTTTCTCGAGGCAGAGCCTTGGACGTGTCTGACCTGAACGCTTCTGATTTAGAGGCTAGCTGTTTCCCAGGCTCCCGCCGCCCCCCGGCATTTCGCTCCCAGATGATGCGCAGGCCTTCCAGAGTAAGAAATTCGTCGACGTGCTTGATGTATTTCGATCCCGTCCCAATCATGGACCCGAGCCCGCCGGTCGCGATCCCCGGCGTCTCCGGCCCCATTTCCTTCAGCAGAAGTTCGAGAATTCCATCCACCAGCCCCAGATAGCCGTAATAAAGCCCAGACTGCAGGCTGCCCACGGTGTTCGAGCCAATCACACGCGCCGGTTTTCGAATCTCCACCCGCGGCAGCCGCGCCGTGCGCTGGAAAAGCGCGTCCGCCGAAATTCCGATGCCCGGGCAAATCACGCCGCCCAGATATTCACCCTTGCCCGAAACGCAATCGAAAGTTGTGGCCGTGCCAAAATCGACAACGATACAGGGGCCACCGTATTTCTCGAACGCCGCGACCGCATTCACAATCCGATCGGCGCCTACTTCCGCCGGATTGTCATAATGCACCGGCATGCCAGTCTTTACCCCGGGTTCAATAAACAGCGGCTTCAAATTGAAATACCGTTCGCACACCTGCCGCAGCACCGGATCGAGCGGCGGCACCACCGAAGAAATTACGATCCCATGAATTCCCGTCGCCTCCAGCCCAGCCATGGAAAACAGATTCCGGAACAGCACGCCATACTCATCGACGGTGCTCCGCTGCACCGTGGCCACGCGCCAGTTGGCGAGCAGACGATCGTAGCCCGGCCCGTCGTCGGGATCGCTGCCCGGGTTCGCCTTCGAAGCCCGCGCGAACACTCCCAACACCGTATTCGTGTTGCCGACATCAAGAACCAGAAGCATATCGTCTTGTCGAAGAAGCCAGCACTCAGGAATCAGCATTCGGCCCGCATAACGCCGTGATACTAATTGCCAATTGCTAATTGCTGCTGCAACCGTCCCGCACCGTGCCGCTCAAAACCGTACGGATTCCCTGCGCAGTTCTAACGCGCAAAAATCCACGCTCGTCGAGCCCTTGCGTAATTCCCTCGAACCCACTCTCCGCGCCCGAACTGCCGTCATCGATGCGAACCGCTTTGCCGCTCACCCACGACGAGCGCTCCGTGAAGCGCCGCAGAATGGACCCCCTGGCGTCCGCATCTTCGAGAAACTGCCGGTATTCGCGGTGCAGTGATTTTAGCAAAGCTGCAGCCAGTTCCACGCGCGACCACTCGCTGCCACTTTGCAACCGCAGCGAAGTCGCGAGCCCGGCAAGCTCTTCCGGAAAACTCTGGTGGTTCACATTGATTCCGATTCCAACCACGATGTAGCGAACCTGCGTGATCTCGGCATTCATTTCCGTCAGGATGCCGCAGACTTTTTCCCCGCCGATCAGCACATCGTTAGGCCACTTCAGATCGACCTGAACGCGCGAATCCAGTTCCCGAATGGCCTCGTCAACCGCCAATCCCGCCGCCAGCGACAACACCAACACTTCCGACGGCGGCAGCACCGGACGCAGCACCACAGAACAATAAATTCCGTCCGACCGTGTCGAGTGCCAGGCGTGTGCGCCCCGGCCGCGCCCCGCTGTCTGCTCCTCCGCGAGAAACACGCTGCCTTCTGGTGCGCCATCCGCCGCGGCAGACATGGCCGTCACGTTCGTCGAGCCGATTTTGTAATAGTGATGCAGATGCGAATCGAAGATAGTGCCCCGGAGCAGCCGCTGAAGAATTTCCGGCAACAACAGATCCGGAACCGCGCGCAGCTGGTAGCCGGTCGCCGGGTGACCCGCCACATCCACACCGAGCCCGCGCAATTGCTGAATGAGCCGCCAAACCTCGGAGCGGTTCGACGAAATTTCCTGCGCGATCTTGGTGCCGCTCACCACCACCGTCGCGTTTTCCATCAACAGGCGCACGATGCGGCCCAGCCGAACATCCGTCGGCTCGTGGTGGGATGCGGGCGCTCCCTTCGGCAACCCGATGGAAGGTTTGATCTGCCCAGACTCGTGCGCGCGAATTGTGGCCGTCTTCTTGATGCGGGAATTATGCGGGACAAGACCGGAAACCACAAACTATATGTCGCCAGCGGCCGCGTAAATATCGCCCCGATGCATTTGAACCACTTGCTGATGGCTGATGGCCGGACGCTGACGGCTGAATGTTTATGCCGGGGTTACGCGCAGGCTCATGTCCATGGCTTGCGGCGAATGGGTGACGACGCCTACAGAAATAAAATCCACTCCGGTTTCGGCGTATGCGCGCACGTTATCCAGCCGAATCCCTCCCGAGCATTCCAGCGGAACCCGGCGCTCCAGTTTCGCGCACCGCTCCACGGCGCGGCGCACGTCCTCGGGAGACATATTGTCGAGCAGAATCGCCTCCGCGCCATGGGCGACCGCCTCTTCGAGTTCTTCCAGCGTTCGCACTTCCACCTCAATCAACTGCGAGCCGCGCCGGTTGCGCGCCGCCTGCTCCAGCGCAGGCGCGATGCCACCCGCCAGGGCGATGTGGTTATTCTTGATGAGCACGCCGTCAGAAAGATCGAGGCGATGATTCTGACCACCGCCGCAGCGCACGGCATATTTGTCAATCGCACGAAGCCCCGGCGCTGTCTTGCGCGTGTCAAGGATGCGAGCCTTCGTCCCGTGCACCGCTTCCACAAACTTTCGCGTCAACGTCGCGATGCCGCTCATCCGCTGCAGAAAATTGAGGATCACGCGTTCACAGGAAAGAATCACTCGCGCATTATGCCGGATCACCGCCACCGACTGTCCCTTGTGCAGCCGCACCCCATCGAAAATTTCCGGATGCGTAGTCACTTCGTAATGCGCCGTGACCGCCCCGTCCAGCGCCGCATACACATCGAGAATCCGCGCCACGCACCCGATCCCCGCCAGAATGCATTCCTGCTTGGCCAGCACCGTAGCCGATGCCCGCTGATTAGCATCGATGCAGGCATAGCTGGTGGCATCGCGCGTAGCCCGGTCTTCGAGCAGCGCGTTCTCCAAAATCGCGGTAATGCGTCGGCTATTCCAATCCATATATCGTAGAGACGTTGCTTGTAACGTCTTTGCCGGCGGCGAGAGAGACGTGGGCTGCGTCTCTACGATAGCCGCTTATCGACACTCCAACTCAGCCAGCTTACTCTTGCACTTCTCCCGTAGCACGCCCAGTTCCGCCGCCCGCTTGCGCAACCCTTCCACCACCTGCGCCGGTGCCTTCGCCAGAAACTGTTCGTTCCCCATCTGCTTCTGATTGTTACCCAGCTCCTTCTCGATTTTTTCCAGTTCCTTCTTCAGCCGCTCGCATTCCGCCGCGACGTCGATCTTTCTTTCGTAGACCGCATGCACATCAAAGCGTGACGTACTCCGCGCCCCCGCTCGCTTGGCCAGCGACTCTTCCACAAACGTAATCTTCTCGACACCCGCCAGTCGCTCAACCGCGCCGCGATTCTGCTCGATCATCGCTCGGATTTCCGCCTCCGGCGCGAACACTTCGATCGGAACCTTCACTTTCTGTTCAACCTTCAGCTCCGCGCGCAGATTCCGCACGCTGACGATCAAATCCTGCAGAATAGCCATCTCCGTTTCAGCGGCCAGATCAAACTGCTTCTCATCGGCCTGCGGAAACGGCGCCAGAGCAATGGACTTAAACGGAGGCTTGCCTTCGTAAATCGCCTGCCAGATTTCTTCCGTAATAAATGGCATCACCGGATGCAGCAACCGCAGAGACGCATCGAACAAGTTGACCAAGCTCGCGCAAGCAATGCGTGCCGGACCGCTGTCCGCGCCTTCTTCGTACATCAGCCGCGGCTTGATCAGTTCCAGATACCAATCGCAGAACTCGCCCCAGAAAAAATCGTAGATGCGGTTCGCCGCTTCGTGAAACCGAAAAGTCTCGAGCGCCGCATTCACATCCGCCGCCACGCGATGAAATCGCGAGAGAATCCACCGGTCCTCGAGAGCGCTCGTGGAGAGGCTGATGCCTCGTGAGCCTGCCCTGAGCGAAGCCGCAGGGTCCACGGGCCGCAGGCCCGGTTCCACTCGATCCACATTCATGAACATGAACCGCGCCGCATTCCATATTTTGTTCGCGAAAGCCCGGTACCCATCCGTCCGGCTTTCACTAAACGCAATATCGGTTCCCGGCGCGGCCATCGCGGCCAGAGTAAACCGCGTAGCATCGGTGCCGAAACGTTCGATAATCTCCAGCGGATCGATCACGTTCCCCTTGGTCTTCGACATTTTCTGCCGATCGGCATCGCGCACCAGCGCGTGAATGTAGACTTGCCGAAACGGTACGCTGTCGTTTTTCTTGTCCGCCCAGCCGCTGGCCTTCCTGATCGCCGGGTCCTGCTCGTGTCCATGCATGAAGTGGCAACCGAACATCACCATGCGCGCCACCCAGAAAAACAAAATTTCATAGGCGGTTATCAACAACGTCGTCGGATAGAACACTTCCTGGTCGCGCGTCTTCTCGGGCCAGCCCAGAGTCGTGAACGGCAAGAGGCCGGATGAAAACCACGTGTCGAGCACATCAGAAACCTGCTCCAGCTTCGCCCCGCCGCATTTCGTACACTTCGCGGGAGCCTCGCGTGCCACGATCACTTCCTTGCAGCCTTCACACGTCCACGCCGGAATACGATGCCCCCACCACAACTGCCGCGACACGCACCAGTCGTGGATGTTATTCATCCAGTTCAAATAAATCTGGCGGTAGTTGTCGGGAACAATCGTGATCTCGCCGCTCTCCACCGCGTCGATTGCGCGGTCGGCCAGCGGCTTGATCTTGATGAACCATTGCTCTGACAATCGCGGCTCAACCACCGTCCCGCAGCGGTCGCACTTCCCGAGCGCCAGTGAGTGATCTTTTTCGCCCACCAGAAATCCCAGTTCCTGCAAATCGGCCAGCACGCGTTTGCGCGCCTCGTAGCGATCCAATCCCGCATAAGACGGTCCCGCGTTCGCGTTCATGTGCGCGTGTTCATCCATCACATCGATCTGCGGCAGGTTGTGGCGCTTACCCGCTTCGAAGTCATTGGGATCGTGCGCCGGCGTCACCTTCACCGCGCCCGTGCCAAACTCCGGTTGCGCCAACTCGTCCGTAATAATCGGAATCTCGCGCTGCATCAGCGGCAGCAAAACTTTCTTGCCTTGCAGATGCATGTAGCGCTCGTCTTTCGCGTTCACTGCGACCGCCGTATCACCCAGCATCGTCTCCGGCCGCGTCGTGGCCACGGTGATGAACTCCGAACTCCCTACGACCGGATAGCGAATCTCCCACAACTTCCCCGCAGCTTCCTCGTGCTTCACCTCGAGATCTGAAATCGCCGTCTCGCATCGCGGACACCAGTTGACAATATATTTCCCGCGATAAATCAGCCCTTCCTCATACAGCCGGACGAACACTTCGCGCACCGCGCGCGAAAGATTTTCGTCCATCGTGAAATACTCTCGGTCCCAATCCACCGACGCGCCCAGCCGTTTCATCTGGTCGAGAATCGCCCCGCCGTACAGCTTCTTCCATTCCCACACGCGCTCAATAAATTTCTCGCGTCCCAAGTCGCGCCGCTTCTTGCCTTCTTTCGCCAGGTCGCGCTCCACCATCATTTGCGTGGCAATTCCGGCGTGATCCGTCCCCGGCAGCCACAGCGTGATGAAGCCGCGCATGCGATGCCAGCGCACAATGATGTCCATCTGCGTCTGGTTGAGCATGTGCCCCATGTGCAACCGACCAGTCACGTTCGGCGGGGGCAACAGAAGCGTAAACACAGGACGAGTCTCTCCCGCCGCCGGCGTGGCCACAGAGAACAGCTTCTCCTTGATCCAGTAGTCCGCCCAGCGCGTCTCAATCGCGCCCGGCTCATAAGATTTTGGCAATTCGTGAGGCATGGGGATTAGCTATCAGCCATCAGCGAAAATCTTAACCACGGGGGAAACAGAGTCGCACAGAGAAAAGCCTATCTACTCTGAGGTTTTCTGTGCGCCCGTGTGTCCTCTGTGGTCAAGTCTTCAGCCGGAAGCAATTGGCGATGAAGTTTGATCTTACAGGCGCAAGAAAAGAAGGGTCAAACGGGGCAGGAGCCGACTGCATCGACACTCTTATGGCATGATCTGAGTGTCCCAACGCTGAGTGTCCCAACGCGGACCCACGAAGCTCCGACGGGAGTCGGCGCTTTTCTGATTTCGGGCGCAAATTCGCCGTCCGACTTTTCTTCTACCTCCTCAATCGACCTCGGCGTCGATGGTCTCGGTGAGTGACACGTTGTGAAGGCTCAGCGCGGATACGATGATTCTTACAGTTCCAGGCGTGTTGCCCGCTGTATAAGAGATTGACACTTCTCCAGCACTGTTGGTGGTGGCGGGATTTGGACTGAAGCTACCGCCTGCGCCCTGATCTGTAATTGAAACAGAAACCCCCGCGACACCGTTGTTGTACGCATCGTGCACCCTCACCACCAGCGGATTCGGTAGCGGAGTCCCTACCGTTGTCGTCTGCTTATTTCCGCTTTTGATTGCCAGAGCGGTCGGAGTGCTAGCGGTCCCAGTTTCCGTAAAACTCGCCGAAGAGTAGCCATTAGCGCTGGCCGACACTGAGTAGGTTCCGATTTCCCCGGGCAGTGTGTACGTAGTTGAAACCGCGCCATCGGCGTTCGTCACGCCCGTTGGACTCCCAAGAGTTCCTCGGTCTTTACCAAGGGTGAAAGTAACTGCAATTCCCGGAACCCCAGACCCTGTAATCGGGTTGACAATCTGCGCCTCCAGCGCGACGGGCAAGGTCGTGCCCACAGTTCCCGTTTGTCCGCTGCCTGCTACTGCACTGACTGGTGTAAACAGTCCATATACAACCAGGCTATCCAGCGTTCCAACGAAAACTTCTCCGTCGGCTACGATGGGGCTGCCGAAGTGTGCATACGGAGGCAGCGTATCCCGTCCGTTTGCTGCTTGATTACTGGTATAAAGCTCATCCAGATTCAGCGCATTCAAAGCGGTGAGATGATTTCCGTTGTGGAACCAGACAATTCCGTTGGACGTCCCATTCGACGTGATCACGGGATGGGTGATATTTCCTTTCGTCGACGAGATGGATGGCGTCAATAGCCCGTTATTCAGCCTATATATCTGAAGCTTGCTCGATCCGGTGATATACACCGAACCGTTCCAAACCACCGGCGTATAACCAAGAATGGCTACCTTCAGCAGTTCCTGCACGATTTGCGTGTCGCTGCCGTTACAGGAAGAACAAAGCTGCCCCATATTGTCCCGGTTGAGCACATAGATGGTGCCCTCTTTTCCCAACGTGATCGCTTCGTGGGGAACCGGCCCGCTTTGATCGGGAAGAATTACGACTGCGTTGTTGATGTCCAGGTCGTTGGTGGACAGTCGGGACCAATTCCACGGCGTGAACCAGTCCGCAAGGGATAGCTGACTGCCCGACTGGGCCAACTTGAAAACAGTGATCGCCAGGTCCACGCCGCCTACCATCCCGCCTTCGCCGGTGTCGGCGTAGACATAGCCGTCCGAATCCGCCGACAGGCCCGCTCCCTTCTGCCACACCGAACCGAACCGATTTCCTGGCTCCAGATCAAAGGCTTCTTGCTGCGCGGTTAACGTGTTAAATGACATCACCCAACCCTGATCTCCGCCGTCGCATCCGGGCGAGCCGAACCCGGCGTACACGTATCCATTGTTCAGCAGCAGCCCCGGCCGATTCATTTCGTGCGTATCGACAAAAGTGTACGTCTCATCGTCATAGGTGTAGCTTGCCTGGATCGTTATCGGCCAGCCTCCCACTTCTATGCCGGTCGTGACGTCCAGCGCATGCAGTCGGTGAACGACTTGGTTGCTTTCATAGGTTTCGGCGAGCAGATAGATGACATCCGCGATCGGATCGATGACAGGTGTCGAGATCACACCTGTCTGCGTCCACCCCACCGTTGTCTCGCATCCCTTCACCGCGATCGGTACGGGCGTGGCCCCGGGAGAGCTGTAATCCAACAGGCTAGTCGTCCACAGCGCCGGCAGGCTCCCCGAGTTCGCGTCAAACGCGTAGACCGTGTCATTCATGGTGGCCACATAGACAACGTTATGCACACCTCGTCCGGCGATCGCCACTCCGGGCAGATAAAGCGGATGCCCAACGATGATTCCATCGACCGGCTGGGTAAACTGCTTCCCGAAGCTGGTGGAGTTCACATTTGCTGGCGTCAGGACCGTCTCAGTGGTATCCGCCCCCGACCTGACGTTGTCGTAATGCCAGGTCGTGATCGGAGTTTGTGCCCCGGAAACAGCGGCAGCCAGCGCGCCGCAAGCGAAGATAGTTTTCAGGAAGTTAGCAAGTTGAAACACACCAGAACGGCGGGTAAGCGGCGACATGAATTCACCTCACAGGGACCGGGCTCTCGGGGGGAGTCGCTGCTGACGCAATATGAGATGTCCACCAGCTCGGCAGCCAACGGCTAACTGAGCGGCCAAAACGGTTGGATTATACCTCGACTCGGACTTTCCGCAAACTGCTGTCCTGGAGTCCACTGGAGTCCAGCCTGCGCAACGGAACGAGTGGTTTTATCACCCTGCAAAACGCCCCCCAGAACTGTCCAAGAAGCTTCGTCAAACGGGCAGATTGCCAACAGTCCTTGGCTCGACGCGGTTGGGTGTAAAATGTTGCCCGCTCGGGTTCCCAAATGCAATTTCCGCGCCGCATTGAAAGTAGCACCGGACACAGGTTGCTTCTCTTGCGCTAGGGGGACGCTCAATGCCTCAGATTACTGTTACCCTCGTGGATCACACCGATTCTCCGCGACTCATGCCGCTGATCCAGAAGCATCTGGAGGATATCTTCCGCGATCTCCTGTCTTCGCAGTCTGAGCCGGCGGTGGTCAATATACGATTTATCACGACGCCCCCGAAGGCCGGCGATCAGGATCTGGTCCTCCATTTCGTCAACGATATCGCCAGCTCTTACGTCGCTGCCAACATGCCCGGCGCTCCGATCAAACCTGAGGACGGCGGCGTTACGCGCCCTTCGCCGAAGAAGACGGGCTCGGAGTTCTACAAATTTCCCACGGATCAAAACGGCAAGTCCCTGGGACAATTCACAGCCATCGGGTACGCGAAGCTGGCAGCGCATGAGTCGATGCACAACGTCACCAGATTGGACAACGCCACACTGCACCCCCAGGGAGGCGTAGGAGGGTCACCACCGCATCTTCCTGTGAACGACGCGAACCGGAAGGCGTTTCAAGCCGCCCTGGGTAACATCCCCGATCAGTTGCTGTGACCGCGCAGGCTGGGTGATAAACGAAAAGGCGGGACCACTGTAGGAGATCAACTCGAACGAGCCGCGCGAGATCAGAAAATCTCGCGGCTCGTAGGCACTTACTGAAAGCTGAGAACTGACAGCTGATAGCCGAAAGCCGTTCCCTATTTCTTCTTCAGCTTCCTCGAAATTTCTTCCGCAATCTTAGGCCGCAGATCGGCCAGAACTTTGTCGACGATGCTGGCGATGGCCTCGGGATCGTCCGCACTCACCTCCGGCACTTCCTCAACGCTGGGACTCTTCTCTGCACCGGCGGCGGCCGCCATCGCAGCTCGGTCCGGAGGCAATTCGGGATACTCTTCGTCATCATCGTCCTGTTGATTCGCTTTCGCAGGACCCGTGGCCTTCTTGTTATCGCCCGACTCGCGAATCTGCCGCCAGCTTGCCCAAGCAGCCGCCGTGGCTGCAGCCAGATCGCTTTCCCTGTTTTCCGCCATTTCGCCTCCTGCAACTTTTTCATTGCCCGGCGCCGCCCCGGACACAGCGGCAACCGCCTCCGTTGGCGGAGGTTCCACTGTGCTCACGATTGGGCTGGCACTCGGACTCGTAACTTCTTCAGCCACCACTGGCACCGATGGCTCTGAAACTGGCGACGCCGAAACGGATGTTCCTGAACTCGCTTCTGAAATCGGTTCTGAAGCTGACAATTCGGCGGCGCGCGCCGCCTCCGCCGCGGATGTGACTTCTGCCGCGGCTTGCGCGGCTGCGGCTTCCGCCTGCTCCCTGGCCGCCTGTTCCCTCGCCGCCTGCTCTCTGGCTTCTTGTTCTCTTGCTTCTTGTTCCTTCGCTTCCAGCTCTCTGGCTTGCAGTTCTTTCGCTTCTCGTTCTTTCGCTTCCAGTTCCCTGATCTCCAGTTCCCTGGCTTCCTGTTCCCTTTTCGCCTCTAATTCCCTGACCGCCGCGGCCACGATCTCGCTGTGGGTTTCCGCAGCTTGCGCGAAAGCAACCGGCTCCGTCACGCTCTCAACCGCTTGCGGAGCTGCACCATCCGACGCAGCCCTTGCGGACAATTCCTCCGCCTGCGTGACGCCTGAAACTATGCTGTCATTCGTGTTGATGTTCGTGTTGACGCTCGAGTCGTTCGCATTGACGTTCGCGTCGGCAACAGCCTCCAGTTTCGCCAGCGTGGAATCGACCGCCTCGGCCGACGCGTGGGCCACATCGCGTAAAGTACGCGCAATTTCTTCCTCGTCCGCCACCGGGTTTGCGGGAGCTTCCACGATAGAGGCGGAAATCGAATTCGACACTGGCGTCGCGGCATCCGGCGGCGAAGTCACAAAGCCCGGCTGATTGGCTTCCGCCGCGGCAAACGCCGCGTAAGCCTTTTGCATCTCCAGTTCCAGCGAGACGGCAGCTTCTTCGACCGCAATCGCTATCGGCACCGCTGTCCAGCGGTGCGTCGTCGATCCTACGGCCATGTAACTTGCACCCGCGGCCGCAGCCATCGTCACCGGTGCAACCGTTTCGTCGGAGTGTTTCTCTTCAGTCTCTTTTTTCTCCGTCTCTGCCGGCGAGTACCCCAGCCCGTTTCCCGAACCAGCGGCCGCCTGGAGATTCACATGTGCGCCGTAGTCGTTTGGCGCCGCGGGCGTGGCGATTACCTCAAAATCGCGCACCGACGTAGCCGGATTGGTGTCTTTCCCTGTGACATTCACCGCGGCAGCCACAACGGGAGCGACGGCCACGGGCTCTTCGACGCTTTGCTGCGCGAACGTAGCCCCCACCTCGCTAGCTTCCGGCTGCGCAGCCTGCGGCACGGATTGTGCCTGAGGCTGGCTCTCGGTCTTGCTTTCAATCTTGCTTCCGATCGGGGTCTCGATCTGCGCTTCGGTCCTGGTCTCGACTTGCGCTTCGACGGTGGTTTCAGCTTTCTCTGCAACCTGAGTCGACCCTTCGAAACTACTCTCCGGAGCCGCAGCCCCCGGCTCCTTGCCGTCCACTGCCGCCTGCACTTGCGCTGCAGCCGCTGCCAAAGCAGCCAGTTCTTCCGGAGTCACGTCCTTGGGCAGCCCCGCCGCCGCGGCGAGTGCGGCCACATCCAGCCGCCCCTCTTGCCTTGGATTTATCTCACGCAACACGGGACGCTCGACTACCGTCCGCAGTTCGCGTTTAACCGGCTTGGAAGCTTCGGTTTCCTCTTCGTCCTGCTTCTTCTTTTTCTTGGAGGGAAACCCGATGCGGCTTCTCCATCCATCATCTGCGGAATCGCTCGCGTCCGCCGATTCGTCGCCGCGGCCCTCTTCCACCGCCGCAATGGTGCGGGCAAACCTTCCCGGTTTCGCGGACTCCGCCCGCGGCACCACCCGGTCTTCCAGCTTGGAGAGTGCACTCAGCAGTTCGCTGGCTTCAAACGGCTTGACGATATACCCTTCCGCCCGCACCCGCCGCGCTTCCTCGGGCTTGAACGGTTCCAGTTTCCCTACCGTCAGCAGCACGGGAATCCGGGCCGTTTCTTTCACTTCTTTCAGCCGCTGGCACACTTCCAGCCCGCTGTATCCCGGCATGTAAACATCCAGGACAATCAGGTCAGGTTTCGTCTCGGCTATCTTTTTCAGAGCCGCAGACCCATTGTTGACGGTTATTACCTCGTAGCCCGCATCCGCGAGGATTTTTCGCCCCATGTTCTGGGCGGTCACGCTGTCATCGGCAAGCAATATCTTACGGGCCAAAGGTTTTTCCTCTTCTAGTGAGGGGAGATACCGCGAAGGTAACCTGCCCC
>Ga0209006_10001104_pt1 | contig 24728 bp, 23 predicted proteins | sample JacPin_JW_Ref_O2_FD_188567 | JGI IMG/M metagenome (GOLD analysis project Ga0209006, IMG submission 188567) | Forest soil microbial communities from Algoma, Ontario, Canada - Jack Pine, Ontario site 1_JW_Ref_O2 (SPAdes) (version 2) | ecosystem: Environmental > Terrestrial > Soil > Boreal... | reverse complement strand
TGCGGGCGGGCGAGATCGCCGAAAGCGCCGAGTTCTTCAGCTTCGGCACCAACGATTTGACCCAGACCACCTACGGCCTGTCGCGCGACGATGCCGGCAGTTTCCTCGACGCCTATATCAAGCAGGGGCTGATCGAGCAGGACCCGTTCGTGTCGATCGACCGCGAGGGGGTGGGCGAATTGATGAAGATCGCCATCGAGCGCGGCCGCCGCGCGCGCAACAAATTGAAGCTCGGCATCTGCGGCGAGCATGGCGGCGATCCGCCTTCAGTGCGCTTCTGTCACGAGATCGGGCTCGACTACGTCTCCTGCTCGCCCTACCGCGTGCCCATTGCCCGCTTGGCGGCGGCGCAGGCGGCGCTGGTCCAGTCGCCGGCCGAGACCACGGCGTAGCCGTCATTCCCGCGTCAGGGGGGGCCGATCATGAAGCCGAAGATCAGCATGATCACCCTGGGCGTCCAAAACCTGGCGCGCTCGCTTTCGTTCTACCGGGACGGGCTGGGATTCGCGCTGCACAATTACAAGGAAGGCGACGCCTGCGCCATGTTCCGGCTGGAAGGAACCTGGCTCGCGCTTTATCCCCGTGACAGCCTGGCCGAGGACGCCCAGGTGCCGCCGCAAGGTTCCGGGTTCCGCGCTTTCACCTTGGCGCATAACGTGAAAACCAAGACCGATGCCGACAAGATTTTCGCCCAGGCGGTGGCCGCGGGCGCAAAGCCGGTGAAGGCGCCGCAAGACGTTTTCTGGGGCGGCTATTCCGGCTATTTCGCCGATCCGGATGGTTTTCTTTGGGAAGTGGCGTTCAATCCCTTCATCGATCTGACTTGAAAGTTTATTGAGCCGTGTGTGTATATCCGGCTTGTGCCGAGTGACCGAATATTTGAAGCCGCTGCCATTGCGTCATATGCTGTGTATTGATGGAGAGGTTATATGTTTATCAGATCATTTTTCACGCGAACCCGTACCGGCACGCGTGTTCTATTAATATTTGTGGCGGTCGTTTTGGTATTTATTTTGGGCTTTTTTATCATCAAGTATTTCCTACAGCATAATGAAACCGCAGCCTTTTTTCACCAATATGACGGCATAGGTTCAAGGGACGACAAAGAAGCGAAAGCATTAGACGGGCTACGCATAAAATTTCCAATCGGTTCTTCGGTAGAGCCGTTGCTTCAATTTTTTTCACACTCGGGAGCATTCTGTAAAACACAAACCTGGATTCCGCCAACTGATCGCTTCGTGATGCCGGGCAATCCCGGGAAATATATTTATTGTGAGGAAAGTTATGCGGACCCAAATCCGGCGAATACATTCGGTTTGATTAGAGACTTATGGGGCATCGGCGTCCAAATCGATGAAGATCACCGAACCATTGAGAAGTTATCTATCCATTTTGAACGCGACTAAGTGCCCAGTGATATGGGCGTGCTCGAATAATTCCCTAAACTAGGACAGCTTCACCCACGCCGGCTTTTGCGGGACGAGCTTCGCGCCGCCGGCGGAAAGCGGCGCCGAAAGCGTGTCGAGCTTCAGCATCGCCAACGCCATGCCGTCCGCGCCCGAGCGCAGCTCGCCCACTTCCTCGCCGCCCGCCATGATCGCGGTTCCCGGCGCCGGCAGCGGTCCTTCGACCGTCACCGGCAAGAGCCGCTTGCGGATGAGCGCGCGGTATTTGGTGCGCGCGGTCAGCTCCTGGCCCATGTAGCAGCCCTTCGAGAAATCGACGCCGTTCAATTCCTCGAAGCCGTTTTCGAGCAGGATCGATTTCTCCACTTCGAGATCGCGGCTGCCGTCCGGCACGCCGAGGGCGAGGCGATGCTTGTCGTAGGCCGCGGCGTCCGCCCGCGCGAAGCCCAGCGCTACGATCTCGGACTCTTTGCCGCGCGGAATCAGGAATCGTGCGCCGAGTTCGACCAGGCGCGGATCGGCATAGGCCAATCCTCCGGCGAAGCTCTTGGCCGCGCCCGCCGCGTCGAGGCCGAGCCGGGCCAACACGCCATCGCCCCACGCAACCGCCACGATGAAGCGCGCGCTGGCATCCTCGATCGCTACCTTGGAGCGCAGCTTGTAAAGCGACAGGCGCTTTTTCAGATCGGCCAGCCGCGCCGCTTCGCAATCGAGATAAAGCGCGTCGCCCAGCGCCACGATGAAGAAATCGTGCAGGTATTTGCCCTGCGCCGTCAGCAGCGCGGCGAACACCGCGCGCCCAGGCCCCGCCTTGGTCACGTCGTTCGAGACCAGGCCCTGGAGAAACGCGACGCGGTCCGCGCCCGCGACTTCCAGCGCGCCGCGCGCGTCGAGCAAGGCATAAGAGGCTTTTGCAGGCATCCGTTAACAGGTAAGCCCGGCGGCGAGGCTTGGCAAGATGCCGCCCCCCGGCCTATAACCCGCCCGATCCACCGGCTTGGCCCTGGCGCAAATCGCGGCATGAAAATCCTCTTTGTCACGGCGACGCGGATCGGCGATGCCGTCCTCTCGACCGGGCTTCTGGCTTACCTGATCGGGCGTTATCCGGGCGCGGCCATCACCGTCGCCGCCGGGCCGCTGGCGGCGCCGCTGTTCGAGGCGGTGCCGGGCTTGCAGCGCGTTATCGTCGTCGACAAGAAGAAATTCGCGCGGCATTGGGCGAAGCTCTATTTCTCGGTCGTGGCGGCGCGCTGGGATCTGGTGGTCGATCTGCGCGGTTCGGCGCTGGCCTATCTCCTGTGGGCCGGCGAGCGGCGCACCGCCGCCAAGGGCAATGCGGAAGAGCACCGCGTCAAACAGCTGGCGCGGCTGTTCGATCTCGATCCGCCGCCCGCGCCGCAACTCTGGCTCGCGTCCAAGCATATCGCGGTCGCGGCCATGCTGATGCCGCCCGAGAAGCCCTTCCTCGCCATCGGCCCCGCCGCCAATTGGCGCGGCAAGGAATGGCGCGCCGAGCGCTTCGCCGAGCTGGCCAAGCGCCTCACTTCCGCGCAAGGCCCGCTGCCGGGGGCGCGCGTCGCGATTTTGGCGGCTCTGCACGAGCGGGCGCAGGCCCAGCCGGTGATCGACGCGTTGCCGCCCGGCCAGGCGGTCGATCTGGTCGGCCGGGCCGATCTGCTGACCGCCGGGGCGGTGTTGCGGCGCGCTTCGCTGTTCGTCGGCAACGACACCGGCTTGATGCATATCGCGGCGGCTGCGGGCGCGCCGACATTGGGATTGTTCGGGCCGAGCCGGGTTTCGGAATACGCGCCCTGGGGCAAACGCGCGGAAACGGTCGCGACATCGACGCCTTATCTGCAATTGTTCCGGCCGGGCTGGAACCGCTTCACCACCGACAGCATGATGGATTCGCTTTCGGTCGAGGCGGCGGAGCAGGGCGCGCGCCGGCTTTTGGCGCGGATTGCGGCGGAGAAGGCTTGAAATGGCGCGCATCGTCATCGCCGATGACGGCGTTTCCTTCGACGGCAGCTCACCCGAGGCCGGGCCGCTGGGCGGCGCCGAGGCGGCGGTGGTGGCGTTGGCCGAGGCGCTGGTCGGGCGCGGCCATTCAGTCGAGGTCTATAATCGCTGCGCCGCCCGGCTCACGCATAAGGGCGTGGCGTGGATACCTATTAGCGGGGGCACGCCGTCCAGCGCCGATCTCTACATCGCCAATCGCGGCCACCGCCTGATCGGCCTGGTGCCGGGCGCGCGCAAGGCGGTTTTCTGGATTCACAATCCCGGCTGGTATCTGAAAAAGCCGCGCTATGTCTGGGCGCTGTGGCGCCGCCGCCCGGTGATCGTGTGCATCGGCGCCTATCACGCGACCACCGTGCCCGGCTGGATGCCGCGCGGCGGATTGGCGGTCATTCCCTACGGCCTGGCCGAGGAATTCCGCCACGCCGAACCCTTGGCGTCGCCGCCGCCGCCGCGCGCGATCTTCACCTCCAACCCGCAACGCGGCCTCGATTGGCTGTTGGATCTGTGGGGAATCAGCATTCATCCGGCGCTGCCCGAGGCCGAGCTGCATATTCATGCCGGCCCGGCGGTTTATGGCGAAGCCGGCGGCAGGCAGGCGGCCGCCATGGCCGCTGTGCTCGAGCGCGCGCGGAGCATGGAATCGATCGGCGTGTGCTGCGCTCAGCCTTTGCCGCGCGCCGCGCTGATAAAGGCGTTGAGAGAATCCCGCGTCATGCTCTATCGCGGCGACGAGAACGAAACCTTCTGCGCCGCCGTAGCCGAGGCCCAGGCGCTGGGCGTGCCGGCGGTGGCGCAGCCGCTCGGCTCTTTGCCCGAGCGCATCGTCGACGGCGTCACCGGCGAGCTTGCGGTCGACGCCGCAAGCTTCGCCGCATCCTCCGTGGCCCTGCTGCGCGACGACGAGCGCTGGCGGCGCATGCATTTGGCGGCGCTGGAGCGCCAGCGCGGCCGGTCCTGGGACGACGCCGCGCAAAGCTTCGAGCGCCTGATTCCATGACCCGGCTGCTCCAGGCGATGGCGGGGGCGCGCTTCGGCGGCGCCGAGGCGTTTTTCACGCGCCTCGCCATCGGGCTCCAGCAGGCCGGGCAGGAGCAGAAGCTGCTGCTGCGCCCCTATCCCGAGCGTCTGGCGGCGCTGCGCCGCGCCGGGATCGAGCCGGTGACGCTGCCTTTCGGCGGCTGGCTCGATTTCACCACCCGGCCCAGCTTTCGCCGCATTGTCGCTGAATATAAACCGCGCGTGGTGCTGAGCTGGATGAACCGGGCGACCTCGCTTTGCCCGCGCGGCGATTTCGTGCATGTTGCGCGTCTCGGAGGGTATTACGATTTGAAGCATTATCGCCGCTGCGATCACCTCGTCGCCAATACGCGCGGCATCGTCGCTTACATCTTGGCCCAGGGCTGGCCCGAAAACCGCGTCCACTACCTGCCGAATTTTCCCGCTTCCGGGCGCGCCGCGGCGGTTTCGCGCGCCGGCCTCGGCACGCCCGACGATGTGACGCTGGTGCTGGCGCTGGGGCGGCTGCATCCCAGCAAGGGCTTCGAAATTCTGCTCGAGGCGGTGGCGCGCGCGCCGCGCATTCATCTTTGGCTGGCGGGCGAGGGGCCCGAGGACGCGGCCCTTAAGCGAAAATCCCTCGCGCTGGGAATATCCGAGCGGGTGCGTTTCCTCGGCTGGCGCGACGACGTGCCCGATCTGCTGGCGGCTTGCGACATGCTGGCGGTGCCGTCGCGCATCGAGCCCTTGGGCAACACCATCATCGAGGCCTGGGCGGCAGGCAAGCCGGTGATCGCCAGCGCCAGCGCCGGCCCGAGCGAATTGATCGAAAGCGGCAAGACCGGTTTGCTCGTGCCGATCGGCGATTCCGACGGCCTCGCCCGCGCCATCACCATGCTTGCCGGAGACCGGGATTTGCGCGCGCGCCTGGCGCAGGCGGGCAACGCGCGTTACCGGGCCGAGTTCGGCGAAGCCGCCGTGGTCGCGGCCTATCGCGATTTCTTCGCGCAGGTCGCGCGCTGATGTGCGGCATCGCCGGCATCATGACGCTGAACGGCGAGGCGCCGCCCTTGGCCGCCTTGGCCGCGATGGAAGGCGCGTTGCAGCATCGCGGGCCCGACGGCTACGGCCATTACCGCTCGGGCGATGTCGGCATGGTGCAGACGCGGCTCGCCATCATCGATCTCGCCACCGGCGACCAGCCGCTTTACGAGCCGGGCGGCGCGGCGCTGGTCGCCAACGGCGAGATCTACAATTACATCGAGCTCAAGAAGAATCTGCCCGCCGCGATCTTCGCCACCGGCTCGGATTGCGAATTGCCGCTTCACCTCTATCGCCGCTTTGGGCTCGACTTTCCCCGGCAGTTGCGCGGCATGTACGCCATCGCCTTGCACGATCCCGGCGCCGGCCGGCTGGTGCTGTCGCGCGATCCGTTCGGCATCAAGCCGCTCTATTACGCCGAGACGCCGCAAGGGCTGGCGTTCGCTTCCGAGCCTCAGGCGCTCATTCGCGGCGGCCTGGTCAAGCCGGTGCTCAACGTCGCGGCGCGCAACGAACTCCTGCAATTGCAGTTCACCACCGGCCGCGACACCGTGTTCCACGGCATCCGCCGCGTGCTGCCGGGCGAGACCGTGGTGGTGGCCAAGGGCCGCATCGTCGACCGCCGGCGGATCGAGGCGCTCCCCGCGCCCGGCGGCAAGCCGCCCGAAAACGAGGCCGCGGCGCTCAGCCTGTTCGACCGCGCCTTCGCCGACAGCGTCAGCGTTCATCAGCGCGCCGACGTGCCCTACGGCATGTTCCTGTCGGGCGGCATCGATTCATCGGCCGTGCTGGCGATGATGGCGCGGCTCAACGAGCGCCCGGTCAAGGCCTTCACCATCGGCTTCTCGCACACCGAAGCCGCCGACGAACGCCAGGCCGCGCGCAAGGTGGCGGGCGCGCTCGGCGCCGAGCATGTCGAGGTCGAGTTCCGCGAGGCCGATTTCTGGCAATTGCTGCCCGAAATCGCGCGCGCGATGGACGACCCGGCGGCGGATTACGCGGTGCTGCCCACCTACAAGCTGGCCGCGACCGCGCGCGAGGCGGGGCTGAAGGTGATTCTCAGCGGCGAAGGCGGCGACGAGCTGTTCGCCGGCTATGGCCGCTACCGCTCGCTGATGCGGCCGTGGTGGCGCGGCGGCAAGCTGTTGCGCGGCAAGGGCAATCTCGACAAGCTCGGCATCCTGCGCGGCGAGCTGGCCGATTGGCGCGACGGCATCGCCGCCGCCGAAGTCGGCGTCGGCCTGCCGGGCCGCTCGCGGCTTCAGGTGGCGCAGGCGACCGATTGCGCCGACTGGCTGCCCAACGACCTGCTGACCAAGCTCGACCGCTGCCTGATGGCGCATGGCGTCGAAGGCCGCACGCCGTTTCTCGATCCGGCGGTGGCGCGCGCCGTGTTCCGCCTGCCCGACGAGTTCAAGGTGCACAAGCGGCTGGGCAAGTGGCTGTTGCGCCGCTGGGTCGAGCAGCACGTGCCCGAGGCCCGGCCGATGGCGAAAAAGCGCGGCTTCACCGTGCCTGTCGGCGAATGGATCGCGCGCCGCGGCGAACAGCTCGGGCCGCTGGTGGCGGCGCAGCCGGGCATCGGCGAGCTTTGCGTGCCCGGCGCGGTCGAGAAGCTGTTCCTCGACGCCGGCAAGAAACGCGCCGGTTTCGCCTGCTGGACGCTGCTGTTCTATGCGCTGTGGCACCGCCACCATATCGCCCGCCGCCCGGCCGAGGGCGACGTGTTCGCGACGCTGGCGGCGCATAGCTGACGGCTGCTAAAATCGGGAAAATATCGGGAGGCAAGGCATGCCGGTGGTCAAGGTCGCCGATTTCCTGTGGGGGCGGTTGCGTTCGCCCGATCTCGACCAGGCCGAGGAATTCCTGACCGATTTCGGGCTGGTCCGCGCCGCGCGCACCAAGGACAAGCTGTTCATGCGCGGCACCGATCCGGTGCATCACATCCACGTCACCGAGCTCGGCCCCTCGAAATTCGTGGGCTTCGGCTATGCGGTGGCGAACGAGGACGACCTGAAACGGGCCGCAAAGGCGCCCGGCGCTTCGGGCGTCGAGCACCTGGACGAAGCCGGCGGCGGCCAGCGCGTGCGCCTGACCGATCCGCAGGGCTACCAGATCGAGCTCGTCCACGGCCTGGAAAAAGTGGCGAAGCTGCCGGTGCGCGAAAACATCATCAACTGGGGCGAAGAGAAGAAGCGCCGCGCCGGCGTGTTGTGCCGCGTGCCCAAGGCCGCGGCGCAGGTCAAACGCATCGGCCACGGCGTGGTGATGTCGACCGACATCGCCGCCACGCTCAAATGGTATCGCGAGACGCTGGGCCTGCTGCAATCCGACGACGTCTATGCCGGCGACAAGAGCAACGTCATCGGCTCGTTCAACCGGCTCGACCGCGGCGACGATTACGTCGATCACCACGCCTTTTTCTGCATCGCCGGGCCGAAGAACGGCCTCAACCACCTTTCCTTCGAGGTGCGCGACATCGACGACGTGATGACCGGTCACGAATATCTGAAGGCCAAGGGCAAGTACAAGCATATCTGGGGCATCGGCCGGCACATTCTCGGCAGCCAAATCTACGATTACTGGTCCGATCCCTGGGGCCGGGTGCACGAGCACTGGACCGATACCGACGTCCTCAACGCCCGCGCGCCCGCCAACCAGGTTCCGGCCGAGGAAGGGCTTAGCTCGCAATGGGGCCAGCTTATACCGCAGGAATTCATCGAGCACGCGATACCCTAAAGTCACAGGAGAAAGCACATGGATGGCGCGGCAAAGGCGAAGGAACGCAAGATCGAGCTGGCCGTTTCGAAGGGCAAGGGCGCGAAAACCGCTCCCGGAAGGCGCGAATTTTTCCAGTACCGCGATCTGGGCGTGACGGCGGCGACCAACGGCAAGATGCGGGCGCAGCTGACCTCGGCCCGCGCCGGCATGAACCGACCGACCGGCTGGCACTACCATGTCTGCGAGGCGCAGTTCGTCTACATGGTCAAGGGCTGGATGGAGTTGGAGTTCGAGGGCAAGGGCGTGGTGCGGCTCGAACCCGGCGATTCCGTGCTCATCCCCGGCGGCCATGTCCACCAGGAGAATTGCGCTTCGGACGATTTCGAGCTGATCGAGGTTTCGATCCCGGCCGAAATGGACACGGTGGCCTGCGCGGCGCCCCCGAGCGGGCGGTAATCGCCGCGCACGTGATTCAGCAATAGACCAGGAGCGTCCCCATGATGCGAGGCCACAGGATCGGGCGTTTGCTGATAATCGCGCTGGCGGTTTCGCTGATTTCGGCGTGCTCCGGCCCGGCCTCGCTGAACGCCCAAGACGGCACGAGCTTTACCGTTCAGGGCCACAGCTACGCTGAAGTCTGGAACGCGGCGGTCGCGGCCGTGACGAGCCAGTTGAAGGTTTTATCCCAGGACCCGGCGGCCGGGGAAATACGCGCCGAGGAAAGCGTGGCAACGGCGCAATACGGCGAGCTGGTGGGGGTGTTCATCTCGCCGACCAGCGCGACGGCCACGACCTTCACGGTTTCGGTCGACAGCCACCAGCGCGACCCGTTTCAATCCTCGCCCCAGGATTGGAGGCAAAAAATCATCGCCGACATGAAGGCGCAATTGAATATAAACAATTAGGCGTTGGTGATCTTTTACGGCACCCGTTTCCACCCCAGCGTTTCGCCGGCGAGGAAGGGTTTTACCGCCGCTTTGCCGACGCGGATTTGCTCCGGCACTTTCCAACGCGCGCGTTTCAGCGTGATCCGCGTCTCGTTGGGAGGCAGGCCGTAGAAGCGCGGCCCGCTGAGCGAAGCGAAAGTCTCAAGCCGCGCGAGCGCGTTCTCTTCCTCGAACACGCGCGCATAGGTTTCGAGCGCCACGGGTGCGGAGAAAATCCCGGCGCAGCCGCAATCCTTCTCCTTGTCGGCGATCGCATGCGGCGCGGTGTCGGTGCCGAGGAAGAATTTGGGGCTGCCCGAAATTGCCGCGCGGCGCAACGCCAGGCGGTGGCGCTCGCTTTTCGCCACCGGCAGGCAATACATATGCGGCCGCAGACCTCCGGCGAACAGCGCGTTGCGGTTGATCACCAGATGATGCGCGGTGATGGTGGCGGCCAGGTTGGAGCCCGCGGTGTTGACGAAATCGACCGCGTCGCTGGTGGTGACGTGCTCGAACACCACCTTGAGTCCGGGCAGGCGCTTCATCAGCGGCGCGAGCACGCCGTCGATGAAGCGCGCCTCGCGGTCGAACACGTCCACCTTGGGGTCGGTGACCTCGCCATGAACCAAGAGCGGCATGCGGATGGCCTGCATGCGCTCCAGCGCCGGCATGATATGCGCGATGTCGGTCACGCCCTTGGTCGCGTTGGTGGTGGCATGAGCGGGGTAGAGCTTGGCCGCCGCGAACACGCCTTGCTCGAAGCCGCGCGCGATCTGGTCCGGGTCGGTGCGGTCGGTGAGGTAGCAGGTCATCAAGGGCGTGAAATCCGTATTTTTGGGCAGCGCTTCCATGATCCGCCGGCGATAGGCCCGGGCCGCGGCGATGCCGGTCACCGGCGGATTCAGGTTGGGCATGACGATGGCGCGGGCGAAGGCCTTGGCGGTGAAGGGCAGAACGGCCGCGAGCATGGCGCCGTCGCGCAAATGCACATGCCAGTCATCCGGCCGCCGCAGGGTCAGAGTCTCGCCCGTCATACCGCCTTAGTATATCCTAGAGCGCGCTCAAGGTAAGGAGAGGCCATGACCGCCTGCATCACCGGATGGGCCCATTCGCGCTTCGGCAAGCTCGAGGGCGAGGATATCGAATCGCTGATCGTCAAGGTTGCCGCCGACGCCATCCGGGATTCCGGCCTGTCGCCCGCCGATATCGACGAGATCTATCTCGGCACCTTCAATGGCGGCTTCGTGCGCCAGGAATTCCCGTCCTCGCTGGTGCTGCAGCTCGACCCGGCGCTGCGTTATAAGCCGGCGACCAGGGTGGAGAACGCCTGCGCCACCGGTTCGGCGGCGATCTATCAGGGCTTGAACGCGATCGCGGCCAAGCGCGCCAAGCGCGTGCTGGTGGTGGGCGTGGAAAAGATGACCGAGCTTGCCGGCCCGCAGGTGGGCGATATCCTCATCCGCGCCGCCTATCTCAAGGAAGAGGGCGGCATCGAGGGCGGTTTCGCGGGCGTGTTCGGCCGCATCGCCCAGGCCTATTTCCAGCGCTACGGCGACAAATCCGATGCGCTGGCCAGGATCGCCGCCAAGAACCACAAGAACGGCGCGTCCAACCCGTTGGCGCAAATCCGCAAGGATTTGGGCTACGATTTCTGCCGCACGGTTTCGGACAAGAACCCGATCGTGGCCGGGCCGCTCCGGCGCACCGATTGCTCGCTGGTTTCGGACGGGGCGGCGGCGCTGGTGCTGACCGATATCGACACCGCGCTGGGCATGGAAAAGGCGGTGGTGTTCCGCGCGGCCGAGCACGTCAACGATTTCCTGCCCATGAGCAAGCGCGACATCACCTCTTACGAGGGGCCGGAAGTGGCCTGGCAACGCGCCTTCGCCAGCGCCGGGGTGGGGCTCGACGATCTGTCCTGCGTCGAGGTGCATGACTGCTTCACCATCGCCGAGCTGATGATCTACGAGGCCATGGGCCTGGCCAGGAAGGGCGAGGGCGCGCGCGTGATCGAGGAAGGCATATCCGAGAAGACCGGCAAGCTGCCGGTCAACGCCTCGGGCGGCCTCAAGGCCAAAGGCCATCCCATCGGCGCCACCGGCGTTTCCATGCATGTGCTGCAATCCATGCAATTGACCGGCACCGCCGGCGACATCCAGATCAAGGACGCCAAGCTCGCCGCCGTGTTCAACATGGGCGGCGCGGCGGTGGCCAATTACGTCAGCATCCTCGAACGCCTGCGATGAGCGGTTTCAAGGCTTTGTTGCTCGAGGAAGCGGGCGGCAAGGTTGCGGCGCGGGTGGCATCGCTGCCGGAAAGCGATCTGCCGCCGGGCGAGGTGACGGTCGATGTTGAATATTCGACGCTCAATTACAAGGACGGCATGATCCTCTCCGGCATCGGCCGGCTGGTGCGGAAATATCCGCATGTGCCGGGAGTCGATTTCGCCGGTACGGTCGAAAGTTCGACCTCGCCGGAATGGAAACCGGGCGACAAGGTGGTGCTCACCGGCTGGCGCGTCGGCGAGATGCAATGGGGCGGCTATGCCCAGAAGGCGCGGGTCAAGGCGAGCCAGCTCGTCAGGCTGCCCGCCAACATCTCGGCCAAGCGCGCCATGGCCATCGGCACGGCGGGATTCACCTCGATGATGGCGGTGATGGCGCTCGAGGCGCATGGCTTGAAGCCGGGCACGGGTGAGGTGCTGGTGACCGGCGCCGCCGGCGGCGTCGGCAGCGTCGCAATCGCGATCCTGGCGAAGCTCGGCTATCCGGTCGCAGCCTCGACCGGCCGGCCCGAGACCCACGATTACCTGAAAAGCCTCGGCGCCGCCTCTTTCGTCGACCGCGCCGAGCTCGCCAAGCCGCCGGCGCGGCCTTTGGACAGCGAGCGCTGGGCCGGCGCAATCGACAGCGTCGGCAGCACCACCCTCGCCACCGTGCTGACCCAGATGAAATACCGCGGCTCGGTTGCCGCCTGCGGCCTGGCGGGCGGCAGCGATCTTCCTTCCAGCGTTATTCCCTTCCTGTTGCGCGGGGTGAAGCTGCTCGGCATCGATTCCGTGCTGTGCCCGGTGGAGGAGCGCAAGGCGATCTGGGCGCGGCTCGCCACCGACCTGCCCTTGGACAAGCTCGACGCCATAACCCAGACATTGCCGCTCGAAGCCCTGCCCGAATGGGGCGCCAAGATCCTCAAGGGCGAGGTGCGGGGCCGGATTGTGGTGGAGATAGGCAAGTAAAAGTCAGTCTATTCAATCAGATATAGACATATCCTAATCTTTAACCTAATATTTACCTAGGTAATGCATCTACCTTCCTGATGGAATTAGGTTCCAGGGGAGCGGGAGGGCACGTCTTGGCGGCCACGATCAACAGGCGAAGCTTCAACCGGCTGCTGGCCGGCGCGGCGGCGGGTATGACCGCCCTCGATCTCAAGCGCGCGCTCGCCGATGAAATCAGGCAACCGAAAATGCCGGTGGTCATGCTCGATGCCGGCCATGGCGGCGTCGATCCCGGCGCCATCGGCCTCGCCGGCACCTACGAGAAAGACATCTCGCTGCCGACGGTGATGGAAGTCGCGCGCCAGCTCGCGGCGACCAAGCGCTTCGAGGTGCGTTTCACCCGCAAGGACGACGAGTTCATTCCGCTGCCGCAGCGCGTAGCGCGGGCGCGCGCCGCCGGCGCCGACCTGTTCATGTCGGTTCACGCCGATGCGCTGCCCAACCGGGCGGAGCGCGGCGCCTCGGTCTACACCTTGTCCGAGCAGGCCTCGGACCACGAAGCCGCGGCGTTGGCCGCGCGCGAGAACAAGGCCGATCTGGTCGCCGGCATCGATCTGTCGCAACACGATCCCGAGGTCAGCGGCATTCTCATCGATCTGGCGCGGCGTCAGACCAACAATCTCTCGATCCTGCTGGCGCAGGATCTGGTCGTCGAGCTCGGCCGGCACGTGCCGATGCTGAACAACAGCCACCGTTCCGCCGGCTTCGCCGTGCTGAAGGCGCCCGACATACCCTCGGCCCTGGTCGAGATCGGCTGTCTTTCCAATCGGGAGCAGGAGCGCCAGCTGCGCCAGGGTTCGTTCCGCAGCGCGGTCGCGCAAAGCCTGGCGCGCTCGATCAGCGATTATTTCGACGCCGCCGCGAAGGGCTAGCGCCCTTAACCTTAACCGCGCTTAGCCACGTCTTCGCCCGTCGCGGTACGAATTCGATGCCTTAACACTATAGTGAGAATTTGCGTCCTATAACGGGCGCGCGGTTCACACCGCAAAGTCCCTTCGGGCTTTTCCTCCCTAAACTTGGGCCGCGCCTCGCAGCGCGGCCTTTTTCTTTGCCCGATGTTTTCCCGGGCCGCCTCGGCGCGCAAAGCCGATTCGCAGATCGGCCATGACAGGAACCGGCGCTGCGTTTACCATCGCGGTTGTTCTACATGCGGGACGCCGCCGAAAGCTGGGTCGCCCGAAGCCCTTAAGTGTCGGGAAAACTTGATGGAAGTTGGGTTGCGGAAGGGGATCGGACGGCCGCGCGAGCTGTTGCGCCGGGCCGCCCATCTGGCCGAGGCCGCGGCGCTGGTTAGCGGCATGACGGTATTCGCCATCCTGCCGGTCGATTGGGCTTCGCGGCTCGGCGGCTTCATCGGCCGGACAATCGGCCCGCGCCTGAGCCTGTCGCGTCGCGCGCGCGCGAATATCAACCGCGCGATGCCCGGCAACGACGAGGCCGAGAACCGGCGCATCCTGCGCGGCATGTGGGACAATCTCGGCCGGGCGGTGGCGGAATATCCGCATCTCGATTGGATCTGCGCCGCCGAATCCGGCCGGGTCGAGATCGTCAACGAGGGCGCGGTGACCGAATTGCTGACCGACGGCCAGCCCGGCATCGTCTTCGGCGGCCATTTCGGCAATTGGGAGGTCGGCCCGTCGACCATCCACCGCCTGATGGGCGCATCGCTGGTCTCCGTCTATCGCGGGGCGAACAATCCGCTGGTCGACCGGCTGTTGCGCCATTGGCAGCGTTCGCGCCACGCCGTCGCCAAGGGCGCCGAGGGCGGGCGCGACCTGCTGCGCCACCTCAACCGCGGCGGCCACGTCGCCATGCTGGTCGACCAGAAACTGAACGACGGCATCGCCGTGCCGTTCTTCGGCCGCGACGCCATGACCGCGCCGGCGATCGCCCGCCTGGGCTTGCGCTTCGGCTGCCCGGTGGTGCCGATCCGCACCGAAAGGCTGCGCGACGCGCGCTTCCGCTTCACCGTTCTGTCCCGGCTCGAAATCGCCGATACCGGCAACGCGGCGGCCGACGTGCTGACGGTGATGACGCGCGTCAACGCCATGATCGAAGGCTGGATCCGCGCCCGGCCCGAACAGTGGCTGTGGCTGCACCGGCGCTGGGCGAATTAGCCGCAGCGCCCCGACGCTAGAACGAAATCACGGCGAGCAGGAATACGCCTGGACCGCGCAGCTCTTGCCGGCGCGGGCGGTGCAGGCGGACATGGCGGCGTCCTCGGCTTCGCCCTGCGTCGAGCCCTTGCCCGAGGCGACGGTGTTGCCGGCCCCGGCCGCAATAGCGGCGCAAGCATGCGAGAAGCTGATCACGAGTTTGCAGTCGTCGCCATTCTGTTTGCAATACGACATCGCCGTTTTATCGGCCTCGTCGGCGCTGCTCTTGCCGTAGGCCCAGCCCGAGGCGGTGCTGCCCGCGCCATAGGCGATGGCGCCGTAACTGCCGCTGGGATTGGAGGAATTCCATCTGTTGTACTCCACCCCGCCGGGGCGGCACATGTCTTCGCAGTTGTTGTGGCAGTTCTGCTCTTCCTGGGTCACCGAGGCCAGGCAATTGAACTGGTCCAAGCAGTAATCGTAGCAGTTATCGGCGGCCGGCGCGGGCTGCGCCGCCACGCCGAGGAAAAGACTTAAAGCCGGAATAAAGAGCCAGCGCCATTTCATGTGAGCAGCCCCCCACCGCAACGGTCGCATAGGCCAAGGCCCGGTTTCAAGCCCCGGGATTCCGCCAGCCCCGGATGATTTTTTCCATCGCCTCCAGCCCCAAGGTGAGCGCGCCGGGGCCGGGCTGAAGGATGATCGCCGACTTGATCTCGTGCAACTGCCCATCGCGCACCGCCGGCACCTGGGCGAAGCCCGGCCGCGCCGCGAGACGCTCGGGCCGGAATTTCTTGCCGCACCACGAGCCGATGACGATGTCGGGCGCCGCGGCGACGATTTCTTCAGACGAGACCATGCGCGCGCTGGCGATACCCTGATGGGCGCGTTCGGCGAACACATCCGCACCGCCGACAAGCTCGATCAACTCCGACACCCAGCGGATGCCGCAGATCGCCGGCGCGTCCCACTCCTCGAAATAGACGCGCGGGCGGTTTTTCAGTTTCGCGCCGTGCCGGCGCGCGGCGGCGAGGCGCTTTTCGAGCGCGGCCGCCAGATTCTCCGCCTTCTTCTCCGCGCCGACCAGCCGGCCCAGCGTGCGGATCATGGCCAATATCCCGGCGATGTCGCGCTGGTTGAAGACGTGAATCTCGATCCCGGCCTTGACCAGATCGCGCACGATCTCGGCCTGGAGATCGGAAAAACCCAGCACCAGATCGGGCTTCAAGGCCAGGATGCGCTCGACATGGGCGGTGGTGAAGGCGGCGATGCGCGGCTTGTGCCGCGCCTCGGCCGGCCGCACGGCATAGCCGGTGACGCCGGCGATGCGCGGCCCCGCGCCCAGGAGATAGAGCGTCTCCACCGTCTCGGCGGTGAGGCAGACGATGCGCGCGGGGGCGGCGGCTTTCATGGCCCGGATGTTAGCAAATGGTGCTGCCGCTGAGGATTGAACTCAGGACCTCTCCCTTACCAAGGGAGTGCTCTACCACTGAGCTACGGCAGCGTCCGTGGAAACCGGGCGTGAAACCCGGGCCGGGAATAGACGAGGCGGGCGGCTTTGGCAAGCCCGGCGCCTGGGGGCGGGCATCGTCTTGACGGCATCCCGCCCGGCCCGCACCTTAAGCCCCCATGACCGTAAAAGATAAGCCAATGCCCGGACAGGCCCCCGTTGGCGCGGCCAAACCCGAGCCCGCGACGTCGAGCTCTGCCTGGAGTCCATTCCGCCACACAACTTTCACCGTGCTGTGGACCGCCACCGTCGTCTCCAACGTCGGCGGCTGGATGTACAGCGCGGCGTCCGGCTGGCTGATGACCGGCCTTAATCCGGACCCGCTGACCGTATCGCTGGTTCAGGTCGCCACCAGCCTGCCGATGTTCCTGTTCGCGCTTCCCGCCGGTGCGCTGGCCGACATCGTCGACCGGCGGCGACTCCTCATCGTCGTCGAAATCCTGATAACCGCGGTCTCGGCGGTGTTTGCGTTTCTCGTCTGGGTCGGCATGGTGACGCCGCTGGTACTGCTGGCGTTCACGTTTCTCGGGGGCATCGGCAATGCGCTGGAGGCTCCGGTATGGCAGGCGATCGTGCCGGCGCTGGTGCCCAAGCGCGACTTGCAGCCTTCGATCGTCGCGAACGGCGTCGGCTTCAATATCAGCCGCGCCATCGGTCCCGCCTTGGGCGGCATCATCGTCGCCGCCTGGGGTATCGCCGCGCCCTTCTGGCTCAATGCCGTCAGCAATCTCGGCGTCATCGCGGGGCTGGTGTGGTGGCGCTCGCCGCAAACCACCGGCCGGCAACTACCCGCCGAACGGTTCGTCAACGCCAACCGCATCGGCCTGCGCTATGCGCGAAACAATCCGCATTTGCGCGCGACCCTGATACGCGGGGTGGGATTCTTCCTCTTCGCCAGCGCCTATTGGGCGTTGCTGCCGCTGGTTGCCCGTAACCAGATCGCCGGCGGCCCCGAACTTTACGGCGTTCTGCTCGGCGCCATCGGCGCCGGCGCTCTGATCGGAGCCTTTGGGTTGCCGTGGCTGAAACGCCGGCTGGGACCGGACCGGCTGGTGGCGGCGGGTGCCGCCGGAACCGCCCTGACGATGGCGCTCTACGGCTTGGCGCGCGATCCCGTCACCGCGCTTGCCGGGAGTCTGGTCGCCGGCATTTCGTGGATCGCGGTCATGTCGGCGCTCAACGTGTCGGCCCAGCTCTCACTGCCGGAATGGGTGCGTGCCCGCGGTCTGGCACTCTTCGTCACGGTCATGTTCGGCGCATTGAGCGTCGGCAGCGTCGTCTGGGGCAAACTGGCCGGTTTGATGGGCCTGCCCGCCGCCCATTTCATCGCCGCCGCCGGAATACTGCTGTCCGTGCCGCTCACCTGGCGGTGGAAATTGCAGACCGCCATCGGCATCGACCTAGCTCCGTCGATGCACTGGCCCGCGCCGCTCGCCACTCATGACGTCGAACAAGATCAAGGGCCGGTCATGGTCATGGTCGAATACCGGATCGATCCCAAAACCCGCAACCGGTTCCTCGTCGCGCTCGACAAGCTCGCGCAGGAACGCCGGCGCGACGGCGCCTATGCCTGGAGGGTGTTCGAGGATGCCGCCGATGAAGGCCGGATGGTGGAAACCTTTCTGGTGGAATCCTGGCTCGAGCATCTCCGCCAGCACACACGCGTGACCAACGCCGATCGGCTGATTCAGCATGCGGTTCATCTCTTCCACCTCGAAGGCCAGCCCAAGGTCACGCATCTCATCGCCGCCGACCAGATGCAGGAGAATCGCCCATGATCCGGCCCGATCAAGCGCCCGATCTTATCGTCCATCACGGCCTGTTCACCACGCTCGACCGCGCCAATCCCAACGCCAGCGCGGTCGCTATCCGTGAGGGAAAATTCACCACTGTCGGTCCTGACCGGGAAATCCTGCCGCTCGCCGGACCTGGGACGCGGATCATCGACCTCAAGGGAAGGCGCGTTCTTCCCGGCCTGATCGACAACCATCTCCACATTATCCGCGGCGGGCTCAACTTCAACATGGAGCTGCGCTGGGACGGGGTGCGTTCGCTCGCCGACGCGATGGCGATGCTGAAACGCCAGGTGGCGGCGACTCCTCCGCCGCAATGGGTGCGCGTCGTCGGCGGTTTTACCGCGCATCAATTCGCCGAGAAGCGGATACCGACGCTCGATGAGATCAATGCCGTCGCGCCGGACACGCCTGTGTTCCTGCTGCATCTCTACGATCGCGCGCTGCTCAACGCCGCGGCGCTGCGCGCCTGCAGCTATACCAAGGATACGCCCGAGCCCGTTGCCGGCCAGATCGTCCGCGATGCAAAGGGCGAACCGACCGGCCTGCTGCTCGCCAAGCCCAACGCGAATATCCTCTACGCCACGCTGGCCCGCGGACCAAAGCTGCCATTCGATTACCAGCTCAATTCCACGCGCCACTTCATGCGCGAGCTGAACCGCCTCGGCGTCACCGGCGCGATCGACGCCGGCGGCGGTTTCCAGAACTATCCCGAGGATTATGCCGTGGTCGAGAAGCTCGCCAAGGACGGCCAGCTCACCATCCGTCTCGCCTACAATCTCTTCACCCAGAAGCCGAAGGGCGAGAAGGAGGATTTTCTCAACTGGACCCGAACCTCCCAATACAAACAGGGCGACGATTATTTCCGCCACAATGGCGGCGGCGAGATGCTGGTCTTCTCCGCCGCCGATTTCGAGGATTTCCGCCAGCCGCGTCCCGACATGCCGTCGGAAATGGAAGGCGAACTCGACGCGGTGGTGCGCATTCTTGCCCAGAACCGGTGGCCGTGGCGGCTGCATGCGACCTATGACGAAACCATCGCGCGCGCCCTCGACGTGTTCGAGCGCGTCAACCGGGATATCCCGCTCAAGGGATTGAATTGGTTCTTCGACCATGCCGAAACCATCTCGGACCGGTCGATCGGCCGGATCGCGGCGCTCGGCGGCGGCATCGCCGTCCAGCACCGCATGGCCTATCAGGGCGAATATTTCGTCGAGCGCTATGGCGCCGGCGCGGCCGAGGCGACGCCGCCCATATCGCGGATCATCGCCGCCGGCGTGAAAACCTCGGCCGGGACTGACGCGACCCGCGTCTCCTCCTACAATCCCTGGGTCGCGCTGGCCTGGCTCGTCACCGGCAAGACGGTCGGCGGTTTGCGGATTTACCCGCAGCGCAACTGTCTCGACCGCGAAACGGCGCTGCGGATGTGGACCGAGAACGTCACCTGGTTCTCCAATGAGGAAGGCAAAAAGGGGCGCATCGCGGCCGGCCAACTCGCCGATCTGATCGTGCCCGACCGCGACTATTTCGCCTGTTCGGAGGACGAAATCGCCGACACGGTTTCCGATCTCACCATCGTCGGCGGCAGGGTGGTCTATGGCGCTGGCGATTTTGCGCGCTTCGATGAATCCCCGCCGCCGTCCGCCATGCCCGACTGGTCGCCGGTGCGGACCTTCGGCGGCTATGGCGCGTGGGGCGATAAGCAAGCAGCCGGCCGGCCGGCGCTGCGGCGTGCGGCCGTAGCAGCATGCGGTTGCGCCCATGAATGCGCCATTCACGGTCACGACCACGCCACCGCATGGTCCAGCCGTCTGCCGATTGCCGACCTCAAAGGCTTCTGGGGAGCGCTTGGCTGTGCCTGCTGGGCCGTCTGAGAAGGATCGCCGGCGCAACGCGCCAACGGCCGGGAACCAGAACCCCAAGGCGGCGCGGAAAGAGGCGCGTCTATCCGCCGCGCTCCGGTCCAACCTTGCCAAGCGCAAGGACCAGGCGCGCGCCCGCGCGGGCGTCGAGAATCCAACGGACCAACATGCCGCGAATTCGCCGCAATCCTCGCCCCAGAGTGAGGCCAAGCCGCCGCGTACCGCTTGAGAAGCGGCCTTCGATCCATTACAAAACGCCGTAAGTACGGGCTTTGCCGAATGCCCGCGGGAGAGCCTCATGTCGATCATGCCGAATAAATGGATTCGCGAGATGGCGAAGGCTCGCGGCATGATCGAGCCCTTCGTCGAAAAGCAGAATCGCCAGGGCGTCATCTCCTACGGGCTGTCCTCCTACGGCTACGACGCGCGCGTCAGCCGCGAGTTCAAGATCTTCACCAATGTCGACAGCGCCGTGGTCGACCCCAAGAAATTCTCGGCCGAAAGCTTCGTCGACCGCGAAACCGACATCTGCGTGGTGCCGCCCAACAGCTTCGCGCTCGCCTCCACCATGGAATATTTCCGCATCCCGCGCGACGTGCTGGTGATCTGCCTCGGCAAGTCGACTTATGCGCGCTGCGGCATCATCGTCAACGTGACGCCGCTCGAGCCCGAATGGGAAGGCCACGTCACCATCGAGATTTCCAACACCACGCCCCTGCCGGCGCGGATCTACGCCGGCGAAGGCATCTGCCAGTTCCTGTTCTTCAAGAGCGACCAGGTGTGCGAAGTGTCTTATGCCGACCGCGGTGGCAAATACCAGAAGCAGCGCGGCGTGACGCTGCCCAAGCTCTAGCCATGGACAAAATCCGCATCCGCGGCGGCAGGCCGCTCCACGGCGTCATCCCGATCGGCGGTGCCAAGAACGCGGCGCTGCCGCTGATGGCCGCCAGCCTGCTGACCGACGAGCCGCTGGTGCTGAGGAACCTGCCGCTCTTGGCCGACATCACCACGCTCTCCCATCTCCTGGTCCAGCACGGCGTCACCATCACCATGCTCGGCGCCAAAAGCGCGGACGAGCGCGGCCACGTGCTGGAGCTGAAGGCGCGGCGCATCGTTTCCACCACCGCGCCATACGATCTGGTGCGCAAGATGCGCGCCACCGTGCTGGTGCTCGGGCCGCTGGTTGCGCGCGCCGGGCGGGCGCGGGTGTCGCTGCCCGGCGGCTGCGCCATCGGCACGCGGCCGGTCGATCTGCATCTGAAGGCGCTGGAGCGCCTCGGCGCCACGGTCGAGATCGACAAGGGCTATATCGAGGCGCGGGCGGAGAAAGGTCTCACCGGCGCGGAGATCGTCTTCCCCATCGTTTCGGTCGGCGCCACCGAGAACACCCTGATGGCGGCATCGCTGGCCGAGGGCGAGACCGTGCTGGTCAATGCCGCGCGCGAGCCCGAGATCGCCGATCTCGCAGCCTGCCTCAACGCCATGGGCGCGCATATCACCGGCGCGGGCACCGACCGCATCCGCATCGAAGGGGTGAAACGCCTGCACGGCGCCACGCACAGCGTCATCCCCGACCGCATCGAGACCGGGACTTATATGATGGCGGCGGCGATCACCGGCGGTTCGCTCGATCTTCTGGGCGCCAATCACGACATGGTCGCGTCGGTGGCGCGGGTGCTCGAAGGGGCCGGCGTCGAAGTGGCGCAAATACCGAACGGCATCAGGGTCTCGCGCCGCGCCAACCGCCTCAACGGCGTCGACGTCACCACCGAACCTTTTCCCGGATTCCCGACCGATCTGCAGGCGCAGCTCATGGCGCTGATGAGCACCGCCGACGGCGCGGCGATGATCACCGAGACCATCTTCGAAAATCGCTTCATGCACGTGCCCGAATTGACCCGCATGGGTGCCGACATCGCGGTGCACGGCGCCGCGGCCATGGTGCGCGGGGTCGAGAAGCTCACCGGCGCGCCGGTGATGGCGACCGATTTGCGCGCCTCGGTTTCGCTCGTCCTGGCCGGCCTCGCCGCCGAGGGCGAGACCATCGTCAACCGCGTTTATCATCTCGATCGCGGTTATGAGCGGCTTGAGGACAAGCTGGCCGCCTGCGGCGCCGCGATCGAGCGCCTGCCCGGCGAAGGCTGACGTCTCCGCATGGCGGAAAAACCCGCAGCCGATGACAACCGCCTCACGGCCCCCGTCGCGGCGAAGCTGCGCCTCAAAGCCGAGGACGGCGAGGATTTAGCGGTGATCTCGGCCATCCTACAGGACGCACTGGTCGCGGTTGCCGACATGGTCTACCAGCCCGAGGAGAAGCGCTTCGTGCTGGTCGCGAACCGCTTCCGCCACGAGGCTTCGGCCGCTGCGCCGCGCCAGGGCCGCGAGCGGGTGATGACCGGCTTGCGCATCGACGGCGTGACCACGGTGCGGTGCCGCGGCTTTCATCCGGGCGAGACCGAACGGCTGCTCGTGCTGCTGGCGATCAGCGCGGGCGCGGGCGCGATTTTCCTCGATTTCGCCGGCGGCGGCAGCATCCGGCTGGAATCCGGCCGCATCCTGTGCCATTTAGATGACTTCGGCGAGCCTTGGCCCACCCGTTTCCGTCCCAGCCACCCGGTTGAGGATGCGGGCTGAGTCCGCATCTGTTTCGGGAGTGTGCGGTGCTGGGTAACGAAACGCTGATCTTGGCGCTGCCCAAGGGGCGTATCCTGGACGAGGTCGTGCCCGTGGTGCGGCGCGCGGGGATCGAGATCGAGCGCGAGTTCGACGATCCCGGTACGCGCAAGCTGCGGTTCAAGACCAATCTGCCGGGACTCGACGTCATCCGCGTGCGCAATTTCGACGTCGCGACCTTCGTCGCTTTCGGCGCGGCGCATCTCGGCGTCTCGGGCAGCGACGTGCTGATGGAATTCGATTATCCCGAGGTCTACGCGCCTTTGGACCTGAATGTCGGCAAGTGCCGTCTGGTGGTCGCGGCGCCGAAAGAGGATCTGGGCCGCGACGATCCGGCGCGCTGGAGCCATGTCCGGATCGCCACCAAATATCCCGAGATCACGCGGCGTCATTTCGCCGCGCGCGGCGTCCAGGCCGAATGCATCAAGCTGAACGGGGCAATGGAGCTGGCGCCGGGCATGGGACTCTCGCGCCGCATCGTCGATCTGGTGGCGACCGGCCGCACCCTCAAGGAAAACGGCCTGGTCGAGATCGAGGCCATCGCCGACGTGACCTCGCGCCTGATCGTCAACCGCGTCGCGCTCAAGACGCACAGCGCCGAGTTGGGCGCCTGGATCGAGCGTTTCCGCGAGGCCGCCTATGCCGCTTAGGCTCGACACGGCCGCGCCCGGTTTCGCGCGCGAATTCGCCGCGTTGCTCGATTTGAAGCGCGAACTGGCGGAGGACGTCGATGCCGCCGTGGCCGTCATTCTCGACGACGTGAAGAAGCGCGGCGACGTCGCGGTGATCGAATACACCGGCCGCTTCGACAAGCTGGAGCTGACGCCTGCGACCATGCGCGTCGCTTCGGCCGAGATTTCCCGGGCCAAGCAATCCTGTCCCGAGGACACCCTCAAGGCGTTGTGGTTCGCCGCCGAGCGCATCGAGGATTTCCACCGCCGCCAATTGCCCGTGGATGTCGACTATACCGACAAGTCCGGCGTGCGCCTGGGCGCGCGCTGGCGGCCGCTGGCTTCGGCCGGGCTTTACGTGCCGGGCGGCAAGGCGGCCTATCCGTCCTCGGTGCTGATGAACGCGCTTCCGGCCAAGGTCGCGGGCGTGCCGCGCATCGCGCTCTGCGTGCCGGCGCCCGAGGGCGTGCTCAACCCCCTGGTTCTGGCCGCGGCCGAGTTGGCCGGCGTCAGCGAGATCTACCGCATCGGCGGGGCGCAGGCGGTGGCGGCGCTGGCCTACGGCACGGCGACCGTCGCCGCGGTGGACAAGGTGGTGGGTCCCGGCAACGCCTATGTCGCGGCGGCCAAGCGCCGGGTCTTCGGCACCGTGGGTATCGACATGATCGCCGGCCCGTCGGAAATCCTGGTGCTGGCCGACGCCAAGAACGATCCCGCCTGGATCGCCGCCGATCTCCTGTCCCAGGCCGAACACGACGAGGCCGCCCAGGCGATCTTGATCGCCGACGACAAGCCATTCGCCGACGCCGTGACCGGGGCGGTCGAACACATGCTCAAGAGCCTGCCGCGGGGCAAGATCGCCGGTGCGAGCTGGCGGCGTTTCGGCGCGGTCATCACCGTGCGCAAATGGGACGAGGCGGTGGAGCTGATCGACCGGATCGCGCCCGAGCATCTCGAGCTCGCGGTCGAGCGGCCGGAGCTGATCGCGGCCAAGATCGCCAACGCCGGCGCCATTTTCCTCGGCCGGCACACGCCCGAGGCGGTGGGCGATTATGTCGCCGGTCCCAATCACGTCCTGCCGACGGCGCGCAGCGCGCGGTTCTCGTCCGGCCTGAGCGTACTCGATTTCATGAAGCGCACCTCGATGGTGCGCTGCGACGCAAGGAGCCTCGGCGCCGTCGGCCCGGCGGCGGTGACGCTGGCCGAGGCTGAGGGTCTCGACGCGCATGCGCAGTCGATATCCATCCGGCTCAACGCGCGGCGCAATTCCTAGTCCGGGGCCATGGTTAAGGCCGCGCAGCGCATCGCCAAGGTCACGCTCGACGAACGCACCGTCATCCGCCGCAACGCCGATATCGAGCACGATCGCGCCGTCGCCATATCCGATCTGCTCGGGGAGAACAGCTTCATCCCGGCCTCGGGCATCGCTGGACCGTTTCATCTCCATCTGGCGATCGCCGAGAACCGGCTGATGCTCGACATCCGCGATGCCGGCGACAATCCCTTGGAAAAGGTGGCGCTGTCGCTCGCGCCGTTTCGCGGCCTGGTCAAGGACTACTTCATCCTGTGCGAGAGCTATTACCACGCGGTCAAGACCACCACGCCGACCAAGCTCGAATCGATCGATATGGGCCGCCGCTCGGTCCACAACGAGGGCGCCGAGCTGCTGCGCGAAACCCTGTCCGGCCAGGTGACCGTCGATTTCCCCACCGCGCGCCAGTTGTTCACGCTGCTTTG
>Ga0209006_10001103_pt1 | contig 24735 bp, 15 predicted proteins | sample JacPin_JW_Ref_O2_FD_188567 | JGI IMG/M metagenome (GOLD analysis project Ga0209006, IMG submission 188567) | Forest soil microbial communities from Algoma, Ontario, Canada - Jack Pine, Ontario site 1_JW_Ref_O2 (SPAdes) (version 2) | ecosystem: Environmental > Terrestrial > Soil > Boreal... | reverse complement strand
TGGGTTTCATTATTCCCGGGTCAATCCTCTTAGGCTTCTTTCTCGGCAAATTGGCGGATTACTGGTTGCACACCAAGTGGCTTTATCTCGTCGGACTGTTGTTTGGCGCAGTGGTTGGATTCTGGCAGATGATCCGCATGGCCATGGGCGCTTACAAGGATGAATGACAACGAGGAGCCTGATCGTCCCGAGAGTCAAGCGCCATCCCACGATATCGCGTTTGACGAGCGCATTATCGCTCGCGTGCTTCGCAACATTTTGGTCGCCGGCTTCCTGCTTCTGGGCCCTGTCTTTTGGTTTTACCGCTGGGCTGGAGCGCTAGGCTTCCTCTTCGGGGAAGCGATCTCTTACTTCAATTTCCGCTCGCTGAAAAGTGGTGTTGAAGGCTTAGCCGATCGAATCGTAAACCGGAATAGCCGCGAAAAAGGTGGACTCATTGTCTTCCGCTTTGTAGTGCGCTATGCGTTGGTCGCGGTCGGTGCCTATGCTATATTTGTAGGTTCTCCCGTGGCCTTTTACGGCTTTCTGTGGGGATTATGTGTGCCGGCTGCGGCCCTGATGGCGGAGGCCGTCTGGTCCGGTTATTCAGCCTTCCGGCGGTAGAAATTCGCGGCTCGGTTATAAATCTTAAAAATGGAACATTTAGCGTTTACCGCATTCTTGAACCGTCTGTTCGGCCACCAGGTCCTGGTTTTGTTGAACTGGCTCGGCATTCATCCCAAGCATCCCGCGACGCCGATCTCGGATAGCTTCGCGATGGAGTTGCTTGTCTTTTTACTGCTGACCGCGTTTTTCATCGCCGTGCGCGCGCGCCTTTCGGTGGAGCGGCCAAGTGGTCTGCAGCACACGATGGAAGGAATTAACGGATTCGTTTCCAACATGACCGACGAGGTCGTGGGGCACCACGGCAATAAGTACGTCCCATATCTGGTCACCCTCGGCATGTTCATCCTGGCTTGCAATCTGATTGGCTTGGTACCCGGACTGGAATCTCCGACTGCAGTACCGATCGTGCCGCTGGGGTGCGCTCTGCTCACTTGGGTCTACTACCACTATCAGGGCGTGAAGACAAATGGACCGCTTGGTTATATGAAACATTTCATCGGTCCGCAGGATAAGGAAATGCCGCTGGTCATGCGCATATTCCTGCCGGTGCTGCTGTTTCCCATCGAAATTTTCAGTCACCTTGCACGGGTCATGTCGCTCACCATCCGTCTTTTTGCCAACATGTTCGCTGGGGAGATGGTCACGCTGGTTTTCTTCTCGCTCATTCCGATTGGGATTCCAGTTTTGTTTGAGGGCCTACATATCGGTGTTTCCTTTATTCAGACATATATCTTTGTATTGCTTGCCTGCGTGTACCTGGGCGAGGCTACGGGACAAGAACATTAGGTTGAGTTCCAGGTTCCAGGTTTCAGGTGTCAGGTTTCAGGAAAATCGGCAGCGAATTTTTCTGAGACCCGAGACCTGGTGCCTGATACCTGTTTTAGGACACCTGCTGTTCCAGCGTGAGGGCGTCGGCCAAAAGGCACGGCGTCAACCACCTCCTGGCGGCAACTCATAAGGAGAAACACAATGCGGAAATTTGGGATGTTGATGTTCATGATGCTAGCGGCGTCGGTGATGGCAGTGCCGGCATTCGCTCAAGGTTCGGCTGCGGCCGCTGGAACCACAAATTGGGTGGCGCTGACCTCCGGGTTTGCCATTGCACTCGCGGCGGGACTGGCAGCACTGGGCCAGGGAAAAGTCGCAGGAGCAGCTTGCGATTCGCTGGGGCGGAATCCGGCAGCGCGTCCTGGAATCATGGTTGCCCTGATTCTTGGACTGGCATTCATCGAATCGCTGGTGCTATTCACGCTGGTTATTATTTTCGTAAAAGTAGCGTAAGCAAGTTCAAAAAAGTTGTGTGGTTACTAAAAGGCCTCTGCGTTTATAGAGGCCTTTTGTATTGCCTCGATATTTGCGGGAAGATTGCCAGGCGGATGTCTGGAACAGGCGAGATGCCAAACCACTTCTCGATGATGGATTTCGCTTTACCAGACGGCTGAGGGCTGACGGCTGATACCTGCTGCTAGACCTTCCGCTCTCCGTCCCAATTGGAGGAGCGATTGTCGGGAACCTTCTGCAGCGCTTCGACCAAAACGCGGCGCAGGCGATAGCGGCTGTCGAGATCCATGCTGACGAACTCGAATCCGATTTCGTTGACGCGGGCGCGTCGCAGCAAAACCTCGCCTTTAATTTTCTTGACGCCCAGTGAGATTTCAACGTGAGCTTCGGAGCCTACGCGCAGATTGTCGTTGCGCGTGCCCATGCCGCCGCCGAGGCTCATCTCGCGCATCACGATGTTTGATTTTCCCCAGGAACTCGAAAGCGTGGCCGAGAGCGTCCGAGGCAGGATGATGCGTTCGTAACGGCGCTGACGTACCCATGGACATCCGGGACCGGAATCAAGCGGAGCGATCGCGAGCTCCCCTGCCTCAAGGCCGCTCTCCGCGAGCGCCTGCGTTCCATAGCGCGGATCAATCTTGGAGAGTGCCTGAATCGCGGCGATTCTGAGTTCGCGGTGCTGGCTGTAGCCAAAAAGTTTCTTATCTTCAACGATAGTGCGGAGCACGGGAACCGCCTCGACCTCGCGCAAACGTCCGAGGGACTCGACCGCCTTAAGCTGTACGAATGCGGGACGATTTTGGGCTTCGCCCGCCGTTGCCAGCGCGATCAGGCTGGCGCTCGCGCTGCGATCCTGGCTCATGCCGATCTCGTCAATCGCTTCCGGCAGAATAAGCGCGTCGAGCAATTCGAGAAGCTCCAACAGTGTGCGTCCGCGATCCGGTGCAGCGCCGTAAGCGATCTGGCGAACGATCACGTCCTGATAAAAACGGTTGAACTCGCCCATGCGGCCGGGCAGCAACTCCAACAAAGAAGTCACTGAGAGGCGACTCAACAGGCCTACGGTGGAAGCAGCCTGACGCGGTTGAGCGGTCCGCAGAATTTCACGCAGGTCATCGATTGCGGGCTGTCCCAGTTCACCGACCAGTTCGACGATGCGGTCGCACTCGACACGCTTCTGTGCGCGAAAGAAACGATCGGCAAGGTGTTCGACGGAGGTTCGGGGAAGCTGCTGCAGAACGTTGATCAAGTCCTCAGACACCTGATCGGCATTGATCGCTTCTTCGATCATTTCCGGCAGGCGATTTTCGAGGCCTACGCGAGAACGAAGATCCTGCACCAGAGCGGGCCGTTGCTGCGCTAATCCCTCGAACGAATAGCAGAGTTCGGCGACAGCTTTGTATTTTTTACGCGAACAGGCTTCCTGGCCGAAACGAGAAAATGCGGCGCCCAGCAAACTCTGAATCTCACTATCGCTCTCCTTCGAAAGCTGTTCGCCGATCATGGCCAGAGTGTTGGGCATAACGTCATCGGGAGCGGTAGCGTAGAGGTCGGCGAGTTGAGACAGGCCAATCGCGGTTTTGCGGCGCGGGTCGGAGTCTTTTGCGCTGAGCCCGCTGCTGTAGTTCGTAAGAATTTTCGCGGCGATCTCGTTATCGTCGCGCTCAAACAGGATTTCGACAAACTGGCGCACGTTGCGCGGCGGCACGCAGGCTGCTTCGGCTGAGAGCAGCACGCTTTTCTTTCCGGCCTCTGGGATCTCAGCCCAGAACATGCGGTCGAGAATATCGGCATGCGATTCAACCAACACTCCGGCTTTCGATAATTTATCTTCCTGAACGCGCAGAATCTGCCGCAGCGTGTCCATCTGCCGGCTCATGTGCTCCATCATTTCGTGGACGGCATTGACCTTCACTTCGCCACGCTGGTAGCGGTCGAGAGCAAATTTGATGGCCATGCTCTCCGCCGCTTTCATGAGGAGCGGAGTATCGTTGCTGCCATCTCCGAGGTTCTGCGAAGCCTGCGATGCCAAACCTTCGAGCAATTGTGCGAGATTAACCTTCGCGCCCTCGGGAGCCTTGCCCAGTTCAACTTTCAGGTTCTCCGAGGAAGCGTTGGGGTCCTGCATGGCCTGGCCAAAGTGGGTCAGCAGGCGAATCGTCTGGATGACTTCCTCTTCCTGTAATCCAACGACTCCACCCGTCCATGGTCCGGAGGTTCCCGTGCCCGGCGCGGCTACGCCTTCCCCGCCAGGTGTCGTGATGTTGGGAACACTGCCGAGCGGAGCGCCGCCGGCCACGCCACCGTTGCTTGCTCCCTGGGCGGCGGCGATCAACTGCAAGAGTTTTTGCGGGTCATTCAGCCATTGCTTGGCTTCCGGTCCAAGGGCTTGCGCGGCAATTTGCGCGGCGATCGAAAATTCGCCAGTCGTCGGATCGGCAGCCACAAATTTGACTTCATTGATGCGGATCGAGGATTCCTTGTTATCGCCCAGAGTTTCTTTGATGTGCTTGGCGAAATCCTGCGCCTTGGAACCACCCATGGCAAAGGCGCGGACCAGGTGGGTAAAGTCGTCCAGGGTAACTTTGTTCGAAAACAGGATGCTGGAAAGTCCGGCAGCGGTGAGCAACTGCGCGAAACTGCGCTCGGCCTGTCCGGTTTCGAGCGGAATGCCATCGAGAAGAAGTTTGTTGTCGGAGACGCCGAGCAGAAATCCGGTGTCACCGCCTTTGGGCAGGGCCTGTTGCAGCTCGTTCCATGCCGTCTGGAATTGGCCCTCTGTGCGCTTGTGCGTCACCCCATAGAGCCTCGTGTACTTAATCAAAATGTTGAGGCTGTGGAGGAAAGACCGAGCGGACGCGCTGCGGCCGGCTTCGGTTTGGGTGGCAGGAACGATAACGCCTCCTATTTACGGCTATGGCGTGTTGGCATTAAGACTATTCGGGAAAGTGACCTAATGCACGATTACGGAGGTAATTGCCTACACCTGGCGGTCACGGACCGTGTGACAACGCGAAAGGTCATGGGCTACCGGAGTCCGGTGGGCGTTACACTGATTGCCGAATGCTTTTTGCAGACCGCTATTGTTCGAAAGCCTTATTTGCTTGCGCTTAATCGCTATGAAAGTTGTTGTACTTTTCTTCGGAACCGTAAAGGACCTGCTTCGTCGCTCGAGCGAGACGGTCGAATTGCCAGAAGGAGCGCGGGTACGGGAATTAATCCTTCATTATGCCCGCAGTACTTCAAGCTTCGATGCGATCGCTTCCTCGCTGGCGATTGCGGTGAACCAGGAATATTCGCCGCTCGATCGAGTTCTGCGTGAAGGCGACGAGGTTGGCTTACTACCTCCAGTTAGCGGAGGCAGTTCCTCGGGCGAACAAGTTCAGTTCGTCCGCGAGCGAATCATTGCCGAGGCCGTAATTGGGCGATTGAAGCAGCCCGCCGATGGCGCGGTGGTGGTTTTCGATGGCGTGGTGCGTGATAACACCCGTGGCCGCCTAACGCTCTATTTGGACTATGAAGCCTATGAATCGATGGCGCTGAAGCAGATGGAGTTGCTGGCAGTGGAGGCGCGCACCCATTTCGCGGTGAGAAACGTGTCGATTATCCATCGACTAGGGCGGCTTGAAATTGGAGAGACGAGTGTGCTGATTGCGGTCGCGGCAGCGCACCGCGGGCCCGCATTCGACGCCTGCCGGTGGATTATCGACACACTTAAGAAGACCGTGCCGATCTGGAAGAAAGAATACTTTGAGGATGGAGCAGTTTGGGCGGACGGAGAAGCTTTTCCCGAAGAAATTCGGCGTCCGGGGACACAACAGAGCCGCAGCGTGCATCCTAAATGATTGACTCTCCAATGGATCGAATAACACATGCACTATCGGTTGTGCGTTCAGGGTTGAGCGAGAGCCGCTATGTTGCCAGTTCAAGGTTCATGGGTCGAAGCCCGCAGCGCTCAGCACTGCTGTTTGCCTGCCTTCTGGCCGCCTGCGCCACGGTGTTGCTACGGGCGCAGGAACCCGAAGGCACGGTCAAGGTTGATGTGAAACTGGTCAACGTGTTCGTGACAGTCACCGATTCCCACGGCACTCCGGTTCCAAACCTGCAAAAAGAAAATTTCGTGCTGAAGGAAGACGGCAAAGAACAGAAGGTCTCGATCTTCGATCGGGAATCCGCATTGCCGCTTTCGATTGTGCTCGCGGTAGACACGAGTCTGAGCACCAGAAAAGATCTGCCGCTGGAACTGATCTCCGCCAAGAAATTTGTCCATGCCATCGTCCGCCCCCAGGATGGACTGGCGGTGTACAAATTCAGTGAGACAGTGAGCGAGTTGGTTCCTTTCACAGCTGATTTGAAAAGAATCGACGAAGGTATCGAGCGAGTACGGAACGGTTCGGCGACAGCGCTCTATGACGCCGTTTTCCTTGGCTCGCATGCCTTAAGCCGCCGGCAGGGAAGAAAGGTGATGGTGGTGATCACCGACGGCGGAGACACGATGAGCCAGGTGAACTACAAAGACGCGCTACGGGCCGCGCAGGAGGCCGAGGCGATCATCTACAGCATCATTATCGTCCCCGTCGAAGCGGACGCAGGCCGTGACACGGGTGGCGAACACGCCCTGATCCAGATCTCGGCAGACACGGGCGGGAAATATTACTACGCGACCTCGTTAGCTCAATTGGACGACGCCTTCCGGCAGATCAGCGACGAGCTGCGGACGCAATATTTGCTCGCCTACTATCCATCCGAACGCTATTCCGATTCGGAATTCCGGCAATTGAGGATAGATCTGTTGAATCCGCCAGCGGGCGGTCCGTATCAGGCGCACTATCGCGCCGGCTATTACACGCACAAAGGAACTTTCTAAGAAAAACAGTCGGGTGCGGGTAAAGAATCGGTTCATCGGAGCGCGGGTGATTTGGATGCGGGCGATTGGGTAATCGAAAAACCTCGTCCTTCCCTTCGACCTTTAAATGACGCGACACGGAATGCCCCACTCTTTCCATACATCGCGACGGCAAAGTCGGCGCATCTAGTAAACTGTTCTATTCGATTTCAATAGAAATCATTGCATTGGAAAACCAAGACCCTTAGACGCGGAATCGCTTCCAGGTTCTACTTGAGGTTCTGCCCCCAGGAGATTCACTTTGTTTGATTGGTCTGGCTTGATGGTTCGTCGTCCCCTGCTTATTGTCATGCTCGCCGTTGTGATCACCTCGACGGCAACTTTGTGGGCGCAGGAAGAGACCTCGGAAAATCCACTAACGGGCACCATTCAGGGCACGGTACTGGACGACGCTGGGAGCCCGGTCGAAGGGGCACGCGTTTATTACAGTTCCTCAGCGACCGATACGAGGGGCGTCACACGCACAGGGAAGGATGGGACCTACGTCACCGAGGCGTTGCCGCCCGGGCTCTACTCGGTGCGAGTGATCGGCAAAGACAAATTGCCCGTCGATCATACGGCAACCGTGGTCGCTGGATCGGCGGTCGCCTCCGACTTCAAACTAGAGTGGATCGATCCCGGTCCGATCCGGCTGTCCAGCACATTCGCGGGCGATGACGCCGATAAACTACCCATCGACGGACGAAATTACTTAGGCGCGGGAGAGCTTGAGCCCGGGGTTCAGAAGGTGGATGGCAGAAGTCTCGATCCCGGAAAGAGTGGATCGCAATCTCTCTCCATCAACAGTCAATGGGGCCGAACCACGCACTTTGACCTCGATCAAGTCGAGGTGATGGATGAAACCAAGGGTGCATCCACGGTGAATCTGCCGGCCGACGCGATCCGCGAAGTGACTGTTTCGCGTGTGTTGCCGGAAGTGTTTCAGTCGCTGAACGCCAGCGGCGCGGTGAACGTCACCACCCGCTCTGGCGCGGATGAGTGGCACGGCGATGTATTTGGATATCTGCGGGACCAGGTTTTCGGTCTGGCGGGTTTTCCCTCCGGGAATTCTGATTACAGCCGGCAGCAATATGGGTTTGGAGCCGGCGGAGCGCTCATCAAAGACAAAGCGTTTCTGTATGTCGGCGGCGAGCGCACCAAGCAAGACGGCTCTTTGCCGGCTCTTTTTGGATTTCCGATCTTCAACGAAACCCTCCCACAAAGCGCATATTTCCGCGAGAATATGCTGACCGCGCGGCTGGATTACAACTTCAACGAAAACATGAAAGGATTTGCCCGTCTCGGCTACGACGACGCCAATCAGATCGGCCCTTCCGACACTCTGTCGAATTTTCGCAATCAGATCCATGTTCCAAGCGCAACATTCGGGCTCGATTGGAATCATGGACGGTTCGTCAATAGCGCTCGCTTCGGCTATCAAAAAATGGTGGACTCGGTGAATCCGGCGCTCGGCGCCTCGTATATTCAACCGGGTGCGCCATTCAATCTGCAGATTGGATCGTACGGTTCCGGGCCGAGCATAGCTGGTCCGCGACAGACGATTCAGCGGGATCTTTTCGGACGATACGACAGCAGCACGATCTACAGAGTTCTTCACACCATTCGCTTTGGCGGAGCGGTCCATCGCATCGTGCAGGGTGATTTCTACAATCCTGGACTCTACGGACCGTCGGTAACGAGTTCGAATGGCCTGGATGTGATCGACGCTATTAACAACAATCCAGGTTTGTTTCCGCTGCTACCAGGCGATCCTCGCGGCGCGGCGGATAATCCGCTGAACTATCCCGTGGGTACGGTCACTATTTTCAATGGCCTGGGAAATTTCAGCGAGAAGGCGGCATTCGACCGTTCGAATGGAGGACACTCCGATACGCGTCTCGAAGGCTATTTTGGCGACACGTACAACGTGCTCCCGAACCTGAATGTGAGTTTTGGTTTGAACTATGTTCGCGATAGCGGACGAACCGACAGTGATTTGTCAGGCACTCCCTGCTCCGCAATTAATACCGAGATCGTGCCGACCCCGCCCTGCACCAGCGGCTACATTCTCGATCAATTCGGAGTGATTCCGAATGTGATTCCCCCGGCTCCGACGCATCAGTTTCTGGGACAGCGCATAAGTCAGCCGAACTTTAATTTCGCTCCGCAGTTAGGCGTAGCGTGGGATCCAGGGCACAATGGGCGGACTGTAATACGGGCAAGCGGCGGTTTGTTCTACGACAATTTTCTGCTGCAGAACCTCAATCAGGATCGCATCAATCGTCTCACGAACGGACAATACAGCCGCAGCCTGACTCTGTGTCCAACCGGATCTGTGCTATTTCCGAATGCGGCGGTGAATCCTGGCCAAGGTGTCGTCAGTTCGAGCGATGGGCTGGATATCGCGACCCAGATTTGCGGACAGCCGCTCGGCGCCACGCTGACCGGAACGCAAGGACCAGTGGTTGTTGCGCAGGCGATCCAGGATTTGCAGTCAGCATTTTTGTCGGCGCAATCGGCGGTCACGGGCGGACCAAACGTGTATTCGCTGGCGAATAGCGTGGCCGATTTCGGAGGGATGCTCGCACCCGGCTTCAAGACTCCGCGGGTAGTTCACATGTCGCTCGGCATTCAACATCAACTCGGGGAGCGCGGCGTGTTCTCGGCCGATTACGTGCGCGAGGTTGGCACCCAGTTTCCGCTGGGTATCGACACGAATCATGTTGGGGACTCGAGTCTGCTGACCGACGGCAGCAATCTTGATCCTCTGCAGAATACCTTCGCGGCAGAACTGTCGGCGATCAATGCGACGCTGGCATCGAAATCGGCGTCGGCATCATGTCCTCAAGCCACCTTCGCCGGCAGCAGTTCGCAAGCGGCGGTGAGTTGTTATTTGTCCACCGTAAATGGCGCGACCATTACTGATTTCGCTCGCCAAGGGCTCGACTCATCGAGCGCATTCTGCGGCCCGTTTCCTTGTTCAGTTCTGGGTAAACCGCAGGCGTCGTTCGGCGGAGACAATCCGGCAGTAGGCTCGAATATCATGTATTTTCCGAGTGGGCGATCGCAGTACAGCGCTGTGCACCTGGCGTATAGGACATCGAGTGGAGACAGTCCGTTGCGGCGCGTGCGGCGTTTTGATGTGGCGCTTGCGTACACGCTCTCGCGGTATCGCAGCAACATCGCGGAGCCGAACGGCAGTGGCGGCGACTATTCGCTTATGAACGTGGCCGAAGATTACAAACGGCCGCACTTGGGAAATTGGGGCGATTCCGGACTGGACCGCACTCATCAGTTCACCTTTGCTCCCACCGCCGAGTTGTCGCATGGAGTGCGAGTCTCGATGATTGCCCAGTTGGCGTCGCCGCTGCCGCTGACCTTTCTGATCCCGCAACAGGATGGCGGCGGAGTTGCAGGAGAAATCTTTCATAGCGACATCACGGGAGACGGTACGGTCGGCGACCGTTTACCGGCAGCTCCGCTGGGAAATACGGGAAGATACAGCACCACGAATGTGACCAAGGCCATTGCTTATTACGACACAAATTTCGCGGACAAATTGACGCCGGCGGGCTCGGCGTTGGTGAACAGCAACCTGTTCAGCGCATCCCAACTGGTGGCGCTGGGCGCCGTCTCGCCGTTTATTCAACCCCCGCCAGGCCACTTTGCGGAAGCCCCATGGCTAAAGACAATGGATCTCCGCATCAGCCGTCCATTCCAGGTCAGCGAGCGCTTCCGGCTGGAACCGAATTTTTCCGTGTTCAATATTTTCAACTGGGCGAACTTTGGAGGAGCAGGGAATCAGCTAAGCGGCATTCTCAACGGCGCTCCAGGCAGTGCGCTGAATAATGCGAGCTCCGCTGGATACTGCGGCAGCTCTACCACCTACTGCACGTCGCGCCTGGATCGAATTCTGCCCGGTTCGGGGACCTATGCGAACGGCGCTCCCCGGCAAATGGAGTTTGGATTGCGCCTCATCTTCTAGCATTGGCAATGTTAAAGGCAATTGCGCTCGACAGCGCGTTGCAAGCCAAATCCTTGATTCAATGTGCCCGATCTTTGTTGGCGATTCAGATACCTCTAAATCCACCGCTTTAGGCTGCCAGTAGGCTGTTTCACTGAGCTTAGACCGCGTCGCTTCGATTACGATGCCGACCTTTTGCTGCAAGAGCGCAAAATTTTTATCTTCCAAAAAGTTTTTTCGGGGAGGTTCCGATTATTGACTTGACTTCATTTGTGGATGCGCTAAGCTCTCGAAGTCAGTGCAGCCACCACCGACTTCCCCAAAGGTAGATCTGCCCTGATTCAGACGTGCAAACCTTCACAATTGTGACACAAAACTTCCAGGAGGAATTCCTTTGAAACTGAAAAGCCTAGCGGTAATCACTTTGCTTGTAATCGGCTGCAGCTTTGCGTCTGCGCAGAGCTTTGGCTTCGCTTCCACGGGTGGCGGCGCTTATTGCAACTTTGAACAGCTCAGCAACGTCTACGGAGCTCCGTTCACAGTTTGGCAGGGCACCGACAACCTCAGCGCTTGCGACATCGACATCAACGGCACGCTGATTGGCATCAAGGGCAGCTTGTCCAAAGTAACCAACCCGGGCGGCTTCGCGGTCAGCGGCGTAACCTATGCTGACAACGTTTATGACGCGCAGTACGACACCTACACCGGCCTGCAGTGGGAAGTGACCTCCGCTCTGAAGTGCAACAAGTTCAATACGAAGAAGGGTGTTTACTCCGGCAGCTTCAGCTGGATCGGTTTCGGCAGCGTAAGCGGCTTTGTGTTTGGCGACAACTTCGGCTACCTGTCCTGCACGCTACCCAGCAAGCACGGATCGCAGGCTCTGAAGGGTCTCTCGACCGGCAGCGCAACACGTGAGAGCGCGAAGAGACAGTAATAGGTCTTATTCGTAGCGTTTTGAGATCGGGCCACGCGCTTCTGGCGTGGCCCTTTTCTTGTATACTTCGACAATCGGGTACTTGCTTTCGGAGACATCACTAAAATGGGTAAATTGATTGCAGCCTGCCTGCTTACAGGTTGCCTTGGACTGGAAGTGTGGGCTCAGGTGCCATCGGCTCAGCCCGCAACCTCTCAAACCCCTGTAACCGACCCGCAGACCACCTCCAACTCCACGACTTCTGACGTTTCTCCCTTAGACAAGTTCAAAGAGTTTTCCGCCATTATGGTGGGAGGTCCGCTTGCCGGCCTGCAGGATCCATCCCACATCTATCGTTCCGGCGACCTGATGAGGATGGAGGCAAATCAGGGAAACATATTTCACGTTACTGATTTGGTAAAGCAGGATACCTACGGGATCACGAAAAGGGGTTGTCTTAAGTACAAAGGCCCCTATGCCCGGGCATATCCGTTTTCTTTTACCCAGCCCGGCAACAAGTATGAAATCACTCCAGTGGGTAAAGAGACAGTAGATGGTCATCCCACTCAAGTTGTGGATTTGACCATAAGTTTCACGAAAGTTCCCAATCCGATCAAGATCAGGATGTGGGAGGCCGACGACCTGCAAGGTTTTCCCATAAAGATTGAGACCAAGCTGCATCGCACGATTCTTTATTCGAACGTCGTGCTGGGTCCTCAGGATCCAACCCTCTTCATTGTTCCCGATCAATGCCAGAATGGAATTGACCAGTCACAGCCAAACAAAGCCCCGGCCGCGAAGTCACCGGCGAAATCGCCCCCAAAGTCGCAATAAGAATAAGAACGAAAACGAAATTGAGTATGAGACGCGCTTCTTGACTTTCAACCTTGCTTAGTCCTCCCCTATGCACCTGTGACCAGCGATTGACTTCGGCGACGCCTGCTCTGGTCTCAGGCTGCCAGTTGACGTAAATTTTAGAAGAGGATATTGAAGTATGGGTTCGATTCGTTGTTTCGGGTGCGTAATAGCCCTGGTCGCGTTTGCCGCAGCAATCGACCAAGCTGATGCACTCCACCCGGTGGCGGCAGCAACCTCCGGCTATTCCAACGTAATCCTCGTAACTTTGGATACGACGCGCGCCGACCGCATGGGTTTTCTAGGGTCGACCAAGGGCCTGACTCCGAGTCTTGACGCCCTGGCGAAGGAGTCGGCCGTTTTCACCCACGCCTACTCCCAGGCGCCGCTGACTCCCACATCGCATACAACAATTCTTTCCGGCACCTATCCGCAGTATCACCAGGTACTCACTTTCCCCATACCGCTGGGCAAAGACATTCCGTTCATGCCCGCCATTTTGAAGGAGCACGGCTATTCCACGGCGGCATTTGTTGGCTCTTTGGCCTTGGACCCCACCTGGGGCGTTCCCGGCTTCGACCGCGGTTTCGATACCTACGATGCTGGCTACAGTTGGCGAAACTACACGCCGGCGACCCGCTACCAAACTACCGAGCGGCGCGGCGAAGAAGTGGTCAAGCATGCCTTGGCCTGGCTGAACGAGCATCAGCAAGGTCCGTTCTTTCTCTGGGTGCATTTGTTCGATCCACATGAGCCTTATGACCCTCCGGAACCTTATAAGACCAAGTATGCGAAGGCACTGTATGACGGAGAAATCGCTTACACCGACGCCGCGGTAGGCAAGCTTCTCACGCAATTGAAAGCGTCCGGTCTTTATGACGGCTCTTTGATAGCGGTCACGGCCGACCACGGAGAATCGCTAGGTGCGCATGGCGAAAACACGCACGGTATCTTTCTCTACGACGAAACCATCCACGTTCCCTTGTTAATCAAGTTGCCGAATGGCGCTTCCGCGGGAAAGCGGGTGGAGACGGGAGTCGAACTCGCAGACTTCATGCCGACCGTTATGAAGGCTCTGGGTCTCGAGGTGCCAAAACAAGTGCAGGGAGAATCCCTGCTTGATCTCATGAAGACAGGTCCCGAGGGCGATGCGGCAGCCGAGGCATGGCGAGACCGTGGCGCCTACTCGCAAGCCGACTACGGACACATAGCATTTGCCTGGAGTGCGATCCAGTCGTTGCGGACGCAGAAATATACGTACATTCAGGCGCCTCGCCGCGAACTCTACGATGAACTGGCGGACGTCAATGCGCAACATAACCTGGCAACTGTCTCTCCGGCGGTAGCGGATACCTTGTCGGGCAGGCTGGAGGCTTTCCGCCGGAAAACGACGAACACACAGGAGACCCCAAAACAAGTCTTGGATGAGGCCAAAGCGAACAAACTTGCCGCCCTGGGTTACATGGCAGCTCGTAGTGATGCTTCCCTGTCGCAGTCTCCGGAGCGGGAAGCCGATCCTAAAGACAAGATCGGAATTGCCAACACCCTGCTCAGAATTAACAGCATCCTGGAGGATTTCCGCTGCGACAAAGCCACGGTTGAATTGCGCAAAGCCATACTCGCCTCGCCCAATATTGCCATGCTGCATTTCTTTCTCGGCGGATGTTATTTGGAGAAACAGGACTACGAAAAAGCCGTGCCTGAACTGCGGCGATCGGTTGAGTTGGATCCTGGATTCACGCACGCCGAATCAAATCTCGGGCGGGCACTGGTAGAAACCAAAGACTATGAAGCGGCGGCGAAGGCGTTCGAAGACGTGGTAAAAACCGAACCGCAGATCATGGACAACCACGTTTTCCTGGTCGTGATTTACGCAAAGCTGAACCGAGTGCAGGATGAAATCAAGGAGTGCCGCATCGTACTGCAATCTGTTCCCGAGCATTTTGGAAGCAACTTGAATCTGGGTCGTTTCCTGGCGCAATCGGGGGACCTCGAAGGCGCGATTCCCAGCTTGCAGAAGGCTGCGTCTATACGGCCGAATGCACCCATGCCGCATATCTTTTTGTCTGACATTTACACCAGGCTGGGGCGTACGGCGGATGCGGCGAATGAGCGCGCGGAAGCAGAGCGCCTCGGGGCGGTTCTGACGAATTTGCCCGGTTCGCCGGCGGATTCTGACCCTGGCGCCGCCGCAAAGCAATAGGAAAGCCCCACCAACCCAGATTATGTACAAGCTGGCGAGATACCCGATTCTCCGATTGGTCGGAATTATATTTCTCACTGTGCCCTGCCTGGCCGCCGCCTCGAGCCCGTCGACGGCTGCGAAATCAGGTACATCGAAGCCAAATTCTCCTAACGTTATTTTGATTACGCTTGATACGACGCGTGCCGACCGCATGGGGTTTCTCGGTTCCGATCGCGGGTTGACACCCAATCTCGACGCTCTCGCCAAGGACTCGGCGGTTTTCATCCGCGCGTACTCGCAGGTTCCTCTTACCCCAGCATCGCACGCGACAATTCTCACCGGAACCTATCCCCAATTTCATCAAGTGAGCACCTTCGGCGCGCCCTTGACGGACGATCTGCCTTACGCTCCGGCCATCCTGCGCGCCCGTGGTTATCACACAGCGGCGTTCGTCGGGTCGATTGTGCTTGACCCGAAGCCTCCCTACGCGCCCGGCTTTGAGCGCGGATTCGATACCTACGGCGCGGGTTTTCATCATGAACGTGCGGGCGAAGATCGCCACCGGACAGTTGAGCGACGTGGAGATGAAGTGGTGAAGCGCGCTCTAGCGTGGCTTGGCAGTCACCGCAACGGCCCATTTTTTCTGTGGGTTCATCTCTTCGATGCGCACGATCCGTACGATCCTCCGGAACCCTACAAAACGCAGTACGCCTCTGCCCCCTACGACGGAGCCATCGCATACGAAGACGCTGTAGTCGGCCGCTTGCTCCGCCAGTTGAAAGCGCGAGGTCTCTACGACGGATCCGTGATGGCAGTGACGGCGGATCACGGCGAGTCGCTGGGCGCGCACGGAGAAGATACGCACGGAATTTTTCTCTATGACGAAACCATCCACGTACCTCTGCTGATCAAGTTTCCACGCGCAGCAGGGGCAGGGAACCGCCTCGAGAATCGGGTGGAGCTGGTCGATATACTGCCCACCCTTTTGCAAGCCGCGGGAATCGCTGTGCCTGAGGCCGTGCAAGGAAAGTCGCTGTTGAGCTTGGCAACGATCAAGACGGCAACCGACGACACCGATAAGGCGTGGGGCGAGCGTCCCGCCTACGCTGAAACCGACTATCCCAAGATCCATGGCTGGAGCGGACTAGAGTCATGGAGAACCGGAAAATATTTGTACGTAGAGGCACCGCGTCGGGAGTTATACGACGAGACCGCCGATCCGGCGGCGGATCACAATCTGGCATCGGTTTCGTCGGCAGTAGCCGACACGTTATCCGCGCAAGTGTCCGCCTTCCGTCGGAAAACGGCGAACACCAGGGAAGCGCCCCCGATGATGCTGGACCCCGAGGCGCAAGAGAAGTTAGGTGCACTGGGATACATGGCTGGAAGCAGTGCATCTTCCAATTCCAACGAGCGCAAGCAAGGCGCCGATCCCAAGGACAAAATAGAAATTGCGAACCTGATTCATCGCGCAAAGATATACGGCGAAGCGGCAGAGTTTGATAAAGCGATTCCGCTTCTGCAGCAAGTGCTCGCGAAGGAACCGGGTTTATCGTTGTACGGCAAACTTGGCGACTGGCTGATGCAGCAAAAGGAATATGACAAGGCAGTTCCCGTTCTGCGTGAAGCCATGGAGATGGACCGCGATTTGCCAGCGCCCCACCTGGAACTGGCGAAAGCTCTAATGAAGACGGGAGATTTCGAGGGCGCGGTGCCAGAACTCGAGATCACCGAGGCCAACATGCCGCAGTTGCTCGATGCCCATCTTTTTCTGCAGATGGCTTATACGAGGACCAACCGCGTGCCTGACATCATTCGCGAGTGCAAAATAATCTTGCAATTCATGCCCGATCACTATCCCAGTTATCTGCTTCTTGGTCACTATCTGGATGTCGCAGGCGATACGGAAGGCGCAATCCAGAGCTTGAAGAAAGCAGCTGCACTGCAACCGCAAGCTCCCGACCCCCACGCACTACTCGCGGAGGTTTACGACCACCTGGGACGGAAAGCGGACGCTACGCGTGAACGGGCTGACGCGGAACGGCTGGCTGCGAAATCCCACCCCAACACAGCCGCCCGCAATCCGTAGACCGTGTACGCGATGCATTCCACACGAAAGCGCGGATTCTGACCGTTGTCTGGCAAGTCTAAGCGTTCACACTCAAAGCATCGCTTTGACTGGTCGTCGTTGTATCCACCTTTTCAGGCGGACTTTCACGATGGCCTCGAACGACAGGCTCACGGACCGGCACCGGCCCCCCCGCGCCCGACGGCAAGCTGATCGTCGAAACGGGAAGAGTACCTGGCGGAATTGTGCTGATGGTCGGGCGCGTGACCGGGGTGCGGACCGGCACCTGCCCACCTGCACCCGAGGGCAGGCTGATCGTTGAGATCGGCAATTGGCCCGCCGGCGGTGTAACGGTGTTGACGCCCGGATTGTCCGTGTAGGTTGAGATCGCGCTTTGTGCCTGCTGATCGTTCTGGCCGAAGGTGCTCGCCAGACTGGTGAAAGCCGATTGCGCCGACGCGAGATCACCCGCTTGCAGAGCCTGCCCAATCGCCTGGAAATCTTGCGAGCGGTCGGATCGTTGAAACGGTTGGCCATTCCGCGAAGGCCCGCTTTGGCCGAGCGCGGTCAGCGTACTGAAGTCCTGCTGGGCTGCGCTCAGATTGCCGGCCTGCAAGTCCTGGCCAAGTTGCGACAGATCCGCTTGCCGCTGTTGCCGGAAGGCTTGCAATTGCTGGTAGATCGAAGACGCATCATCGCTCGACGAGGCCGCCGTGCTGAACTGGTTACTGGTCAGGCTGACGGTGCTCGCCGCCGTTGGTGCGGAGGTTTGCTGTTTTCCGGTAAGGGCGGCAAAGGCCGCTTGCGCTCCGGCTATATTCCCGGCAGCAAGAGATTTGCCCACGGCGTCAAACTCCAGGGTGCGACTTGAACTTGAAAACGGTTCCGCACTGGCGAAGGGACCATCCTGCCCCAGCGCCGTCAAAGCACTAAAGGCCTGCTGTGCTGCGTCGAGATCGCCACTTTGAAGAGCGCCGCCCAACTGCTTAACATCCGATTGCCGCGTCTGATAGAAGCTCTGCAGTTCCTGAAAAATCGAGGTGCTGGAAATTGCCGTCGTCGACATATCTTTTCTCCCCTGGCACGTTGGCCACAACCTAACGACACGAGCACAGTTGCCGCTCTTCAGTCTCCATCGGTTGGATTGGGAAGCGACTTCAGCAAGGTGGAGTTACGTGGGGTCGTACGCAGACCGCCATCTCCGACTGCATAGAGGAGCATTTCACGAGGAGATTCGGAGCCCCCGGCGCCGCTCCGTTTCGTTAGATAATAATCGTCAGGTCACATCGCCGAACGTGCCTGATATTTACGCCGCGCGCTTGGCGCGTTCCCGAATCGCTACCGGTTGTTCGCGGAATCCTTTCACCGCAAAAACGCACAGTGCAATGAAGATACCCATCACAACCCCCTGGGTTATGGCAAATGGCGGCTCCGATCCCTTCGGCGCTAGAGCATGCAAGGATGCTACTTTCTCAAAGAGCTGCACCACCAGAACGAAAACATTCAGATAGAGAGCGATTAAGGCAGTGATGACATAAGTCCGCCGCCAGCTGCCCACCATGTGGCGGCTGTAACGCGCATAAAGCGCAATTGCCAGCAGCAGCAGCGAGAGGATCCCCACTCCGATCGCTGGCGAGAATCCATGGTAGGGAAACATGAATCCGGTGATGCTGGTCAAAACCGTAGTCGCCAGAAAAAGCGCGGTCATTCCGTCCAGCCGCCTGCCCGCAATCATTCCGAACACGACAAACAGACCCGAGAATATCCCCACCAGACTGATCACAACATGGACGAATGTGAAAGTTGTCATGCCGGCGATCATAAAGCCCCCTGACTCAGAATTCGGAGATACTACGTTAACTTCCTGAAAATTGCCACACTCGTATTGTTTGACCTCTCCTTTAACCGAGCGGGACGGAGTTGCCGGTTGCCGAGGCTAACGTCGATTTTCCTTTTTTCGATGTGACCACTATAATCGCCTGTCGCCGTATCCCGTGCAGATGCTGACGATATAAGTTCTGATCAGGAAACTTCAGACTGGGGAAACCCATCGCCTGGGATCGTGCATCATTCCTAGCTAGTCGGTCCAGGCGGTTTCTAGTACGTCGAATCCTGCATCTCGAACACCTGTACCGCAGTTGAACTCTCTTTGGGAGACGCGATAATTGAGGAACATGAAAAAACTTGCTCGCTTTGCCCTGGCCGCTTTCTTTTTCGCCACTTTTTCAGGCTTTTCTACCGCTCAGAACATTCCCCCCATCGACCTGTTTGGTGGATATTCGTATTTCCATTTCTCCCAGCCTTCCAGTGGACTTACTCCCTACGAGCAGTTGAATTTTAACGGCGGCGAATTCTCGGTTGCGGTCGCGATATTTCACCACTTCTCGGTCGAGGGAGATTTCGCCGGTCACAGCGCCGGCACTTGCGGGAACGTGGTCAATGTGACCTGTAGTGATTTCTCTTACATGGTCGGGCCGCGATATACCCACGGCGATCGTTCGAGCAAGATCACGTTCTTCGGTCACGCCCTTATCGGCCGGGATCAAGCGACTCTTCTTAGTCTCCAACCGACCGGTCCAAGCCCGACTGTGGACGATAGTTCCATCGAGGTTGCGGTCGGCGGTGGTGCCGATTTTTGGATCTATCGCCACGTTGGATTTCAGCTAGGACCGATCGACTATGTCTTCACCAATCACCTTAACAACGCCCAGGGCGACGGCCAGAGCAGCTTCCGTGCTGCCGCCGGTATTGCAGTCCGCTTTGGCGGCAACTTTCCTCCGCCGGAGCCGAAAGCTCCCGCATCCGAGTCCGAAGGCCATCGTTCGTGGATTCGGCCTTGGCACAAAACCTATCCCGAAGGACAGCAGCCTGCGGAGAGTCATCCAGTTGCTAAGTCCGCACCGGCTCCAGCGCAGTCCACGGCACCCAGTCGCGGAATGCCGATCCATTCTCTCGGTGTGACCGCTGCTCCGCAAGAATTCGATGGAGCGAAGATTCTGCAGATCGATCCCGGAAGCATCGCGGAAATGGCATCGCTGCACGTCGGCGATCTGATCACCTCGGTGGACGGCAAGACCGTAAAGACACCCATGGAATTGGCCGCTGAACTAACCGGCAAATCCGGAAAAGTGCATATCGGTTTAAGACGTGGCACCCTGGTGACGGAAACAGTCGTGATTCTCGGCGCCAGTAATTAGGGAAAAGTAATTAGGGAACAAAGGAATGGTGCGCCCGGAGAGATTCGAACTCCCGACCTACAGCTCCGGAGGCTGCCGCTCTATCCAGCTGAGCTACGGGCGCACTGTGGGTTAATTTAGTGTACATCGCAGCCGCAGTCGTCTCAACGGTTGCTGAGTAGAGACGCGGGCGGGCGCGTCTTTCCGTGCCGTGCTGCTCACATACCGCCGACTTTCCAAAACGGTCATCCTGGTATTCGAACTAAGAAACATGCGGAAGGTTTTCCGGTCTTCCACGCGCTTCCAGTTGCGCCGCATTTCATCCATGAATCGGTTAGCCTTCGACCTCGGCCATCGATCGTTTCCGTCGGTTTGCCTGCAAAACTTTCTTGCGCAGCCGTAGAGACTTCGGCGTGACCTCCACAAACTCGTCGTCAGCGATGAATTCGATGGCCTGCTCAAGATTGAGATTCTTATAAGGAACAAGACGAATCGCCACGTCAGAAGTCGAAGCGCGCATGTTCGTCAATTTTTTCTCGCGCACGATGTTGACATCGAGATCCGTTTCTTTGGCGTTCTCGCCGACGATCATGCCTTCATAAACGTCGATGCCGGGTCCGGCGAAGAGTGTGCCACGCTCCTGAATATTGTAGAGAGCATGGGAAGTAGTTACTCCATTCCGGTCGGCAATCAACGCACCCGTCGGACGATGCGGAATTTCTCCCTGCCACTCGATATATCCATCGAAGAGCGCGTTCATAACGATCGTTCCCCGGGTATCCGTCAACAGCGTGCTGCGCAAGCCAATCAGTCCGCGGCTGGGAACGCGAAACTCAACCCGGACTCGTCCGTAGCCATGATTGTGCATGTTGGCGACCTCGCCTTTGCGCGAACCAACATGTTCCATTACCACGCCAACAAATTCTTCGGGAACATCCACAGTGAGGTGCTCCACTGGCTCCATCAGCTTGCCGTCGATCCGTTTGGTGACGATTTCGGGCTTGCCGACCATCAATTCATAACCCTCGCGGCGCATCATCTCGATCAGGATGGAAAGCTGCAACTCGCCGCGTCCCAGAACCTTGAATGAATCGGTGCTACCGGTCTCTTCCATACGCAACGAGACGTTAGTCAGCAGTTCCTTGTCCAGCCGTTCGCGCAGGTTGCGCGAAGTAACGTAAGTGCCTTCGCGTCCGCAGAACGGAGAAGTGTTGATGGTAAACAGCATTGCAATCGTGGGCTCATCGATGATGATGGGCGGCAACGGCGATGGATTTTCCGCGTTAGTAATCGTCTCGCCAATGGTGATGCCTTCAACGCCTGCGACAGCGATGATGTCGCCGAGCGAAGTCTCCGTAATGTCGGTGCGCTTAAGCCCGGAGAAGCTGAAAAGCTTGGTGATTTTCGTTTTGTGAAACGACCCATCGCGCTTGGCGATGGCCACATCTTCGCCCGTCTTCATGGTTCCGGAAAACACGCGTGCAATCGCCAGGCGACCCAGGTAGTCGCTGTAGTCAAGGTTCGCGACCAGAATTTGCAGCGGCCCATCCTTATCGCCTTGCGGCGCCGGGATGGTGTCTACGATGGCTTCAAATAGAGGGCGAAGATCTTCTCCCGCGGCTCCCTGATGAACTGCCGCAGTCCCCAACTTCGCATTGGTGTAGAGAACCGGAAAGTCGAGTTGCTCCTCTTTGGCATCGAGATCGATAAACAGATCGTAAACTTCGTTCAAAACTTCCTGGGGACGCGCATCCGGCCGGTCAATCTTGTTAATGACCAGAATCGGCTTCAGGTTCGATTCCAGCGCCTTGCTTAACACGTAGCGAGTCTGCGGCAATGGACCTTCGCTGGCATCCACCAGCAGCATGACGCCGTCGACCATCTTGAGCGCGCGTTCCACTTCTCCACCAAAATCGGAGTGGCCGGGTGTGTCGACAATGTTGATTTTCACGCCTGCATAAAACACAGCTGTGTTCTTGGCGAGAATCGTAATGCCGCGTTCGCGCTCCAGATCGTTCGAGTCCATGACCCGGTCGGCAACCGTCTCGTTGTCGCGGAAAGTGCCGCTTTGTCGAAGCATGGCATCCACGAGCGTGGTCTTGCCATGGTCAACGTGGGCAATAATTGCGATGTTGCGAATACTTGAATTCAGATCGAAAACTCCTCTGCGCCTGCAAAATAAGGCTCACCACTACTTTACTATGGCGAGCGCTACGAGGTACTCAGTAGGGAAGGCGAAGCAAGCGGCTGATTTAACCGGCTGGCGATACAAGAGGTTGCTGCGTATGTTTTTCGGGAAGCGTATGGTGCCGTTCGCGCTCAATTCGCTGCCCTTTCTTTGAGAAAGTTATCCCGACAACGCTTAGCCGCGGCTACCAGCTGATCGTATTCCGGAGCTTTCCGCATGGCGGCAAACATAGGATCTTTCTGCAGCGTGGTATAGGCGCAATAAGGTCCATCGATCGCGCTCTTCATCAGTCGCACCGACATCTCTTTCTGACCGCAAAAGGACAGGATGCGGGCGTCCCAGAACCGGTTTTCGGCATCTTGCTCGCCGAACATTCGAGGCTCCGCTTCGCGCGCCGCTTTCTCGATCTCGGAAGCTGGTTTTTGACTGAGGCAGACTTGTAGAAGCTCGCGATACGGAGCGCTTTCTGGGATCTTAGTTGCGTTTTCACGGGCTTCGGCCATTTTGCCTAAGCTTGCCAATGCGACGGTCATGTTGGCAAACGTCCAATCCGAACCGGGATCCAACCGGAGAAAATCAATCCCTCGATCAATCTGGCCGATTTGCTCGAAGGGAATGACGCAAGAACGTAACTGATAATTGCCAGGATCGAGCGACAGTGCGGTATTGCACTCCTGCGCCGCCTCGTCAGCCATGCCGCCGTAACGCAATACGTAGCTCAAGGCGAAATGGGCCATAGCATCCTGTGGATGCCGCTCCACCAGAGCTTTCGCATCTTTATAAGCCTTGCCCAACGCACCTTGTTCCACGCGGTTGGTGATCAGGCGGCTCGCCGCTTGACTGTACTCGGGATCGAGAACCAGCGCCCGCTCGAGCGCGGTAACCGAGCGCTCAAACATTGGAGTTCCGCCGTTCGAATAATGCGAGTCGTAGTAATAACGTTCTCCCAGGGAACTCCATGCGGGCGCGTAGTTTGGATCCAGACCGACGGCGCGTTCGAGCATGTTGATCGCTTCTTTATTCCCGCCCGCATCATGGGGAAGAGCAAGGCTGCGCAGGTAGAGATCGTAAGCTTCTTCACTCTTGGGATGCGTTCCTTTTTCAGAGGACTCCGCGCCCGCGCCTAACGCCGGAATCAGGCCCGATCGAACCTTTGCCGTGATTTGCGTCCGCATGGCGATCTTGTCGGCGGCGCCGATATTCATCGTGTCGCGCCACACCGTGCGATTGTTGGCCGCGTCGACAGCTTCCAGCGTGATCTGTAGTTGATCGCCTTCTTTCAGGTAGTGGCCGGTGACGATATTGCTGACCCGCATTTCTTTTCCGGCTTGCTCCAGATCGACATTCGCGCCGTTGTACTTGCTGGTGGTGGCGAAGGGACGAATCGATAACGAACGTCCATAGCTCAGGGCGGTGGCGATCTCGTCAGGCAAGGCGAGGCGCAAATAGTCAACGTCCTGGTCGGAACTCATGTTCTGGAAGGGAAGCACCGCAACTGTGGTGGGATTCGCGGAACTCTGTACTGGCGTTTCGCGGTGCTTGGTCGTCCAAAAAGCAAAAGCCAGTGCGGCGGCAATCACAACCGCTGCAGTCACCGCTGCAGTCTTGCCATAAGAGCTTCTGATCTTAGATTCGGCTGTAGCGGTGCCAGAAGCGGCAGGCCGCTGGCGCACTGAACTCGTGGTTCCTGTCGTTGTTGCGATACCGGCTCTGGCCGACTCATCATCCTGTTCCGCAGACGACGGCGTAACCATCCGTCCTGACTCCGTGTCGCGCTTCAGGCGCTGGAGATCGCTCCGCATTTCGGAGGCATGCTGATAGCGAAGCATGCGATCTTTCTCCAGCGCTTTATTAATGATGTCTTCGAGCTTTGCTGGAACATCGGGGTTCAATCGAACCACGGCGGTCGGTCCGGAATCGAGAATGGCTTTGAAGATCAGCGCCGAAGTATCACCGCGGAACGGCAACATTCCGGTTGCCATCTCGTAGAGCACCGCGCCGAACGAAAAAAGATCGGTGCGTGCATCGAGTTCTTTGCCTTTGGCTTGTTCCGGCGACATGTAAGCCACGGTTCCAACCATCGTTCCGGGGCTGGTCAGGTGGCCTTCATCCAACATCATGGTCCGCGTCATGGTATTAGCGGACGCCACTGCGGTTGATGAACCTGCAGTTGGAGCAAGCTTGGCGAGCCCGAAGTCGAGAATCTTGGCGTGTCCGCGCTTGGTGACGAAAATGTTTGCGGGCTTGATGTCGCGGTGGACAATTCCTTCAGAGTGCGCGGCGTCGAGCGCATCGGCGATCTCGATCGCGAGCCCGAGCAGCGTGTCATTATCCAACGGATGACCTGAAACCATGTGTTTCAGGGTCACACCGTCGAGATACTCCATGGCGATGAAGCGCTTGCCTTCGTGCTCGCCGATTTCGTAGATGGTGCAAATGTTGGGATGATTTAAGGCCGAAGCGGACCGAGCTTCGCGGCGAAAGCGTTCCAAGCTTGCAGGGTCGTGCGCGACATCATCCGGCAGGAACTTCAGAGCGACAAAGCGGCCGAGGGAAGTGTCTTCCGCTTTATAAACCACGCCCATGCCGCCGCCGCCAAGCTTCTCGACTATGC
>Ga0209006_10001102_pt1 | contig 24744 bp, 40 predicted proteins | sample JacPin_JW_Ref_O2_FD_188567 | JGI IMG/M metagenome (GOLD analysis project Ga0209006, IMG submission 188567) | Forest soil microbial communities from Algoma, Ontario, Canada - Jack Pine, Ontario site 1_JW_Ref_O2 (SPAdes) (version 2) | ecosystem: Environmental > Terrestrial > Soil > Boreal... | reverse complement strand
AACAAAAAAAAGGACATTATTCCGAGACCTTTCTGCGTTCAAAAGATGAACGAATGTTCTACCCCCCCTTGAAATATTATTATAGACCAGACGCTGTCTATTCCATTTTCGCATATTCATTTATCGGGATCAATGTACCAGTCTGATGCCTACGCGCCGATCAGAAAGTCAATGGGAGGTCCCGAATCGGCCTTTCTGACACAGTGAGATGATAGCGCACCCGCCTAATGATCTGCATCTTTGAAATCCGGTTGCGAAAACAGTTTTCATTTCCATACTTTACAAAGAAACCCACAGAAACCCCAAGCGCTCACTAACCCGCCATGGTAACCGACCTTCATCGACCCCGAAGGGGAGAAAACAGATAACCAAATAACGAGATAGGAGAACAGCATCGAGGTTAGAAAAGGACTTTGTGAAAATGAATGTTTGCGCCATAACGTGAGAGAAGAAAGATAACAGTTTGACCGAGGACGGAGAGTGGACTTGTGAGAGATAAATAAGTGAGGAAAAATCTTCAATACACGCCGACAGTGGAAAAGTTCTCGAGCCCTAGATCCAAAGCTGAGGGAAAATTGATCGTATCGACGGCGAGATCGACATCCGGTTGGACACTAGGAACGATGTCCAACAATATTCTCTGTAGCTCTTCCTCACACGTCCAGTCCACGTCAGTCATGATCGACGGCAGGGTTGTGGAGGCCATCGATGACGTGTCTTGGAGGGAGTCCAAAGGAAGAGACGTCGACGGCAAGGAAGGCGAAGGGAGGAGGATTTCGCGGAATAGGATTTCCATGGTCGTGTCGTCGACAGTCGGGGATGTCGTCTCCGGGGGTGTGGGATGGGAGTGAAAGTTAATGAGCTGATTCGATGTAGGTGAGAGTCCACCCGCTGCAGGGACATCGAGGGGGGAGGTGCCTCGATGGTCGCCACCCGTGCGGAGTGGCGAGTGGAATCAAAATCAAAGTCATCAGCGAAGAAACTTGAACTGGACAGGGAGGAGTGTGAGGGGGTGGGGGAGATGGGGAAAGTAGTAGAGGGAGGGACGAGGACTGGGAAAGTAGTTGTAGTAGAGGTGGGCTCATTGGCGACGACGCCAGTGGTGAGACCTTGCGCTGCAAGGGCTTTGACGACGGCATCCCAACCTTTTTCTAGTGTCTTTATACGGTCCTTCAACTCGTTATTCTCCTTTTCCCATGCCTTTTGCTCTTCAGGTTTGAGTGGTTCGGAAACACGCAAACCGGCACGTAGCTGCCTGTTCTCTTCCTCGAGTTCGGCTACTCGTTTCTCTAGGGTAGAGAACTGGGCCTTGCGCTTGTCGCGGGAATTTTGAGCTGCGATACGGTTACGATGGGCACGAGCCTCTTTACGGTCCTCTGGAGTGAGGTTGGTGCGAGGTCGTTTGCGTGAAGTGTCTGTTGAAGAGGATGGAAGAGAAAGGGAAGAGGGATTGACGAAAGAATTAGTGGCCATATTCGATACGTAGTCTAAAGGAAAGGGAGAGGTATAATATGAGAGTACTGCGGCTACGTGGTGACACGTATGCTTAAGACTCGTGACCTGCTGACTAATAAAGGGGTCATAGTGACTCCTTTGGTCCGTGCACAGATTGAAAAGATATAAATGAAAGAGTGTAAGGAATGGATTCGTTACCACTCTGGCCTTAATGGCTTAGATCAAGTGTAGTATCTGTTCTTAATAGTTTAATCACTATTATCGAGGTATAACCTCGGTTATTGATTATCTAATTTTTGCCGCCCTCGTCCCGCTGTGCTCTGCTTGCAACACAGGGATAATGATGATCTTGCTATTGCAGTAACAGCTTGTATCGTCGGGGGAATATTTTATTATTTACGGGTCTCATTCCTTTGCTGTATTTTGCTATACTTTGTCAGTTGACATTGAATTGCAATATAGCAAACGAAAAAGAGTCGTAATAAGATGTAATCGGGATATTGCATGTCCGGAGAAGTGCCGGCAATTTTTGTAGAGCGGATTACGTGTGATTTACATAAAGGGTAAGTAGAGTTCCTTTTGAGAACAGAGTAGTAGATATAAGATAGATGATAGATAGACAAGATAGACACTCCTCCACCCCGATGTTCACAAAGTATACGATTCAGTATTCAATCTATTTCTTTATTCCAATTTTCTCTTTTTATTTCTTTTATGTCACTCTTTCAAGACAACAATCGACTACTTTATATTTTATCATTTCCACTCTTTCTATCCTTTCTATCCTTTATTCTGTTATCGGTCTTTCAATAAACTCGTTTACAACAGATTTAATATTGGCTGCAATCATCAGATTCGAACGTTCGTCTTTTCTCTTATTCAGTCTATTCACTCTAACAAATTCACAGTCGGTGCTTCACTCTTGCACATTTTCAACGCACTCGTTCCATCTCGTCTACTCTCGCCTTTAAATCTTTGCTTGTACAACATTTCAATAGCTTCTCTTCTTTTTTGCGGTAAATACTCTCTCTCTCTCTCTTTAATTTTCTGATTTTTTCATACAGCCACCTTGACATCTCTCCTCGCCCCATTCCTCTCAACTTCAATCCCTCCCCTTCTCTCCCCCATCTTCACTCTCATCTCAAATCTACTCCCAATCCCTTTCCTCTCTTTCCTTCTCTTCTATTTCTACTCTACAAACCAAGATTCACTTTACCTACCTCCCACTCCGACTCCCCAACCCAGAGAAAAAATATTCCAATCAACAAGAGACGAACCTTTGACCGTCTACCTTCGTTCAATCGCTAATCCAGACCCGGAATCTCAATCTATGAATTCCGACAAAGCAAACAAACATCCAAAGGTTCTCTGTATATTTCTTCTCTCCGCCCAAATATCCGCCGTCCTCTTTTCCGCCTTCAGAATCAGTCTTCATGTCTTGCCTTCACCTCAAAGTACACAAGTAACATCCGCTTTTCGCGTTCTAGAATCCGTCTTTACCGTCATTTGGATTCTCTGCATCATGTATGCTTTCCTCCGTACGTTTTTTTCTTTTTTCTCTTTCTTTTCTCTTCGCTAATATATATACGTCTAGTCTATTCTTTCATATCTCCCATCCCTTCCGCGTCCCCACCCTTTACACCACCACCTACCCGCGTTTCTAGACCCCATTCTCAATTCTCCTCGCGTTCCCCCCATTATCCCACCCCAAATCGACTCCGAACTCGCCCCAACACACATCCTTTGATCTCCCACCCCTCAACACCCACTCCTTCCCACCTCACTGAAGATTTCATGAGCCTTAGAGATCCTTTCGCCTCTCCCAACCTCGGTACCATGTCCATGGATGCTACCACCCGCCAGCTCAATTTCATGAGGCACGTACCGTCAACCCTAACCGAGACACCACCACCACCACCACCACCGCTTGCACTCAAGCATTTCAAGTCGCCCTCTCCCACTCCGAAATCAAGATCTAGACGTTCTAGTCTCAAATTCGAGCGGGCACCTGGTTCTCCCGCGAAACTTGTATCCACCTATCGAAAGTCAAAGAAAAAGGGGTCATCACAGGCACTCCTCACGCCGACCTCTTCTTCTTCAACCCCTTCCTATCCTTCCCCTCCTCGCTTGATCTCGCCCTCTCCAAACCCTGCTGCTGAACAGCCCCTTCCAGGGAGCACTTCGACACTGGAATTCTCCCCAGAAGATGTGGATTTCGACCCTGAAGAGGCGTTTTTGACACAATTGTTGCTGATGAATCTAGATTCGCAATCCCAATCGCAGCCTTTGTTCAACCATCATTACAAGAACGAGGATGATACGTTGACAGTCATCGCTCCTTCTGTGTCTATCGAGGCCGAGACAACGGAAACGGGCGCGACTACCACCACGGCGGCGACGGGAACTCCTCTCTTGCCTACGAATCGGTTCACGCAGGACTCGACGAGTACTGGGAGGACGTTGTGTGAGCCAGAGATATTCAAAGCGTTACTGTTGCCTGCACAGAATGAGTAGACGTAAAAAAGAGAGGGTGGAACGTTCGGTTGTAACAATAATGGGTGTCGCTTTTTTTTTTTCCTTTTTTCCTTCTTGCACCCGTCGATTGGCCGACTGGCTTTTCTTTTCTTTTTTTTTTTTTAGAAAGATCGACGGGTTGGATTTTTCATAATATTGAGAATAATAGATGTTTGTTTCAATTTTCCTTGCTGTGTCCCTACGTTGTAAACTTTCGGTGTTTCGTCATTGCCAAAAGAATCGTAATCGCGTAATCGTTACGTGTAACTCTGGAATATATGAATATATGAATACTTGGTCTGGAATGAGATGAGGCCCCGTTCTAGAAAGAAATGATATGATTGCATTTATCCGCTTCCAGTGCGGATGACGGCAGGGAGGGGGTCGACAGATCGGTGGAAAGTGCCAGAGTAGATGTATATATGCTCGTGGTACGGCAACGAGAACGACCTGGGTGGTTCAGTACGTACTACACCGCCGTTTGTATGAAACGTGCAAGCCAGCTGAAATTCACATGCCTGTAATGTATTTTTTACACCTGGACCCGACGTGAATATCAGGTCCACGCCAGTTCGCATCCGGGATTTGGACACCGTCTCTACAGTCGCCGTGGCTAGCACCTGTTCCCTCACACTCCTCTCACATGATAGAGGTTGTCTGTACCATCTTGCTACGTTGATGGATGAAATCATTTCTGCTACGTTGATGCTGAATGTCACTACGGCTTGATATGAACTGAGAATTCGGCCCTAGGCTGGCTGGCACAGATGATATGATCCGCATGCTGGGTCATCGGGCTGGTGCTTTTTACTCCAGCCTAATATTGGCCAACAAACCACCTCTCTGCTGGCTTGCACAGAAGATAGGATATGTGTTCCGTGTCATTGAGCAGCCACTCCCCATCCAATGTGCCCTGGAGCGGGTGTTCGGGTTGAATCCAGCTTATTATGACGATTGCAGCGGCGGCCGCTTTTTTTATATACAGGGGTGACAAAAACATATCTATTACCACTATGCCGCGGGGGGTCCTCTCACCACATCATCAACTCGCTGCTGCCATTCATCTGCAATGGTATCCGTGATCTCGTATTCCTCATCTGCTCCATATTTCTGGCGATCGATCTTCAGGATTTCGTTGAACGCCCTGAATGCACATAAATTAGCGAGACACAAAGAATTAGTTTGTGATATATATATAATACTTTGCGATTTTTTTGGCTGACGATCCGGCTTCCGTACGAATGAATTCAAGGCGAGCATCAATGAGATTCCAATATTTCTCGCTGCCTTGGCATTCGACGTGAACTGCTCGCTGTAGAAAATTAATCAATAGGGATTCGAATGCGGTTCTGTAATACTCACCATAAGTGCAACGTGGGCACAAAGCTGTATAGTGGTGCGACAGGGGGTGGAATGAACAATCAACTGCGCAAGGGCAAATATGTTCATATTGGACGAAATGCTGTCTTTAATCTATAAAGATGGCCGTAAGGATTAGTATTACACATGCCCATTACTGAGTTGCACCCACCGCTTTCTTCAATTTAGCGCGACATTGGGTGAGGGAGTAGCTGACGAAGGTGGATACCTTCTCCCAGTTCGCGTAGTCGTGTTCAATTCCAGCGGGTAAATCGAAGCGGTGTCGCTTGAGGATTTCCTATGAGAAAAACTCAGTTTAACGGGCCACGCAATGGAAAGTATAATAAAACACACCAGAACATGGTTGCGAGGGATATTTCCCTTGTAAGCACTGAGGTTGACTGAAAGCATGACGGCAACGCCGTAGTTATTGATGTTAGTCTATAGAATTTGTTAGTGATCTGATGGTTATTTTGAGCGGCGCGTACCTTCAATTCCTCGGAGAGTTGGTACGCGGGTGCAGCTGAGCGAATGGCGTCAAGCTTGTTCTCGATGGCAAGCTGATTCACGAAGATCTTCGCTTTCCGGCCCAGTGTGGTGTCCTGATCATCTTCAGTCGTGATCGAGATCAAATTAAGATTACTTACCGCCAGGAACGCATCTAATTCATCGCGCTGCTCTGGGCGCAACTTCTTCTTGGATGCATACCGCGATGCCATGGCGGAGACATTACTATTAGGGAGGGCCGATGCACGTGGGGTGACATCAAGATCCTCGGCGTCATTAGCGCCCGGTCCTCCGATGTCGTCATCGTCACGAGTTCGCCGTCCGAGCACACATTCCGGAGGCGGCGAGCTAGATTGTCTCATGGCGTCGACCAAAGTTTGCTCCGCCGCTGAAAGGATATTTGCAATCGCTCCCTCTCGATGGAGTCCACGGCCACGAGGCGTTGGCGTCTGAGGATCATAGGGGGGAGTCGGAGTCCGTGATAAGGGCATAACGGAAATTAAATGAAGCGGAAGCGCTGCACCAGGAATAACCATTTATACATGATATAGCAGTACTATGACTCATGAGTCAAAGTGATGATGACTCGATTGAATAAATGACTCACAACGAGTCAATGATTTGCTGGTGTGCCGTAATCCGACTCGGATTCGGCACGAACGAATGGCAAAGGGGCGGAAGCCAAAGAAAGTATTACCAGACTGTGAGCTTCCATTAGCCGTGGAATACACTCACATGAAATATCACATACTTTATTTATACTATAGTTGCAGAACTCTCAATCGATGGAAAAAAAGTTCTATGCCATATATGTGAAGCGTTGCGTGGGCTCGGTGATAATGGCAAATGGATGCAAAAAGACAGCCTGGCTCACCACCTGAAATCAGAGGCACACATTCACTCTGTGTGTGCAAAGAATCACAGGGACTCATCTAAAAAAGCAGGCGACCGCCTCGCAGAGCAGGAAGCCACAGAGGAACAGATGGATTTCGTCGCATTGCATTCGCCAGCCCAACACTCGCACGTGGGAACGTCACGGCCATCCCAGGGTCAGGCGTATGACCATATCACGGAAAATGTGTATGCCTCCTTCAATGGAGACTTCGATGCTGGAATCGATCCCTCGGCTGCTGCAATTGATGAGAGGAGACGTTTGGAGCAAGAGGCCGACAATTTCGATATGTGGCGCGGCGCAGAGTTTGTCCCAGAGCTCGATCCGAACGATTCCACATTGCTGTTGGATGAACTCGAACAGGGCGATTTATTGACAGAGTTGCTGCAGAACGCAGGTAAGTAATATTATCACTTCTGTTTATATCAAGGAACTTGATGATCGGATCAGATCTCCATGCGCCAGATCCTGCTGATGCCGCTGAAGCAGAGGTTCGTGGCCAGTCTGCCCCGAAGGATCGCAATGCTTGGTATCCATACAGTTCCAAGACGGTTCGCAGAGTTTTTCACCTACAACGGTCGCATTGCTAATCTTATTGTGATTCAAGATGTTTTTGCTGGACATTCTGGACAACCTGCCCCGATTGCGAGTCTCAAACTCGCTCATGAATGTATTCCTTTGGATTCTCCGAGAATCAGGTGCTCGCGATGTGCCATCTATGTATCACCTTCGACAGGTGCAAGCTTCCCTTCGCCAGTCATGCGGTGTACCAACCACGCAGATCAAGTCCCCCAAAGGCAATATCTATTCCATAAATGACCCGCGCACCTTGGTTGCCATGGTAAGCTATAGAATTATCAAGAGTACTTGACTACTCACTTTTAAGCAGGATTGGGCGAATCCCTCGGTTTGCAATCATATCCGTCGCTTTCCGGTGATCCCCCCAAATGGGATCGTCTCTGAAGTTTACCACGCCGAGAGATGGCATCGGGATATCGATCGACACACGCTAAGCCCCATGTACGATGCTGGGCACAAGCACTACTACATTGACGAGCTCGCGCGTCTCGATGACGGTAGCTTGATCATTCCCATTAGATGGCTGGAAGACTCGAAGGGAAATGTCATGGCAGATGCCTATCGAATCAATTTTCATGAAAAGGTGCGAGACTAATCTAATTTCCCTTTTCCTCCCAGTAATGCTGTTTCAGTCTACCACTGCCTATGTAGTAGACAGTGACACAATTTTAATAAATGCGTCAGACTTGCAGCTCAACTTTTTAGACTTGAAGGATGCCGGACTTCTTCCAATCTGGGATGGTAAGTCATCACACTTATCTACTGCAAATTCATCTCATAAGGAGCAGGTCCTACGGTTAAGCTGAGATATCCAGCACGGATGCCAAATCCTGACCGTGCCTTAGCAGAAGGCGATCCCTTTTACACGAGTTGGATTGACGTCTTTGGTGACGACGTATCCGGTAATCGATCGAAAAACTGGAACAAGCACTGGAACACGTACATAAGTCACCGCAACCTACCACGGAAACTTCTTCAGCAAGAATTTCATACACATTTTGTATCGACGTCCCCATCAGCTAGTATTGCAGAACAATTCCATGGCTTGAAACCCCTCATTGAGTGAGCTTTGCATCTATATTCCTGACCCGTGGTTACTGATTGATCTCACTGTTCATAGGACGACACACAGGGTCCCATTAAAAGTTCGCCACGGATCCACCGGACAGCAAATTCGTCTGAAGATCAACGCTCACTGTGGCCCTGGAGATAATCCAGCGCAGAGTGATGTCTGTGGTCATATCGGGGCCAAGGGAAATTTCCCATGCAGGAAATGCATGATCGGTGGGCATCAGGCCCATAAAGAATCTAACGTCGGGTTCCACAATCTGTTTGAGGTATTTCTGATGGATTTCAGACTTCGTGCAAACTAATTGAGTCGATCCTTCAGCCCGGTGAGGCTCGCTCTGGCAAAGGGACTCTATCTGAAATCAAGTATCAAGTAGAATTAGCCTGTCTCGGCGTCATGCAGCATGTGCAGGACCGGCAAACTGAAACTGGAATCAAAGATGGCTACACCCAATTCTGGATTGAAGACCTTGTTGCGCGTGCCCGGACATTACAGAAGGAGCAGCCCCACCGATCTACAACAGACATCCAGACGGAGCTACTGGCTTGGGTAGATCAGCATCAAGCGGATATTTTCAACGCATTCCTCACCTTGGAAGGTGAGTACTCTGCCTGCTCAACAGAGAGGATAGCAAGTAATGTATTCCAGCAGGATTTGATCCTATGGTCGACACTCCTGTGGAGATTCTCCACACAATCTTGTTAGGCGTTGTGAAATATCTATGGCACGGCACTCACACGCCTTGGACGCCCAATCAGAAGAAAACGTATTCAACCCGCCTACAGGCGACGGAACGATCAGGACTGACAATTCATGCCATTCGCGCGAATTATATCATGCAGTACGCTAATTCACTCATCGGACGACAATTCAAAACGATTGTTCAGGTCAACGCATTCCATGTTTACGACCTTGTTGACAAACCGCGATATCTTCTTACAAAAGCAGTCGGAGAACTTTCGGCGCTTCTGTGGTTTACTGAAATACGGAATATGGATGACTATCTCGTATGTTCTAGCATTATGTTGTCAAATCCTAGAGCTGATCCCTGTAGTCTGATGTCACCATTGCTGCTGGAAATGTACTCGACCTCTTCGCGATGATCGATCCCTCAAAAATAACGACAAAAATCAAGCTCCACCTCCTTTCACACCTGAGAGCCGATATCATCCGTTTTGGTCCTCTTGTTGGCGTTGCAACAGAAGCATTCGAGTGCTTCAATGCCATTTTTCGGTATTGTTCTATTCTATCAAACCATCTTGCTCCAAGTCGTGATATAGCACTACAACTGGCCAGCCAAGAGGTACTGAAACATCGATTGACTGGTGGTTGGTGGCCGACAGTGGATGGAGAATGGGAGAGACCAGGTCCTGACGTTCGAGACTTCATTCACACGCAGCCGACACTCCAGGCTCTCTTTGGCTGGACAAGTTTGGAGCCTTTGATTAACGGTAAGTCTGATTTCCTAGCTGTTTTCCATTGGTATTGATATTTTCTAGGATCATTTATACTCGAACCCCTCAAACGAGGTCCCAACAGAAAATTAACCAAACGAACCAGCCTTGCATGGTCCCAGACAAAAGGTGGTCAGGCCCTTAACTCCACTTCACAAGATCCTAGATCAGAATGGACATGATGTCGACAGGTAATAGCGCGATCAGAAGACAAGTGTCATGTAGGATCGTGGATATTTGCTCAATCGCCATTAAACGTGAGTGAATTCTTCCATTCAACTCATTATTCCCATTTTGTTCTTCCTAGGGCCCCGCAAAAATCATCACTGGCCGCATCGTCGAAATACTAGCAAGTACAACGCGTCACACTGCCGTTGTGATACTGGATGTATTTGAGGTCTCAAACAATCGTCACGACATTTTTAGCATGCCCATGCTTGCCCGCCGACAGGAAGAACTGACTTACGTCGCCATCCCCTCAACGGTGCATATTTCTACCACTTATATTGGCATCTGGATTTACTGAACCTGTGTACATATAGAATATAGAGTTTCTGTACAATGTACAGCACGACTGCCCCCTCGCCAAATGCATCGCATCTGGTACCCATCCCCTTATGCAAGAACGCGTCGAATCTGGTCTCGTTGAAGCCTACATTGAACATCAGCAAATCGATCGCTTTATCATTAACACGCATGCCTTTCATAATGCTCACCTCCTTCGTGCAACTTTGCCCCGTTCCCTTATCGCTCCTTCCCCCCTTTTTCCAGACCGGCAATCGAATCACTTCAAACTTGCTCAGAGGCTTCGCACCACTCAGGAAAGCAAACGGGCCGCAGCAAAAGTTCGTGCAGCAAACAAGAAACTCGTAGCGACCAATGACACAGAGGGAATGAAGAAGCGGAAAAGATTAAATGAAGAAGAAACAGGAGAGTTCGTAGTAGGAAGTAAAGACGCCGCAGCCATTCATCCATCGACCTGCACAATCCCCGTGCAGCTCCCGGTGGCGTCTCTTCCGGCACTTCATGCTTTGGGTATTCTTCCAGTCTCATCCCTTCCTCTATCTGACCATCCACAACCACCAGCTGTGATGCGAGGCTCCTCTGCGAATGGCACGATGCTCAACTTGGAGATCAATGTATCTTTGTTGCAGCCAGCACAGGTGAATGGGTTGGCAACGGTTGTCAGCTCCTTCATGTCTAGAGAGGTGAATGCAAATTCAGCCATGACCAATGCCAGTGGTAGCCATGATGCATGATGGCTCGAACGAACGTAGTTAAATATTTAGATTTTAGAGATAAAATGACAGAGATTTCACGTTACGAGATATGCACTCGAAAATGAGAATTATATTTGCTGTAATACGCTATCGTATATACCAATAGGTTTAGTACATACGCGGGACAGTCTTTGCCCCTGCAAATCGGTTGCGGCTAATATTATATTAATAATAATATTGTCGTATCAGTGCATGGAGAGTTGAATCACGGAGTCCGAGGACTTACCGAACCATTATTAATATATTACATACAAGCCCTATCTTATACCTCGAAAAGCCTCCAAGGTCGCCTGCGGTAAGTGCCCTCCAATATTAATATTTCAAACGATGGTTGATATTGTGACTCCGCCATCCGCTCTCTTCCGAGGACGTTGTCGACATCCATGGCGTCCCAGACGTCTCCGCCACCTCGTACGCCCGACCTAATACTCGCTTTCAGAACCATCACGACCATGCTCAACATTCTCCAGCATGCGCCCCTCACCACGAAGGATGTGCAAAATATGCATCTAGTCGATACCCCCGTTCGGCGGGAGGGCCGAATACTTAGCGCGCTTGCCAATCTCCTCGTCCGACAGGACGAAGTCACTGCCGTGGTATCAAAGCCCGATCAAGGTTCTGATGTCACGATCTTTGCGTGTACATCTCCTGATCATCTTGACGAATGTCCAGACGTCCGTGATCCCACCCCATCTCAACCTGGCGAAAATACCACCTTATCTCAACCCCGCATGATCCCCGATCCCACCAGATCCTTCCGATTTCGTGAGGATACACATATGACCCCACCCTGCGCAATTCCTAATCCATCTATCCAGGACCAAGCCCTCCGCAATTGCTTCACTACGCTGAACCCACGCCGAGCGAAGAAAGCGATCCCGGGCGACGCTATGACTTTCACTGGCCAGTACCCCACCATTTTTGAATCGCATGGAGCGATCGTTGATATTCGTGACCCCCTTTCATATGCATTGACGTGTTGGTGGGTTCTGTACAGATTTTCATATTGGTCATTTCGCTGATCATCTATGGATATAGGAAATCACAACCGTTTCAGGACCATGCACAGTCGCTGGTCGCCCTCCTCCGCCGAGACCCGGCCATCGATAAGATCACCCAAGAACGAAATTTTTTTGCCTACGTTGTAGCCAAGTCATTCCCAAAGATGCACCATCGCATCGATCATTCAAAATTATCGTTCCCTTTCTTCAATTCCTTGATAAGCCTTGGCCCATTTATTTACAAATCCTCATCCACCGATCGGCCCATACCATCCCCTTACCTCAATCTTGACATCTCATTCCTCCATATCCTCCCCCAAATCTCTGCCAGGGCTAACATCAAAATCCCATACCTCACAAATTTGGCTCAAAGCTACGCCAACGATTCCGCGTCACTCCCGATCTACAACGCCAGCACATGTAACGAATACCATCAGGTGCTCTGCACACTTCTACGCGGACTCAGAGACGGTCTCGCCAGCTTGAAGCAATTCCAGCCATCGCAAGGACATACCCTATTGGAGCAGTTGATCGATGACGTGTTATTTTATAGCATGATCCTCCACTCAATGGTGTACGGCTCTTGGATGGAAACCCACCTCCAGGAAATCGCGGACTTACTCATCACATCGCACTCTCGGAGTGCTTCCAACACAAATAACACCGGGGAGATTGAAGATATAGAGGGGGAGGACACTGAGCTTAGAAGCATCCAACCGTCCACCGTTCAAGGCGATAGGCCTCTTCCCGTATGGGAGGCTTTCCGAGATTGGTTACGCCTGATCGTTTCGTACTTCGAGGCCGGCAGTATCGTTTCAAATTATGTGAACATCTATGGCCCCGAATCCATGTCTATCAAGGTTATCGGCATTCTGCATCAAGGCCAGGATATGCTCTCCTGGATGGATTTGGCGTCCTTGCTCTTCGAGCGAAAGCCAGCCTATGCTGCCCTCTCAATGGAAAACTCCACTGCCCGCGGTAAGGTCTACTCCGCCTCCAAAGATGGTGTTAACCCCGCCCTCCGAGATAACATTATCCCTACCCCTGAAGATGATGCCAACTTTACCCTCGAAGATGTTACCGACTCCTCCCTCGAATACAGCACTGACACCTCATCCGAGGATGGTAGTGAGGAACTTGATACAGATGCAGTGTGGGCGAATGGGTTGGTAGAGATCACCAACGTGGACGAATTTAGCCGAGCCATCTCAATCTTGCAAGGGAGTTCCACGTACTTCTCAGACGCGTTCGAAGGAGGCTCTCCACTCTCAATGGGCAACAGATTTACGGGAACTATCCATTGCGAGGCCTTTATCGCATGTCTTATATACCTGGCTCATTCCTCTGGTAAGAAGGTCAACAGCAGTCTCCTGCAAGAATTTTCGGTACGTTTACTTGTACTTCCCTTGCGTTTGTATATCCATTGAATGCAATACAATATAGGGAATGAATTATATTTTAGGAATCTCCAAACGATGCTGCCCAGTTTGCTCGCATTTGCTCTATGCGTTGCAAGGATCGCTCCCTGGCGCAGTGTTCAACACACCCGGCTCGCACAAAACTGTCTATCCGTGCACCCTCCCACCATGGCTTCCGGCTCCAATCATCGTTCAGATCGTACTAGCCTTTTGGGAGCAGCTTAGAAAAGTCCTGCTGGACGTATTGCGTAATTCTGTAAGGCGGGAGCGACGCAAGTCCACGGGTTCGCATGGGGCTACTCCTACCAATCTGTATCAGCATGGAGGTTGGATAGAAATGTTGTCGAAGTCGCGGCATGCTGCTTCATAATGTATCACGGTATGGCCCCTTTTTTTAACTTATATTCTTATCAACTTGGACACTTGCCAGCGCTGCGCGTTGAGCTGATCGATTGTGTATGTATATCGTTCAAGTTTCTTGGCAGCGCCAACGTATTTGTATCACCGTAATACAGCATGTAGCAAATATCTTGGACTTGTGAATGCTCATGCGTGAACCAAACGTGTCTGAAACTCAACGTTCCTACTATGAAATGCAAAAATATTGCTGTACACATGGCTTGAATGTGCAGTTGACATAGAGGATATGTGACCGAAACCCTGCACGGTACACTTCAAGTCACATCAAATTTATGATTAGACACGTAGTCTACAGATGAGCAACAACGAAAATTCTCAGCTGCAGTCAGCCTGACCTTCAGGTCTGACTCACATGTAAGTAAATGTACTCGACACATAATTTGCGAATGTTGTCGTCACATTTTCAACATTTGGCGGTGTACAGTAACGATCACGTGACCACATTCCATTGCGATCGCAGAAGTTCCCTCAGGTGACACAGTTCAGGTATTTAATCTGCACACGACTACACATGCAGTCGAACATGGTGATGTTAGTGTCGAAGATTGCACTAGTTTATTCAAGCAAACACACCTGGCGCGGTCACTATCCCTTACATTCAGTATAATTCGGCACGAGATTATGCTATGCATCACACGTTGAAACCTAGAAAAGCTGGTAAGGTTGCTTCATTTGTCGCAAAAAAGGGCATACGTTGTGAGGAGAATATGAGAGTCCACCTGGACAATAAATGGTCGGTATTCCTATAAATCTTCAAAGGACAACCAACCAAGGTAAGAACCAATAGCTTGATGAGAGAGGTTACTACGATCGTGATGAGCAAATTTACCAAGTTCTGAGATGTTCTGCTCACAGAACAGGCAGACGAAGAAAACGATTCCGTCTCGGCACAGGGTTGTGGCCAAAGGGCTTGCGGAGTCTCTAAAGGTCATGTACCATTTATATGTGGTCAAAATTACGACAACTGCACTTCCTATCAGCAAGGCAAATTTCCATAAAATTAATGAACGCACCGGTCTCGAAAGCCAACACAAATGCCACGTCGAAAACCACAATCTTAGCGGTGTCTACGAAACTGCACCCAAGAAACGATGGGAATCGAGACGGAACAGCTTTTCCAACGGTGTAAGTCCACTATCTTTTGGCAAGAATGTTGAATCTATACTTCGCGGCATGTGCAAATCCAAAGATGTAAATACGATACTCGAAATAACTGTACCCTGTTGGAGAACTCGATGAGGAATTCAGGGTAGGTGATCAGAACCCTCGCACCGCTAATAATAATGACAAGCTCCACTTAATCTTCTTACTGTTCGTAATACAAGGATTACTGAATATGGAATGAGATCCAGAACATCTACAAAGCGAACTTTCTTACCCCCGGCAACGCTGATGCCGTATACAGTTGAACCTGCATATTCAAACATGTGAATGGACGGCAAAAAATCAGAATGATAACGAACAGCTTGCAACAACACGATTGGGCCAACAGTCCTAAATAAGTGTGAAACTCAGACCTCGCGAATGACAAACGTAATCGCAAAACTCAGAAGCTCACAGCTATTGGAATGGCAGGTGTTATAGAAACTGGCGCAGAAGAGATCAGACAACTGGAGTACGATATGGGTATGAGATTGACACTCACTGTAGACGAAAAGCGATGTATCTGCCAATGCTGGATATCGGGCAAGAAAGTAAAGGACTTTGATGAGACTGAGTTTGGAGTGCCAGATCAAATCGATCTGCAGGTTTATTCTATTGATCCGTGATACGTACAATTTGGTGGTAATAACACTGACCTCAGAAGCAAATGTAAGGCAGAAGTCGAAAACCTGCATAGATGATCAGTAGAGCAAAGTAACAAGAGGGACGACCGCACCAATAACGTCAAACTGGCAACTTCAATAATGCTTGTTGTCAGTAAAGCCTTTTTACCTGTTGAACAAATTCATACCAGCGATGTACTGTCACAAGCAATGTCAGAAAACGAAATACGAGAGGGAACAAGCCATGTTACGTCGATTTTCTGAACAAGATCAGCATATGCAACCAATGATATGTGAAGGTCGAGTTCGGTTTGCATCAGTGTGGGAGGGAGAATGGGCAATGAAACGTCCATCTGACTTGGTGATTAAAGGGATTGATTCCCTCCCAACGATCAACTCCCTCCTTCAAGTCGATCTCCAGACGTCAAAAACGCATGGACCAGAGTGCACTAACGATAATGAGCACTTTGCTAACAATTCATGTTGGCATATGCATGATAGCCTCCATTCGCACTCCCACATATATTGTGTGCTGAGCGTCCTTGGAGCGAACTCGGGTTCCAGTCGATCTTGTTTTACTTATAGAAGCATCAATCAGCGGCACTGACAACGTGGAAACGTTGCTGCTTGAGAAAATTGGCGCACAATCATGATGTTCCAGAAGAGAAACGACATCACCCAACAGTCAGACTGTTTTCGTCAACCTGTGCATGCGCACTGGAAACCATGCCATAGGAAGTCGGGTCGTGATCCCTTTCTAGACGTCCAGCGTGAACGGTGTATTTCTGAAGTTATCCTGACAGCTGCCATCCAGCATAGCGGGATTTAGTGTTGGGTGGCGGCAGTCTCCGGGCCAATGATGTGTCTTGAACGTGGTCCATCCGATGTCCTCTCTCGAGGGATTCTCAAAGCTCAAGAAGAAGCTGCGTAACCCATTTTCATCATTTCGAAGCTCTACGCCAAAACCCTCGACTTCTCAACCACATCCGCAGAATCCTACAACTTCGCGGGATGCATTCGATGGCAGAGGAGCGAAAGAGTATGAGTTCATCATCTCGCAAGCAGATATCGTTGATGCCAGAGGTTCCACTTTGAATAACCAACAACATTGTATTGGTCACGGTCAACGCCATTGGCCTTGACCAACTCAATGTTGCTATAAACAATATGATCATAACGGACTCCCCCGTAAGTGAAGACTTGGTAAGTACGATTAATTTACGGTCATCAATATTAATCATTTGTATGGTCTATGTACGTGCGACTACACATGTTGAACGTGGCTAGTGCTGTATATTGCACTAGATTGATATCGATCGGTATCCCTTACATTCAATATAATTCGGCCGGAGAGCACGGTATGTATCACACGTTGAAGCCTGGAAAAGCTGGTAAGATTGACTCATTTGCCACCAAAAAGGAAACTTACACTGTGAGGCGACTACGAGAGTCCACCTAGGTGGAAACGATCAGGACTTCCACAGAGCTTTCACTCAAAGGACTACTGACAAAGACCGAAACCAATAGATTGGCAAGAGAGATCACTATGTTTTTGGTGAGTAAATTCACCAAGTTCCGAGTCTTTCCACTCACAGAACAGGCAGACAAAGAAGACGATTCCGTCTCGGTACAGGGTCGTGAGCAAGGGACTCGCAAAGTCTCTGAATTCACACCATCTGCGAGTAATTGAGACTTCACTTACGGAACACCTAGGATGAATTCTTTTTTGACCTTTCTCGAGGCGGAAGGGTTGCTCTATCAGCTTCCGCGAGCTGAATATCTTCCACACGCAAGACATCCCACCTAATCTGTGACGTCGCGTTCCTGGTTCCAATGGTTCTTGACGAAATCGATATCTTCTCGTGGCATCCACCATTCCAGAAACATGAAGAAGAGACAATCGACTATCAGGATGATAGTATATATAGGGCCTGCAAAAGGGCCAAGTTGCATCGTCCTACATCTCATTCTCGTTAATGTTAAATCGGTTCAGAGGAAAGGATATGACCGTACCGCTGAAGCCTTTCCCAAAGGTCTCTTTGCTCGGATTTCAACACTGCTTCGTATACCTTCTGCGTTCGTTTTGTGACATGACCCCAATCATAAAAAGTCTTCACACGTTCATGTGCGCGCATGGGATCATGCTTCCCTTGCGAGACGATGCGTATGGCTTCGGACATCGCGCGGACAACATCTAGACATGTTTTGGTGCGTTTACGTGAGAGTGGACGTGACTGAAAAGTTCATGGCCTTACCGTCCTCATCTGGGTTGGCGAAACTGATCATATCTTCTGGCAATATTTCTGGCACGCCCCCTACGCGTGTAGACACTACGTATAGTCCCGCACATGCGGCTTCGAGAATGGCAATGCCGAACGATTCTGTCAGGGAAGTGTTCATGAATATCGAGCCTTGTATGAGAACCTTGTGACAGAACGGATGCAATGGATTGGAGAAGAGAACAAGTTAGCAGGTCGACGGAACAAGATATTTGGAGGAGAGAAACTCACCGAACGGACTTCGCTGTGACGAACAGACCCAAGTAATTCAATACGGTCTTGAAGGAGATGCTTTTCACGCATTTGTAGTAGTTCGACGAGCTTTGGACCGTCCCCGCCTGTGGTTGGCTGTTGTGAATGTCACGAAAGCAATGAATGATGAGAACTCACCGACGAGGAATTTTACATTAGGAAATGCGGCACAGATTCGGGGCGCGGTTGCAACGAGGAGGTCTATGCCTTTGCGATACGCAAGGCGAGAGAGGACAACAATTGTTACTAGAGGGGAATGAGCAAACCATCAAGCAGAAATAGATGGTATCGCACTTGTGTCAGATAATTGTTGAGCAGGAGCGGGCTTGAATTGATCCGCTACAATGGCATTCGGTATTACATGGATGTTTCGACGAACCGATAGAATGGAGGGATCCTCTTTAGAAGTTTCAAAGAGTTGGCCACGGAGTACCGTATTTTCGCGTCTTGTCGAGGATATCAGTTTTATTAAAAAAAAGATTCCAGATGTCGCGAGGAGACCTACCCCGTGTGAGAAACGCAAATGACGGCGTCCACATTTTTCAGAGTACCCTCCAATAGTTTGTTCGTGAGTATACTAGCGGCATCTTCGAATCCAAAAAGACTGTGATCAGTAAAGACGGTGCGGACGCCCATCAAATGGGCATGTAAGATCCCTTCATGACCAAGAGAGGACAGACTTGCGTGTGCGTGGATGAGCGTGATGTGTTCGCGAAGAATGATGGTGCGAAGGTATGGCAGAAAGGTAAAGAAATTGGGAAGTGTGGCAGAAGAAACGAGCGTTTTGAAAGGTAAGTAATACACTTTCAGACATGGGTGCAGCCAGCGAATGCCGAACCGATCTGGAGGATGACTATGTGTGATGACGATCACCTTTTCGGTCCGAAAGTCAACAACCTTGATGTGACGATGATGAGCGAGATGAAAAAAATTACTTTGTGCCCATTTCGAATAAGATTTATGCTGAGCATGTAGATATGATTCTCCACTCCACCGACATTGGGGTGGAAAAAGTCAGATATCATTCTAGTTAGAATAGAACTGTCAGGAAGCTTTGAACGAGCGTATGGGGTAGAAGCCTACGCGACTGAAAGCCTCATATTCATGGTTGCTCGCGATTCCGAAGGTCCTGCAGTCACGTGCAGTGATCGAACGAGAGCTTCTTGGTTTGAGCCAATGTCAAAATCATCATGTTTGTAATCTACAAACAGAATATATAAACTAGACATTCCAACCACCGCTTTGTTGAGAAGGACTGCCCCATCCACCAGTACCCCAGACCGTAGTAGACCCCCCTGCCGCGTTAGGACTCGTGTTATCCCAACTACCTGTAGCCGGACTGGAGTTCCATGTTCCTCCGCCGCCACCACCTGCAGTGCGAGCAGGGCTTGTGCCCCATGTACCACCATCACCACTTGGTGCACCGTTTACAGGAGGCGATGATTGATTCCAACCACCACCACCACCACCACCACCACCCGTTTGAGTCCACCCTCCGTCCATTCCGCCTGGACCGGCCGCGGGTGGACCGGTTATGGCGTGTCCGTTCTGCGGCGCACCACTTCCGTCGGCGGTGGCCAGCATGTCGAGCTCGGGTTGTGTTTTGAGTCCAAGGATAAGGTTTGCTAGTTTCGTTTGGAGTTCTGTCAAGCCCTTTTATTTGATGAAAATGAGTGTAAAAGACCCAATATCAGGTGAAGAAGTAGTGAACCTTCATCATGATCTCCTGCGGTGCTAGGCTCCCATCGGCTTCTACTTCCATGTAGAATTTCGAAGGTTTAGCGTTAAAGTCGAAAGGTTGTCCGTCTCTGGGCGGATCTTCTTCTTTTGCATTTTCACTGAGAGGCCATTCGGCCCGCTCGTCAGTTTCGAACCAGTGAGTCGTGTGGCGCATTTTGTTATGTGGGTCGTATTCGAATGCTACAGCTGTACATGGAGACCACTTGGCGTGCTCTTTTGCAATTCCCTTGTGAAAAAAAGAGTTTTGACGGTTGGGAGACAGACCGGTGAGGAACGAGGATAGTCACCTTTTTAGCAAGACATCGTAGTTTGAGTTCCTGCCCTTTACGGATTTTGCATAACAGAACGGGGGGGACACTGGGATCGTCTAGGCGAATAACTTGTTAGTGTGGGCCAGGAGAGCTTGCTCTTCGAGAAAAAATTCACCTTTGCTTACGGGATGACCAAAGTTATCAACACGTTTCAACACCTCGTCACCCTCCGGCTCTTGGGTGCCGCCCTGCGTGGATTCATAGCTTTTCATTGGTTTGAAGTCGAGATGATTGCTGGTGATATCCATAGTACGGTTCTCGTTGCACGTCGCATGCAAGACGAGTTGGATCATGCAGTACTCGCATCCTGCGAGGCATATGCAGTCCTGGGCTCCGGCAAGTGAGTAGTGATAGGAGTGATACTGGAAGGGAAACCCATACTCTGGTGTATCTTATCCCTTCGTCACATTTCGAGCTTACAAGGGGCACCATGCCAAGCCGGTGGGCGATAAACTCATCCGGGAGAACGGTTGTGTTTATTTCGATCTCAACGATGTCGATAGCTACCAGTTCATTCAAGGGATCAATAAATATACAAGCGTGGGGTACATTTAACTCACCGACGGTGGGTATGTCCGCCATGATCACCCTTCGTAGTGAATTCGCAAAGCTGTTGGATGTTTTGTTAAATAAGCGCGAGAACAGTTTGGAATTGAGCTCGCACGCAAGATCGACGTTTTCAAGCACGAAATTGACCCTGTCTTTCTTTAGGTCCCGTATGCGAACTGTCGGTTCATCTTCGTGCTGCATTGTGGGCTGTGGCAGACGAGGATTGGTAAGATCTAAGCCAACTTGACGCGTGACGTCGACGCTCAGCACGATGAAGGCATCATCCCAAACCTCGAGAGAAATCAATGGAAACCACACCGACGTCTTGCTTCAATTCTTTGGAGACAGGATTCTCGTCCTAGTCACACAAATGGGTAAAATCGGCTGCTTGGTGAACATATAAAACCCTTTCATCACAAAGCATCTACTAAAAACGCAACTTGAAAAAAAAAGATCCAAGCCTCGCTACCTTCTACCATACCTCTCCTTCCATCTCAACCCAACATCCAACAACCTCTTCCACCACCACCTGCTGCCATAGAGCTTACTCCACTGCTCGGAAGCGCACCTTCGGAACACCTTCAAACGTTGCATTCACTTTATGCAACCCAAATAGCTACGATCATCTGGCAACGAGAATCACAAAGCGGCAAGGATATTCATCGCAGAAGTGTTATCGTTGGGATCGCGTTGCGCAAGTCTCTCGGAAGTGATGGGCACCTAACTGAAAACGAGAGGGAAACATTCCTGCAAGTGATGTCAATGGTTCAAGAACTCTTGAGGTCGGCCGAGGCAGATTAAAACGAATAAATTACGATTATCTCTCATGTAAAGAATTCTACAACTTGGCATGCTCGACGTTTTTGTCTTCAACCTTGACTCTGACCACTGCCTTTCCCCATGTTTCTCGTCGTTCCAGTGCGGCCAAGCCATCAGCCACGCGCTCGAGTGGATAAACTTCCGGGAATATCACGGGTTTAACCCGACCTGACGCAAATAGACTATAGAATAGAATATCAGCGCAGGCTTCACTTGAAGAATGTATGTACATACTTGAGTAAGCCACTCCAGACGGAAGGAATATGGTCGGGCTCGTGTACTAGTACGGTTTCGCTTAGTTTGCCAAAAAAAAAAGACTGCTTGCTTACTGGTGTAAGATCCCCAGTGAACACCGACGAGTGAAATGTTCTTCAACAATACCAAATTCATGGGTACCTGGGTTTTGTAAGAACGTGGAGTGAAAAGTTCATTGCATTACATACCTTTTCAATATTCCCCGCTGCGAAACCCACCACAAGGGCACGGCCTTTCCAGGCTATACATTTGAGAGAATCTAAAATTATGAATGATTGAATATGATTCTGCCGTGCAGAGGGTAAAAACTCACCGACGATCATACCGACAGGATCATAAACGACATCAACCCCATCGTTGTCAGTCATCTTCAACACTTCCTTCTGCCAATTCGGTTTTGTATAATTGACGACGTAGTCCGCGCCGCCATATTTTTTGGACACATCGAGTTTTGTTTGTGAACCTGCGGCTGCGATGACTTTGGCTCCAAAGGCTGTGGTAGGGAATAGTTTTTGAGATTATTACTTCATAACAAGGCTCACCCTTGGCGAGTTGAACGGCTGCGATCCCAACGCCTCCTGCAGCGGCAGTGACTAGGACCCACTCTCCTGTGATGATGATTTCGTAAATCAAGAATCTTTTTTTTTAAAAATGAGGAACCTGGCTTCAATTCCGCTCTGCCAAGCAACGCTTCATAACTGGTCGGCCACGTTATGAACAAGCCTAAGAAAGTAGATTATTCATTATAAACGAAACGAACACAACACGGACCTGCACCGTCATCAAACGTCATACCCTTCGGTAAAGGCAAGAGCTGTTTCCAGTTTGAAACGACTTTATCCGCATAGCATCCTTGTACAGATCCGAAGACCCTATCCCCCACATTATAGGTGCACCCCTCGGGAATGGGGGAACCCGGTGCGATCCGCCCGGCGAACTCGGCGCCTAGAACGAACGGGAAGGGAGGTTTAACCTGATACTTTCCCTGCGCTTGAAGGATCTGTGTGTGGTATGAAACGTACAAGTTGATTACTGCAAGTGAGCAACGCACATCGAAAAAATTCAAGCCTGCGCTGTAGACGTCGACCAAAACTTCGTCCGGACCAGGAATGGGTATTGGTGCATTCAAGGATAGTGTTATTTTTGAGGGATGGGCATTTTCTCTGACTTCAAAGGCGCGCATTTGTCAAGCAAGAGTTGCCGACCATCACGGCCATGACCAAGAATAAATTTGTATTTTATCACAGGTTATACTATGGAGCACCAGCACGGGCAAACCATGCTTTCTGCTGAGCACAAGTTGGATTAGTGCAGCCGGGACAACGGAGTCCGAGTTGGACACTAGTGGGACCTATGTTTCCGGTAGAGTATTGTCTAAGATGGTCTGCAGCGATATCAGCCAAGGCGCGTATAAATACGGGAGAAGAGTTCAGAGACTCTGATCGTTTGAGATCGATGCCAAGCTGTATAAGAGATGATGGGTGAAGAAGGATAGAGAGAGGGAAAGAAACATACATGTTTTGCTTCTTGTGCATACTCGATATCTAATTCATATAAAGTTTCGATATGATCGGTGGTGAAGGCGATGGGAACAAGAAGGACTTGATTTATACCCTGTCGGGCGAAACCCTTCAAAGCATCGATTGTCTGCATACCCATCCAGGCTGATGGGCCGACTTGAGATTGCCAAACAAGACGATAAGGATTAGAATTTCCAAGTCGGTCCATGACGGCTGATACGGAAGCGGCGACTTCGAGGATATAAGGGTCACCTCGGTTGACGACTGACATGGGTAAAGAGTGAGCGGAAAATAAAAGGACAGTGCGATTTGGAGAGGGATATTTTGAGAGAGCCGTTTTTATATTTTGAGCTACTGCCTGAGGGGTAATAATAAGAATGGTCAAACGGAAATGAAAAAAGGAAGGACGAACGTCTATGAAACCAGGATGTGTGCCCCAACGATCGATGACACTCCACTCGATTGAGGCACCCTGAGCTTGTCGGAAAAGCTCATTCAAGCTACTTCCGGTTGTACTGCAACTATACTGGGGGTACTGACTGAATACGACAGCTCTCTGTACGCCATCTGCTTTCATGTCGCGTAAAGTTGCGTGTGTTAGTGGATGGGCGTAGCGAAAGGCGATATAGGGTTTGTGTGGAGCAGATTGTGGATTGAGCTGATCGAGAAGTGAAGCCATTGAAGTAGCTTGTAAGTTCGTGTAAGGAAGGATAGGTGAACCTCCACCGATTTGTTGGTATTGTTTTTCAATTTTTGGAGAACGCCTACGAGCAATAAAAGGAGCTAATAAGTTTTGAAAAGGTAAAGGGATAAGATCAGTATCAGAGAATAGATTTGTAAGAAAGTGAAGAGTCTCTGGCACAGTCGATGGACCACCCATGTTAAGCATTAGAATAGCAGTACGAGACATGACAATACAACACGTGATCGTCTCTTATTCTTATTCTTATTAAAGAACAATGACGAGCTATATAATTCGAGTCTCTTCTATTAAACACAACAACACTCTCTCTTCCCTCTAAGATGACCTACGATAAACCTCTACCACCTTCACCTATCTCAATAAATATAACTCTAAAACAATCAGGTTTATCTCTAAACTTTCCACTTCCACCTTCTCCTACTCCTTCTCTATCTCTTTCTTTAATATCAAATACCAGCCCTTTACTTCTCACTCCACCTCCTTCTACCTACCATAACGACAACGATAACGATTCATTCTACTTGGCACCTACCACAACTCTCCCAAGACGCGTTACCATAAAACCACTTCAAATACTCAAACATTCTCAAGAATTTGATGAC
>Ga0209006_10001100_pt1 | contig 24765 bp, 29 predicted proteins | sample JacPin_JW_Ref_O2_FD_188567 | JGI IMG/M metagenome (GOLD analysis project Ga0209006, IMG submission 188567) | Forest soil microbial communities from Algoma, Ontario, Canada - Jack Pine, Ontario site 1_JW_Ref_O2 (SPAdes) (version 2) | ecosystem: Environmental > Terrestrial > Soil > Boreal... | reverse complement strand
CGGACATCGACGCACCGACCCGGCCGGTCCGTTTCGTGCCAAGAACGGAAGGATCGGACATCAGTGACCCGCGCCCGACATCGCGCCCTCATCCCTACCCGCCACATAACCGGGTGAGTCAAAACGATTCCCGCGGATACCGGATTCGGCAAAATAGCTGTTATCGCCGGGTGCATCGTAAGCATTGCTGTTCCACCATTGCTCGGCCGGCACCGCATGCGCCCTGGTGCGGGTGTGGTGGGGCTCAGCGGCAGCCGCCGCTTGCAAGGTCAGTGCAGCAGCCAGCGGAACAACCAACAACAGAATTTTCCTTCGCATTGTCATCTCCATCCTTGTCGCGGAAGACTCGCGGGGTCATGTCTTCAAAATCCATCACCCTTGGAGATGGGGAGCCTGTCCGTTGCCTCTACTAAATTCGTATTCATGAATCTCAATTTGATCCATGTTCGCATGTCCGGTTAGGGGTCATTAGCGACACTTTGACCCCGCGCTGCTGATTTCTGGTCTTCGCCGACTAGCGGACATCCGCAGAGTCATTCGGCATGTCTCAACAGTGCCGCCAACAAGAGACTCACGCACCGCAGCACTTTCACAGTCCATCGCGCGGGCACGTAACGCGCCGACAAGCACTAACTCACGGTGCGCTGTCCGTGTCCGCCGGTAAGGTAAACTGCAAGATGGTGCCTTGGGCCGCGCCCCGGGTGGCCGACAGATCTCCCCCATGCGCGTGGATGATCTCGCGGCAGATCGACAGGCCCATTCCCAAACTATCGGCCTCGAAGCTGCGCTCGAGATTCTCGGGGTCCGCGCCCGGACCAGAATCACGCACAGCGACGAGCACGCTTCCTGAGCTGGTTTTGTTGGTGTGGATCAGCAGGTCGCGCTCTCCTGCGGCATGTGGGCTCATTGCTTCGATGGCGTTGATGATCAAATTGACTATCACCTGTCGCAGTTGATCTCGATCGCCCTGAACCAGCGGCAGGGCCTTTGCCAGTTTCATCTGCACCGAGACGCGGTTCATCACGAGCTCATCGTGGGTTACGCCTATGGCCTCGAGGGTCAAGGCGTTGATGTCCAGGCCTTCCCTCCGTGGCGGCGCCTTCGTGATCAGCGCACGGGTTCGGTTGACGATGTCCCCGGTGAGCATTCCGTCCTTGACGATACAATCGAGCAACCGCCGGACTGTTTCCGTATCCGTCGGCTCGGCGAGGAGCAGCGACAGAGCGGCTTCGGCGTTCATGACGACGGCGCTGATCGGCTGGTTGATTTCGCCAATCGACGCCGATAGCTGCGCCAGGATCGCAGCCGGGGCACCCGACGCCCACTCGGGCTCTTCGGCGATGATGTCGGGCGGAGAGTCAGGATGGTGCCGCTTAGAAGACGCGGTCGTGGGAACGGCAGTCTCGTTTACGGCGGGCATGGCACGCCTCCTCCGAACTTGGGTGATGTAGCCGCTCTCGAAAGCCGATTGATAGGGCCTCGTACCGAAGCGCGTGCGGAACGCGCGGCTATACTGCTACTCATTCGGCCGAGAGACTGCGTCTTGACTTCCTGACCGGGGCGGCATCGATTCTGGCGCAGCTTTTCTAAGCTGCTCCCATTCCTGCGCCTCGTTCAGCCAGTATTCCATTTCTTTTCGCGCCACTGCAGCGCGCTCATGGCACATGACTTCCAAAGCGTAAAACTGGCTTTTCGAATCCATTGCATGCTCCGTTACAAGGCGCCGTCGATTCTAGCTGCGTCACACCAAACCCAAACTAAAAGTTCTGTCATGAACGAGATGAAACGGCGGCCGCCGTTTTCAATCATTTCTCAAACGATATTTTAATTCGTGCCTTCGAAGTTTTCTCGATTCCGCTCGATGGACCACGCCGTTTCGTGATCACTGCGGAAAGAACGGAATAGGGAGCCGTTACACATGACGCTAGTTAGCAGCATGAGTATCACCCGACGCTAGTTTTCGGTGGGCCGGCCATAGCGTGTCGGCCGTGCTGATTAGAAAAGCCGTACCGATAAAGACCGCGGAACTGGTCAGGCCGAAGCCGACCGCGGCGTGGTAGTCGCCGGTCGCAGCGAGTTCGTCGAAAAACGCCGCGCTGGACAGCGCCGCGCCAAGGGCCGTGCCTATGCGCTGGCAGGTCTCATAGATCGCGGCGGCGATCCCCGCCCTGGCGCGGGTGATCTCAAGCAAAGTGAGCGTTTGGTTTGCCGAGATGACGAAGCCACATCCACAGCCGGCCACAAGCAGCGGCGCGGCCAGGACCAATGCCGTATTTGATCCGGTCCAGTGGCGGGCGACCTGGGCCAGCAGAATCAGCCCAAGCGTTGCCGCCGCGCTTCCGATCACCACCAGTGCACGGCCGATACGGTGTACGAGGCGCCCGGTAATGATGGCCGCTCCCGCCGAGCCGACCGTGAAAATCAGCGTGGACTCCGCTGCTTCAAGCGGTGAGTAGTTCAGCCCTTGCTGGAGAAACATGGTCATGACCAGGAAAACGCCTGCGAAACCGGCATAGAACGCCGCAACGATCGTGGCACCGACCGAGTAACTGCGGATGGTCAGCGGCTTCAAATCCAAAAGGGGACGTCCGCCCCGGGCGCCAAGCCGTCCTTCCCACAGTCCGAACAACCCGACCCAGGCTGCCCCGATGACGAACAGCCAGATCCGAGGATGCGCCCCAGCTTCGCTCTCCTGGATCGGTAGGAACATGATTCCGAGGAGGCCTAGTCCCAGCAGCACCGCGCCCACCAGATCGAGCCGGTGGACACCCGCCCGGTGATCCACAGGCATTACCTTGATTGCGAAGACGAGGGTCAGGGCGAGGATTGGCACCGGCAGAAAGAACACGAAGCGCCATCCCTCTGCGGCACCAAACATCTGCAAAATGATGCCGCCTAGCAGCGGTCCGGCGGCTGCGGACAGGCCGGCCGTCGCACCAAAATAACCAAATGCTCTACCCCGTTTGGGTCCGGCATACATCTCCTGCATCAGGCCAATAACTTGAGGCGCGAGCAGGCCGGTCGCCACACCGTGGCAGAGCCGTCCCCTCACTAACACCGTGGCGTCTGGCGCCGCTCCGCAGACGATCGCGGTGACCGCGGACAGTGACAGGCCGATCAGAAATAGTTTTCTGCGCCCGTACTCGTCACCCAGTCTGCCGGCAGGCATCAAAGTGAGGCCAAACATCAAGGCGTAACCGACGACGGACCAGGACACCTCGGCCGGGGAGATGCGCAGGCTGTGTTGCACCGACGGCAGCACGGCATTGAAGATGCTCATGTCGAGGAGAGTCATGGATCCGGCGATAATGCAGATCGACAGCGCCTGTCGGCGCCGCCTTTCGGATGTGCAAGAAGTCACAGGCGTGTTCTCGATAAAGGCACGTGTCATCCAGTCGGAGCCGTCAGGCGGCTTGGCTCGGCTTCTCGAACTGGATCGCCCCGTCGCTCTCGATTACGTCGAATTGGTCCGACGGGATCGGTGGCAACCGCACGGGAGGCAGGCCAACGCTATACAGCACCGTCTCTTTGGTCGCGCTGACGAGCAGTTCATCTCCCGCGTCGGCCCGGATCCCCGCCAGTCGGCCGATTTCGATGCCATCGATCTGCGCAGTGCCGGAGAGGACGACGATCAGCCGCTGGGCGCACCCAAACGTAGAAATCCACTCCGCACCCGCATCGATCTTGATCATCTCGATCCAGAAGGCACGCTCGGTGAATGAGCCGAAGTACTTGCGCTCCACACCGGCTGCGCCGGGCAAGGGAAGCCAGTTGAAGTGCTGAGGGTTCATGATGACTACGTTGTTATACCGCGGCCGGGGGAACTTGACCGGCCGGCGCTCGCGCCGCTCGCTCTGCGGCCGCTGTGAAGCGGGTCCCCGGCCACGGCCCGCGGACATGCCAAGGCCGGACGCGCCACCAAATTGCAACACCAATTGCAGACGTTCGCCCGGCTCCGCATCGCCCAGCGGGTCGTCTTGGGGCCCGTAGGTCTGGCCCTCCGGGAAATAGCCGATCTCGCCTTCGTGCAAGATGCCCTGCTCGCCAAGATTCATGTCGCCGACTAGCGGGATGCGAATTTGTTCGAAGGTGTGCCGGTGCCGCGGCATATGGAAGTCGGCCTCTTGGCGGCCAAGAATATAGCGAAAGTTTTCCAAGGATCCTGGCTCACTACACATCAGGAGGTAATTGAAAGAGACCGTGCCCTTCGGGTGGTCCCGGTGAAAGGCGTGCTCATCGAATGTTACAACCTGCATATGGTCCTCCGTTCGTGGTCATCGTGAGCTGGTTAGCTTGCATAAGAAAACCCGGTGCGCAGTGCGTGAAAAACGCTGGGATTGAGATTATGCATCGGCGCGCCAATCACGATGATGTCGGCAAGGCGCAAGCGATCAGTGCATCCGAGAGCAACCGCATCGCGCGTTCCGTGTCGGTTTTCCGGCCACCAACGTTCACGGCCGGATGAAGGAAGGCGTCCGCGCCGAAATCGCGGCAGACTGTCACAACTGCCGGATCCACCTCCGTGAGGCGGGCCATCGCCTGCTCGACGAGGAGCCGGCCGAGGGAATCGCCTTGAGCGGTACTGCTGTTCATTACAGGGACCTCGGTCAATCGTGGTTCTTTGCGCCCTTTGCCATTGACGGCCAGCAAACCTACTTGGTAGGTTAGAGTCAAGACAGGTTTGGATCACACAACTGCGAGGAGCGCCCTGGCCTCATGGGCAGGCCTCCGGGGGGAGAAGACCAAGGATGTCGATGCTCCAACCGTCAGCGAAGCTGTATCGCGGCCGAGTGGCCGACCAGATTGTGGAAGATCTACGCGGTCAAATCCTTAGCGGCGTGCTGCCGGACGGTGCCAGGCTGCCCTCCGAACGAGAGCTGGCGGCTCGCTACGACGTGAGCGCTCCTACCATTCGGGAGGCCGTGCGGGTGCTGACAGCGATGGGTCTCCTGAGCACCCGCAACGGCAGTCGGACGACAGTCACCGCTCGCAGCGATACTCTGCTCGCCATGTCCATCGCTTCAGTCGTCCAGTTCGAGAAGATGACGGCAGCCGATGTCTTCGGCCTGTTGAGCGCGCTCAACGCCTTCGCGGTCACGCAGGCCGTGGCGCGGGCTTCCGAGGAGGATATTGCCAGGCTGCGCGCCGCCGCCGAGCGGGCGGCCGAGATCGTCGAAGTGGAGTCGGCCGCTGCCTCACTGAAGCACTACTTCGTGACCTTGTCCGCGATTTCGCACAACCCGCTGCTTGCTGCGCTGTGCCGATCGATCACCGAAATCCAGATCGGACTCGCCGTCAAGTTATCCGGGGGAAGCATCAAGGACTGGCGACGCGTCGCGGGATCGCTGCACGACGCGCGAATGGAAATTGTGGATGCTATTGCCCAGCGGGACGCAGACCGCGCAGTCCAACTTGTGCACGATTACCACAGCAAGATTATCAAACGCACTCGGTCCCTGCCGAAGGCACAGGAGCTCAGGGAAAGCGATCCGGGGCTCACCATCACGCTTTCCGCATGGTTGGGTGCAAACGTCGGCGTAAGTGGCCTCGACCGAAAGCCCCGATGATACGTTTCTGGCGCGACTTTTTCTAAATCCGCTTTGTGACTGCTCAGAAATGACGGCGGCACCGGGAAGGCTGCCCCAACTTTGCTTACCCGCTTCATTCATTCAGAACCTACTTGGACCTTAGGCGGCCAAACAACGCCCTCTGTCCAAAGGTCAGCTCTGGGTCGATAGTGTTGAAAAAGTCGCTCGTACCCGCGCTCCATCCTTGGCGGCCATCGAATCGATCGCATTTGTGATCAAGTTCAGGAGATCTGCTGCACCTGAACTCGATCTCCCGTGACCTGCGGCAGCTGTTCATTCAGCTCGGCCTCAACCGATACATGGTGCTTCTCCAGCTCGTCGCGCACAAGCGCGAGAGATTCCCCAATGATGTCGTTGATAGCGAGCAAAGTACTGTTCCTGACATCTTTCTTGAAGATTGCTCGAATGCCATCGATCACCGCTCCGGCACGATGGCCAGCATCGATGATCTGTTTGAGTGCCGCCTTCGCTTCATCGAGATCGGGCGTCGCGCGATCAAGCCAGCGCAAGCCCGCACCGGCACCTGTTACTATCCCTGCCAATGGTTGTTTGATTTCATGAGCGATCGAAGCCGACACCGCGTCCCCGGTCATCAGCCGCGCCTCGCGCTCGCGACGTTGCGCCGAGACCGCGCGGAGCAGCTGCGCGTAAAGGATCGTTATCTCGTACAGCAGGACCAGCAGGACGAGGCTGCCGGACAGAAACCCGCACGCCCGGCCGACGTACCAGCCGACGCTAAAGCGGGTCGAAAAATAGGAGGTGAGGCATATCTCCACCAGCTACGCGCACATGACGACCATCAGCCAGAGATCGAGAACCGAGCGCCAGCGTGCCCAAAGCGTGACGAGCGCAACGAAGCTCAACAGCAGCGGAACAGCGGCGGCGTAATCCCACAACGGGCTGATGCGGACGGCATCGATCATTAGGCGGGGCACTGATGTATCGCCCGCTATAATCGCAAACGTCGCTGCGCACACCACGGCTACGGTCGCGGTAACACTTGCGAGAATGATGGGACCGGTGGCGCGCTCGCGCGGTCGTTTCGCAGGATCGGCATCTTTTAACAGGGCATAGGCGATTACGGAGGCCAGGAAACCAGCGTGCCATAGAATGTATAGCCACGCCGTGGTTTGTAGTCCGGCGCCGAGAAGGCCGCTTGGCGCAAATACGCCCGGGAACGCCAGCATCCACGGAATGGCGACGAGCGCAGTGAAGAGGTATCCGATCGCGATCGCAAGGAGAGCAAGCGAACGCAGGATGGAGAACTGGGCGAACAGCAGGACCGCGGTGATCAAATCAACAACGAACATGGGTGCCGCATATGCGGGAACGAAAACTTCGATCCGCGCCAACTGGACGGTCGAGAGCGGTCCAGCGGTAATGAAAAAGGCGACCAGCAAGGCCAGCACGATTGCAAGGGCGAGCCGTCGCTCCGCTCGGTCGGGCGACAAGCTCGAGAGGATGAAATGCTGTTTCTCTGGGACAAACGCCGTCTTCAACATTGGAGCGACCCTTCGCAGCGGCTGGATAACCAGGCGCGAAGCTGCCATGACTTCGCCACTCTCGTCTCGAGCTGCCTCAATTCGCCGCGCACGTAATCGCGCGATTAACCGGCGCAGCAGCAGTTCTTGTAAATTTCGTTCGACGCCCCCAAAATACTTTTTCAACAGTATCGGTCAAAGCGAGACCCCAAAATAGCGAGTGATCGACGTCCGTTTGTCCCTCAACAGCAGACCTTGATCAGGGCAACGGGTTGGTCAGCTTCGTGCCAATAGGCGAAATTCACAATTTGTGCCATGCACGAGCCGTGACTTTGCCGTCCGAGGTGAGAAGAGCAATCAAAAATTCCACGCGAGCTTGCTCGAAAATGGCGTCGTATACGTCCATCCCTTGCGCATTCATAGTTCGGAATGTGAGTGACTGCAATGCGCCGAAGCTCTTCATCAACGGCCCAGTCCTAGACACTTGTAAGCGATTAGCGGCGGCGAGCGGAGGGGGCATTTCATGGCGCGAACCGAACATCACATCACTGAGACCACTGCTCGTAAGGTTGACCTAGGTGACGGTCCAATTTGCTTTAGACGAGACCGGCCCTCTGGCCGCTCCTGGCAATACGCTGCGGGGCGTCGCCGCGATATGACCACAAAGTCAGCAAGCATCCGCCGTCACTTTATAACTGATGTGCAGATTCGATGGGTTCAGAATGGCGCCCTTGGAAATATCGATAAATTCTCCGATTTCTTTGCGATCAACCGTTCGACCGCCTCCTTGCGATGCCGAGAAAAGCACCCGCTAATGATGAGACCATTTCGGCGGGTAATTGACGCCTTCGATCAAACGCCGCGCGGCGGCCTCTATGAAGCCGTACCGCGGCGAGCCGCACTTCTTGTCCTGATCTGTTCGATGGTCTTGCTGACAGGCGGATGTGCAACGATTTCCCCGCGCAATGTTCCTCCACAAGCGAACGCCGGCCAAATCGATCTTGACGGATTTCATAATATCCGTTTCTGGGGCGATGCACCGGCACCTGCGTTTGAAACGATCGCGGTGGCGGATACGCCGTCGCTCGTCTTGAATTTCCTGGCCATTTCCGGCGGTGCCGAAGACGGCGCCTTCGGGGCTGGCCTGCTCGTAGGATGGGGCGATGCAGGCACGCGGCCGACGTTCAATCTGGTCACTGGCGTCAGCTCTGGCGCACTCATCGCTCCCTTCATCTTCCTCGGGCGCGAACGTGATGGTCAACTGCGGGAGATCTTCACGAAGTACGGAAGAAAGGACATTTACACGTACAATGTAAACGGTCTGATCGAAGGGTCCTCATTGACCGACGACACGCCGTTGGCGCATTTGATAGAAAAATATGTCGATGAACCCTTTTTGCGGGAAATCGCCAGGGAGCGGACCAAGGGTCGAATCCTACTGATCGGCACCACTAATCTCGACACGCAAAGGCCTGTCTTGTGGGACATGGGCCGGATCGCGATGAGCAGCAATCCTGACGCGATATTTCTATTCCGAAAGATACTCTTGGCGTCTGCGACGCTGCCCGGGGTGTTTCCGCCGGTCCGGATTCAGATCCGGATTGGCGGAAAGGATTATGATGAACTGCATGTCGATGGCGGTGTGACGAGGCAAGTCTTTATCGCTCCGTCAATCTTCTCGTTTGTCTCCGGCAATCAAAAGTCGGCAAGAGCTATCACAAAACGGAGATTGTATGTCATCAAAAACGGGAGGATCGATCCCGAATGGCAACCCGTTAGCGAAAATGTCATGTCGATTACGACTCGTTCGATCGACACGCTTATCAAGAATCAGGGGATCGGTGACCTCTACCGCATCTATTCGATCTGCAAGCGCGATAGTATCGACTTCAACCTCGCGAGTATTCCGCCCGATTTTAACGAAGCCCGGAAAGGGCCGTTTGACGGCGGATATATGAACGCTCTTTTTGACCGCGGCTATGATCTCGCAAGCCACAACTATTCTTGGGTAAAGTCTCCGCCAGGACTGGAATTAGCCACTCAGGCCCACAACTGAGCGCCTTGCGCAGCACTTCCATCAACTTCACGGCGAGAGAACTGCGCGCCGTTCGAAGCGCCATCTTCCTGCAAGACCGTCGATGGAACCGCGTCGCGCCAGGGCCGGTGCATCGTCTATGCGAAAAAGGCGCCTAGATTTTACGAAATACATCGAGCAAGCCGATTGGGCTAACTTTGACGAAGGCGACGGTGTGGCTCAAACTAAGGGGCTTCCTTCACGAAGAGCAGGCTCCGACGAATGTTCTTGTTCTGCCATACTTTTTTCGCGATGGGTTCCGACTGCGCGGTTCATCTATATGCAGACAGCAAATCAGAGTTTGAATACTTTGCTGAGGCCGCTGAAGCTGAGGTTGTCCGGATCGAAAAACGCTATTCGCGTTATCAGCCTGACAGTGAGTTGTCGCGGATCAATGCGGCGGCAGCCCAGGGCCATTGTATCCGCATCGACGAGGAAGCCAGCAGCTTAATTGAGTATGCAAAGACCTGTTTTATCAAAAGCGATGGGGCGTTCGACATCACTTCGGGAATACTCCGCGCCGCCTGGGATTTTTCGGCTGCAGGACCACCGGATCAGGCGTCTATCGATCCGCTACTGCCGCTGATCGGGCTTGATAGAATCGAGATCTCGGATGGCTGCCTACACTTTTCACAACCGGGGCAGGAGTTGGATTTCGGCGGCCTGGGCAAAGAATTTGCGGCGGACCGTGCTGCAGAGGTCTGCTCCGCGCTTGGGGCAAAAAGTGGCTTTGTAAACCTGGCGGGGGATATCCGGATGATCGGCCCGCAGCCGGACGGATCGCCGTGGATCGTCGGCATTCGTCACCCGCGGGAACCGAACCTAGTGGTTGCCCAAGTTGCGCTAATGAGTGGTGCCTTGGCCACCAGCGGCGACTATGAACGTTATTTCGAATTCAACGGTCGGCGCTATTGCCATATTTTGGACCCTCGCACCGGTTGGCCGGTACAGGGCCTTTCCTCCGTGACCGTGATTTCCGATCGCTGCCTAGTCTCAGGCAGCCTCTCCACTATCGCCATGCTGAAAGGGAGAGAGGGCCCCGATTGGCTTAGACGTCTTGGCGTCCGGCACATCATCGTGACCGACGAAGGGCAGTACTGCGGAACCGAGCCGATCGAGTTCAAGCGCTGTAGTTGATCAGGCTACCCGGAGGGCTATTGGCCGAAACCGTCGAGGGATCGATTTGGTTCAACGACTGAAGGCTTGCCGATAACGAAGCCGAACCGCCCTGCGTCGTTCCCTCCGCACGCAGCGACACCATCAGATTCGACATGGTCGAGACGAAGTCCTGCTTTGAGACCGTTCCGCTTCCGGAAGGATCCAACGCCGACCATATTGCATCCGCTCCCTGTTTCTGGAAAACAGCCGGCGGGTTCTTGGTCTGGAAGGCCTGTTCAAATTGAGCCTGCGTGATCGTGCCGGAACCAGCCGTGTCGGTCGAGTTGAAGAGGCTGGACATCTTCTGCTGCGGCGGGGCGCTATTGCTCGCGCCGGAAACCACATTTAATCCGGAAGCCGGCGCAATGGCTGAAACGTTCATTGCTAAAATCCCCGTCTGTCTCAAAACCGAATCAGATTTTCGATCTAAAGCGTAAAAACTGATTAAAGCCTCCTATCGGAATGTTGTTGCAACGTGTTTCTGCGCCGCGTTGGCATGATCCCGGCGGGACGCATGTACGACAGATGATTGGAGACGATCGCATAGCTCGTCTGACAGTTCCTTGAAAAGCCTCGAATTTGTAAGGACCTTGTAAGAATTACTTCTTAAACCGCGTCTCCGATCCTAGTGAAGACAACAGGACGATCATTGAACGCGAGACAAACCGGCGTTCCCCTGTGGTGGCTGATAGTCCATTCAGTTCATCGCGATTTTCCATTCACCCACGCCACTAATTCGCTTCGCGTGGCAGGAGGCCGACGTTGATCGTCAACTTGGAAAAGGATGCAGGATTGGAACTAACACGCCGATCCGAAACCCTCCATGTGTTGCCCCGGCCAGCAGCACCTTCGAGAATGCTCGTTGAGCGATTTATCGAAGATCGATTTCTCGACCGCTTTGGATCAGTGGTCTCGGAGCATTATCCGATACTGTTGAGCCTGCAGAACGAAGCTGGCGCGGTACTGGCAACGCTCGGCCTCCGGGGCGCGGCGGGCGAATCATTGTTCCTGGAGCACTATTTCGACGAGCCGATCGAACGCGTGATTTGGCAAACGTTGGGCGTTAGGCCCGCGCGTGCCGACATTCTGGAGATAGGAAGTTTGGCGTCGGTTGGACGGGGCGCCAGCGCGCGTTTGGTCGCGGCGGCAGCTCTTTATCTAGCTTCCTGCCCATACCGCTATGCGGTCGTCACCGCGACGGAGGAGCTTCGGCGGATGCTCGGTTCTTTTGATTTTGCTTGGCGTGCACTCGGACCCGCACGAGCCGACAGACTGCCAGATTTCGGCCGATCATGGGGGCACTACTACGAGCAAGCCCCAATGATTCTTATGGGCGAGATCCGGCAGGGCTCCAAACGAGTACAGCCGCTTGCACAAAGAATTAGGATCCAAATTCACCGATGAGCAGTATTCTCGAAGCTCTAGCGCGAGGCGCGGCAGCGGACGAGACTTCCATCGCGCTCAGCGACGAGTCTCTGACTTTCGATTATACGAGCCTATACTCTGAGGTAACAAGGATCGCAGACTGCCTGCGCGAGAAGCTCCCCGGAAGCGACCCCGTCGCAATCGTTGCCGACAATTCCTGCGCCTGGGCGATCCTGGATTTGGCATTCGTGCTCTTGAACCGGCCGTTGGTCCCGCTGCCGTCGTTTTTTACGTCGCAGCAGCGTCAATCGGCTCTAAGCCGAGTTGGCGCGGGTTGGCTGCTCACCGATATCGTTCCGTCCGGCAAGTCCGCAATCGAGGTCGCGCGCAGACGTTTCTATGTGACGAGGCTGCAAACGCGCTCGATCGACCTTCCACCTGGCACGACAAAAATCACTTTTACGTCCGGAACCACCGGCGAACCGAAGGGTGTTTGCCTCTCGCAAGGCGGGATGGAGCAAGTCTCCAGCTCACTCGTCGAAATGATAGGGCGGGACAAGGCCGGGATTCACCTCCCGGTGCTTCCGCTTGCGGTGCTGCTTGAGAACGTTGCTGGCCTTTACACGACGCTGCTTGCGGGCGGCCACTATCGAGCCTTATCGCAAACCAGCATCGGGTTTGCGAAACCTTTCGAGCCCGATTTCAACATGTTGGTCAATGCGCTCGCCGAGCACGGCGTCGCCAGCGCAATCATGGTTCCTGAAATCTTGCGCGGAACGATGGGCGCGTTGTTTCGCGGGCGGACGAGCCTACCAGAATTGAAATTCCTTGCCGTCGGTGGTGCTAGAGTGGCGGCATCCCTACTTGAGATGGCGCGACGGCTGCGTCTTCCTGTCTACCAAGGCTACGGCTTGAGCGAAGCGGCCTCCGTCGTTTCCCTCAACACTATTGAAAACGACCGTCTCGGAAGCGTGGGCAAGGTGCTACCTCATGTTAATCTGCATCTCGCTGATGACGGCGAGATTTTGCTGACTGAACCGGGCTTTCTCGGCTATGTCGGCGAAACGCCAGCGCCTAAGATCTATCCGACCGGCGATCTAGGAATTCTGGATGATAAGGGCTTCCTGTCCATCAGCGGACGCAAAACCAACGTATTGATCACGAGTTTTGGGCGGAACGTTTCGCCCGAGTGGGTTGAGAGCGAACTCACCGCAAGCCCGGCAATCTATCAGGCCTGCGTGTTCGGCGAGGGACGTCCGAGCCTTTCGGCGTTAGTCGTTCCGACCTCGGCATCCGCTGATTCCGAGACGATCGCGGCTGCGATTGGTCAGGCGAACGCTAATCTCCCAGATTACGCTAAGATCGAAAGGTGGATGGCCGTGCCGCCATTCACCGCTGAGCGGAGGCTTCTGACATCCAACGGCAGACTACAGCGCGATGCCATCAGGAAGGAATACTTGGGAGCCGTCGAGCGGCTGACAGAGCCCTCCTTCTTCGAAAGTCTTGTGATGGAATCGGCACCCCAGCAAGGCTATCTGGTCGCGACCGAGCAAATACAACGCGGGCTCGCCGGTACCATATCGCGCGAGACCTACCTCGAATATCTTGCGGAAGCCTACCACCATGTCCGGCACACCGTTCCGCTAATGCAGTTGGCAAAATCGCGGATGCCGGCCGACCGGCAATGGCTGAAACATTCGCTCGACGAATACATAGCCGAAGAGACTGGCCACGAAGAGTGGATCCTCGATGACATCCGCAATGCGGGTGGAGATGCCGAGGCGGTTCGCCAGAGTCACCCCAAGATGGCCACCGAATTCATGGTCTCCTACGCCTATGACTTCATCAATCGGATCAATCCGGTCGGCTTCTTTGGCATGGTGTACGTGCTCGAAGGCACTAGCACAAAGCTCGCGACTACCGGTGCCGAAGCTTTGATGCGATCGCTCAAGCTTAACGCCGAGTGCTTCAAGTATCTGACCTCGCATGGTTCACTCGACCTCGAACACATGAACTTCTTCAGGGAGCTGATGGGCCGCATCGACTGTCCCGAAGACAAGGAAGCTATCATCCATATGGCGCAGCGTATGTTCATACTGTTCGCCAACGTTTTCCGAAGCATTCCGTTGTAACCGGCGTAGGAACATGCCGCTGTCTAACCGCAGGATTGTACTGACCGGTGGCACTGGTGGCATCGGACAACGCGTCGCTGCGCTGCTGTTGGCGCGAGGCGCCTCGCTTGCGACGATTTCACGCTTCGGCGACGGTCCTGCAGCGGCAGTTCACGTCGTAGCCGATCTGTCTTCACGGGAAGGGCTCGCGACTGCGGTCAATTTCGTCGAGGCTGAGCAGCCCGACATCCTCGTCAACCTCGCCGGCGTTCAACATTTCGGGCCCGTCGAGCAGCAGGCTTTCGATGACGTCCAGGCCAATTATACCGTCAACCTAATCGCTCCGGTGCTTCTTGCTCGAGCAGCGTTGCCCGCGATGAAACGGCGCGGGGCCGGGCAGATCGTGAATATCGGCTCGATCTTAGGTTCTATTGGACTTGCTTACTTTGCGACCTATTCGAGTTCGAAGGCCGGCCTTCGTGTATTCAGCGAAGCGCTACGTCGAGAGCTCGCCGGTACTGGCGTCGCCGTCACTTATATCGCGCCTCGTGCAGTCAGAACCGGATTGATCACCCGCAAGCTTAGGAAATACGCCAATCTGACAGGAATGGCGATCGATGAACCTGACGGGGTCGCGAGCCGGATCGTTGATGCGATCACGCGCCGCAAACGAGACGTCTATTTCGGCGGGACCGAACGTGCCTTCATTAAGTTGAACGGCGCGCTGCCGCGGCTCGTCGATTTCTTCCAAGCGGGCAGCGATAGGAAGGCAAGCCAGCTTTTCCTACAGCAACATCTTCAAGCAAAGGAACCGCACCGTGAACGCTGATACACTCTGGCGAGCCCTCTGCGTGATGGTTTGCATCGCGCCAAGCATGATGGATATTGGCCAGGTAAGGGCGGCGGATGCGAAATCTCTCAACGCCGAGATTTTGGAAATCGCCAATGCCTGGGCCCACACAAAATTCGAGGTGCAGGACACAGCGCTTCAGCAAAAGCAGATTGCCTCGCTTGCCGATCGCGCCTCAGCCCTTATGCAAAAATATCCTGGTCGCGCAGAACCGGTCATCTGGAAGGGCGTACTTTTAAGCGAAGGAGCGTCGATGGCCAGCGAGGACCACAGTATGCTGACCGCACGATCGTTAGCTTATGAGGCCCGCGACGTCTTACTAGAGGCGGAAAAGATGGATTCCTCGGCGCTTGAGGCTGGCGCTCCGGCAAGCCTCGGCGTGCTCTATTATCGCGTGCCGTCGTTTCCAATCGCGTTCGGGGACACGGATCTTGCCCGTAAATATCTAGAGGAGGCGATCCACAACGCTCCAAACGGACTAGATGCCAACTATTTTTATGGTGATTTCCTTTACAACCAGCGCGATTACGCTGGCGCGCAACGGGTCTGGAAGCACGCGTTATCTGTCCCGACGAATGCTGAAAGGCCGGTCTGGGACAAAGCGCGACGCCAGGTCATTCAGGAAAATCTTGCGAAGATGGCCACCAAAGGCAACTGACCTGCCGCGAAACACACCGTGATTAAATCTCTCGCGCTGACTCAGTTTTGGCACGAATTGGGCCGCCAGTTGCGGCATCCGACCGGCCCTACCGGTCGATGGGTCGGACACCTGATGTCCGTGATCAATCGCCAACCGAACCGACTTGCAATCGAGGCATTGCGGCTCTCCGAAACCGACAGCGTTTTGGAACTCGGAGTGGGCCCCGGCTGGGCACTCCGAAGGATAGAAGCACTTAGCCGATGCGGCCGGATCTTCGGTATCGATCAATCGGCTGAAATGCTTGCCCTCGCCGCGGGCCGGGCTCGTTCGGCCATGCGACGGGGGCGACTATTGCTGGCGCAAGCGAAGTTCGAGGCATTGCCATTTCCAAATGACAGTTTTGACCGGCTTCTCGCCGTCAACATCGCCTATTTTTTTAACGTCGATGGACGAGATTTTCGCGAGGCCCGCCGCGTACTTCGTCCCGGTGGCCGCATGGTGGTCTATGTGTCCGATCGCGAGACGCTCGCTAACTTTCCTTTTGCGTGCGAGGATACGCATCGAAGTTTCGACCAACGGGAGCTGGTGGCAGCCATTCGAACCGGCGGATTTGCCGAGTCCGATGTCACTGTCGTCCCCGTAAAATTACCGCTCGGCGTCTCAGGCCTTCTCGCAACCGTCGTTAAGCAACCTTAGGCAGCTCGTCCTCCGTCGCCTCTGCGGCGTTATCTGCACGGCCGGCTTGTTCGTTCGCGCGAGGCTCGACGATTGATGCGCGGGGAAGACGAATGGTAAACTGCGCACCCCCGCCAGGTGCATCGGTTATCGAGATCGTGCCATGCATCGCTTTCACCGTCTTTTCGACAATGGCAAGACCAAGTCCGGCACCGTCAGTCGATGCGTCTCCGCGCCAGAACCGCTCAAAGACCCTTTGCCGCAACGCCTCCGGGATGCCGGGTCCGCAATCGATGACATCGATAGACGGCAGATTGGCCACCCGCACCAGGACGGAGGTGCCCCGCGGCGTGTGCTTGATCGCATTCTCGATCAGATTTTGGAGAGCCGTTCTGAGCGCAAATCTGCTCGTTCGAACAAAGAGATCACCTTCGCTGCGTTCGAGTTTGATGCTCTTATCCGTATTGATAGCAATGGGCCCAAGGTTGGCCGCGACATCGGCGACCAAAGCATTCAAGTCGACGAGCTCCTTAAAGTCGATCGTTAGCGTATCCAATTGCGCGATCAATAGCAGTTGCGACACGATTCTGGCCATGTGATCGACGTCGATCTTCAGCCGCTCGATCAGCGCTGAGTCCTCAAGAGACTGAACATTGGCCATTAGAACCGCCAGCGGCGTGCGTAACTGATGCGCGGCATTAGCATTGAATTCCCTCTGCCGGTCGAGCCCAAGCTCCAGGCGATCAAGCACTGCGTTGAACGAAAGAACACACGGAAGAATTTCTCTAGGCACGTCATCAGTGGAAAAACGAACGTGCGCATTGCCCGGCCCGATCGACTGTGCAATTTGAGACATGTGACGGAGCGGCCGAAGCCCTCGATTGACAATCCACAAGCAGACAGCGACAAGGACGAAAAAGAAAAAGAATTCTAGCCATTCGCCGTCGACCAAGAATTCCTCAAGGACCTGCTTGCCAAGACCGTTCATTGTCTCGGAAAACCGCTCGACTTGAACGTAAATGGTGCGCTCACCGATCCGGGTGCGGAACGTCGCGCCGAGTATCTTGCCGGGATGTCCCCGCTGTCCGCTGTCGTGCTGATAAACCTCGTGGTCCTTGCCGTTTAGTTCCGGCAAAGGTCCGACTCGCCCTGAGTTGCCGATCAGAGTTTGGCCGCTGGCATCCCGGATTACATACCGATATCTGCTTTCTGAGTTCGAATATGCTTCCGCAAGAGGTGAAGGGAGATGCAGCTGTACGCTTCCTCCGGTAATCTCAATATGCGCCGCGATCTCCCTCGCTTGAGCGAGCAATGCGCGTTCGTGCAGCCTGTTATTCGCCCATTTTGATTTAACGAACAACCAGCCGATCGCACAGATACAGGCAACCAGCATCGTTGCCGAAAGTCCGAGAGCAATCCGCCGAAAAAGTGAATAAGGCTTCAACTCAGCGTTCCTTAATTAGGTAACCAATTCCATGGAGCGTATGAATAGAGCAGTCTGAGCCACAATGCTCGAGCCGGCGGCGCAGGCGAAAGATCAGAACTTCAATCGAGTTTTGGGACGTGTTCTTGCTTAACCCATTGAGGTTGTCCTCCAGTAGTATTTTTGAAATCACCTGCCCCTCTCGGCGCATGAGCAATTCGAGTGCCTTGAGCTCGCGAAGCGAGAAATGAACGACCGAATTGTCTACGGTGACTTGTCGGTACGCCGAGTTAAGTTGGGTATTTCCGATCTTCAACAGCGTCGCGAGCGGTTGGCCGGGGCGTCTTAGCATCGCACGCATGCGCGCAGCCAGTTCGCGCATAGCAAACGGCTTTACCAGATAGTCGTCCGCCCCGGCATCAAGGCCGGCTACACGACTTTCTATCGAGTCGCGGGCGGTGAGGATCAGGATGGGAACCCCGGCTCGCTTACTGCGCAGAGCGCCTAAAACTTCAAGTCCATCCTGATCGGGTAACCCGAGGTCTAGTACGACGGCGTCGTAATGAAGTGATGAGAAGGCGCCGGCACCTTCGTGCCCAGTTTCAAAAACATCGAGGTCAAAGCCTTCGCAGCTAAGGCCCCTTGCCAACGATTGTGCTAATCGGCGGTTGTCTTCTATGAGCAGAATTCGCATAGATCCCTGGGATCTCTAATATTCGATAATTTCGGCGGCGAATCGAATAGCATCTTGAGCCGGCGTAGACATTGCAGTCGTCAACAGTGTCATTCATCCGCTCCATCGGCGGCAGGCCTCCGCCCCGTTTCCCTATTTGCAATTTGACGCCGAAGTGAGGAAAGTCAATCGGCGGACCGAGGTAGCGTCAGGATGCTGGCCGATGAGGTCGCTATGATGGCTAAACTGCGCCGTGTTGGGAGAAATCCGACGTGCGCCAACCCGGGGATCGAGTTCAGCTCAATTTCGGGAAGATCAGCATCGCCTCGAAGCCGTTACTGCGGCCAGCAATCGGGGAAAACAAAGCCAAGCTGCCGCCAATCTGTTTCATGACGTTGTCTACGATCGCGAGGCCGAGACCGCCGCCTCCGCCTATTGATGAAGCCCGCACGAACGGCTTTCTGAGGGTTTTTAGGGTTTCGGCGGGAATAATCTTGCAGCCGTTGAGCAGCCGAATTCGATCGTGTTCGACAATCATCTCGATCGGTTCGTCTTGAGCGCCATAAAGAACTGCGTTCTCAATCAAATTGCGAAGGGTGATACCAAGTACATCTAACTCTCCCTGAACTATAAAATCTTCATCGGAGCAAGCGGTGGTTACGACGAGCCTGTCTCCAACGTCGTTGCGAGATCGAAACTCGTCTACCAGCACTTGTAGGACCGTCATAAGGTCAATACGCTCAAGCCGCATTTCGCCCCTCGTGCCGGTCCGCGACAGTTGCAGCAGTTTTTCAGCAAGACTTCCAAGCCTCTTAATTTGGCTTACGATGAGCGCGGCACGCTCGGTATGCGATGTGCCGATAAGCTCTGTCGACAAGATTTGCATCTGGGCAAGCACTGCGGCGATCGGGGTCCGCAGCTCGTGCGCACTGTTGGCCGCAAACTGGCGTTCGGTCGCCAGCGCAAGCTCAAGCCTCTTCAAGAGCCGGTTCACTGCGGCGAGTATCTGAGATAGCTCGATGGGCAACCCCATATCGGCGATCTGCGACAGATTTGAGCTGTCGCGGCGGCCGATCTCGCTTCGCAGTTCATCCAAAGAGCGCATTCCACGGAACACCGCCCATCGGATGAGAAGCCAAGAAAGCGGTAGAAGCAGCAACAGAGGTCCAGCGCTGAGCGCGATCGCCCGCCAAACAGCTTCGGATCGATGCATGGCAGGTTCGGCAACTTCGATGAAATAGCCATCAACAGCAGCAGGTTGAGCATAAACGCGATACTGCGGAGTGCTATGAAACCCTCTCTGGCGGGGGATCGGGAACGCTTCCTGCGGCGCGTTTTCGGATCGCATCACAATCTCACCGGAGGGCCCGACTATCTGATAGGCCAAAGCCTTGGGATTCATTGTGGCGACTAGTTGCTTAGCCCTCTGTTGCATGGCAACCGGCTGCGTCAACGCGTCGTCAGTGGCAGGCAGGAGTCGCTGTGCGACTTCTTCAATCGCATCATCGAGCCTCTCGTTGATCTCAAATGCCGTCAGCACGCCGGCGGCGACGCTGCCCAGCAGCCAAAGCCCGGCCATCAGCGACGTCAAAAGCCAAATCAGCCGTGATACCAGGCTCCAGCGTGCCACGTTTTAGTGCTCCAAGCGATAGCCAAGACCGCGTATCGTGCGAATGAAATCACGACCGAGCTTGCGGCGAATGCGGCTGATATAGACCTCTATCGTGTTGCTCTCGATCTCTTCACCAAAAGCGTAAAGCGCATCTTCGATTTGCTCTTTCGAGACAATCGAATGTGGCCGACGCGCCAGCACGTCAATAACAGCCCATTCGCGGGCGCTCAGCTCGACTGCCTGCCCGTTTAGCCGCGCGGTTTTCGATTCGTGTTCCAGCTCGACGGACCCGACCCGAAGAACCGATGTTAATCTACCAACATATCTTCGAGAAACGGCATCGAGTCGGGCGGTCACTTCGTCGAGATCGAAGGGCTTAACGACATAGTCGTCGGCACCAGCTTTCAGCCCCTCGATACGATCACTAACCAAGTCGCGCGCCGTAAGGATGATGACCGGTAGGTGATCACCGCGGCGCCGAAGTCTGCGGAGAAATTCCAGACCCCTCCCATCCGGTAGGTGCAGGTCAAGCAGCAGTGCATCGTACGAGACAGTCAGCACTGCGTGCTCTGTTGGTTCCAGCAACTCGAACCAATCGACCGCGTGCCCAGCTGCGCGGAGATGCTCCTGCAACGCCGCTCCTAGATGTGGCTCGTCTTCTACCAGCAAGACTCGCACTTCCCCAAGCCTCCCATGAGACGGTAGGAGCAGGCAAACCTGACACCAACCTGAACGTCACGTCGGGGAGAATTCAGGTCCATGTCAGGAAAGCACCCTAACATGGACGCAGATGGTTTGCTTGGCTGCCTGGGCGCGAGGAGTGAAAGTTGATGCAGCTCTTAACATCTCGTGACACATCTTCGAGACACGATGACAGAGGTTTCACGCGGCGTAAGCGGTCGTCGATAGTCTCCGGTTTCAACACCGTATTGTCGTCGATCGTCGTCGCAATAACCGTAGCTGCGACGCTCGTACGCAGCGCCGTCATCTTTCTCGTTTTGCTGTTATGGTTATTGTCGCTGTCGAGCGCGGCAAGCGCTAGTCCCCTTTCTCTTTATGGTCCGTTCGACCAGAAGCATAACGGAGAGCGCGCCGATTGGCCCTCCTCAGCCGCCTATAGCGAGGCCCTCTTGGGCTGTGGGAGGGGCCGCTACCGCGATCCGGAAACTCTCCAGTGCAAGGGACCGGCCGATCTGCGTTAAAGGCGCCTCAGTTGGCAGCCGCTTTCGTTTCAGCACGGCGCATTGGCATCGGCAAAGCCGTGTGGCGTGGGTGTAGAATTCTGGACGTCGAAACCGAGCTCCAAGCTGAGCTTCATGAAAGCTTACAGGTAGTCGGTTAGATTAGGAGCTATGGACGATGAGATCGCAGATTTTTGGACGGTCATCGCTCGTGGCGATGGGATTCTTGACGATCTTCGCATCATCGAACCTGATCTTATTCCAGATGCCGTCAGCTCAAGCCGCTGACGAGGTGCATGACGAAATACAGGTTTACAATGCCGCGATCGCGGCCGTCGGACAATGGACGTACGAACAACATTTGAACTATGCGGCGATCGGTCAGACCGCGCCAGAAGTACCGGGCGGCTTTCATTCCAACCATGCGCTACAGGGAACTCCTGAATTCGCTTATGGACTGACGGAGTGGTGGGAAGCTGGTTTCTATCTCCCGTTTGCGGTCAACGGCGACAATCAATTCCTGTCTGACGGCGCAAAGATCCGCAGCCTTTTTGTGGTTCCAGATGCAGCCAAACGAAGCTTCTTCTATGGCGTAAACTTCGAGTTGGGCTACGAGCTGCCGCGATTTTCCGCAGCCCCTTGGAATTTGGAAATCCGTCCGATCATCGGCGTCCGCAACTCTGAGTGGGAGTTCATCGTCAACCCCATCGTCGACGTCGGTTTCGGCTCCGCGGGAGAATCGGATTTTGCACCTGCAATCAGGCTCGCCCGCAACCTCGGCCAGGACCGGTTCATTGGTCTCGAATACTATTCTGACTTCGGCAAAATCGGCGACTTCCTGCCTCTTCAAAAGCAAAGCCAGCAGTTATTTGCCGTCACGGACTTCAAGCTGGACAAATGGGACGTCGAACTTGGTGCAGGCTACGGCTTCACGACCGGCTCGGATCGATTCGTACTCAAAGCAATCTTAGGCTACGCATTTCCCGTGCAAGACAAGAACGGTCAGGCCGATCAGCAAGCCTCGTCGCTTAAGATGGGCACAGGGTCCCGATATCCTCAAAGCGGCTCACAATATGGAGTTGGCTATTAGGATGTAAACAAGCGCGAATCGAATCATTATTCGAATATGCGGTGTTGATACGGAAAACGGCGTGGCACCATTGGGATGCTGAGCGCGTTGCGGACAGCGTAACGAAAGGCACCCCGATCGCCTTGGTCGATGCGCCACTCTAGCCGAGGTATGAAAAGTTCGCCACGATTGCCTCATCGGCAACTGCGGGATCGTCGAACGTCATGGTGCCGACGAAATAGCGGTTACCGCCAAGGCCGTGTGCCTCGGCAAATTCGGTCCATAGGACCGCCACGAACAGGTGAAGCCCTTGGTGAATCAATGTCGGCTTCATTGGCCAACAGGCGGCTTGCCCTAGCGATCAGAAGCCAATCACGCACCGTGAGCAAACCCACGGTATTGTCAGGAGCAATGGCCGGGGCTTCGATGTGCCAATCATGCACCTTTGGGAATTCCAGGACCGACTGGCCGTCCGATTGGAGATCGTCATCGACGTTCCAACCATGCGGGCTGCTCTCGAGCAAAGTTCGGACGGAAACACCGAGGTGTCGCTATCGATCTCGCGCCACGCTTGTGTTCGACGTTAACGAAACGGATGCTTGGCCTTTGAGTTTCCTTACGAAGGGACGACAATCGATTGTTCTGACTTCGTGGGCTCCCTCAAGAACAGTAAGAGCGCAACGAATAGAATACCCGTAACGGCCGTGCTCAAGGGAAGGCCCAACATATTTCGACCTGAGGCAAGATCGCCTATTGCCGTTCCGGCAGCCCTAATCGCGACCACGGTCAGCCAGTAGAACGGCAGCAGACGCAGCGGTCCTTGTCGTCCGATCAGGAACAGCGCCGCCACAATCGGCGACAGCAGGATCGCGGCTCCCGCGTCATCGAGGTGCAGGTTGTGGGAGCAGAAGTCGCCGATCACGGTCCCCAATGTACCGGCGATGAACATGCTAACCCAGTAACCGACATCGGCGCGGAGCAAATTGTCGGTCTTGCCCGCAAACCGCCGCCAAGCAAATTGCCAGCTCAGCCAGAGTGCGGCGACGAGAAGAATGGTCAGCGCGGCCATCACCCAGATCCTGGGCAGTTTCAGGTCGCCGGCAGCAAAATCCGCGAAATTCGTCGCCGCCGTTCGCACGATGATGATCGCGAGCCAGTAGTAGCTTGGGTGTCGCAGCCGGTCGAAACGTTCGGCGACGATCACGATCGCCAGTGCCGCTGCCAGAAACGGCAGGCCGGAAACGTGGCCCAGGCCGAGATTTCGCGCAAACAAGTCGCCCATATTGGCGCCGAATATGCTGGCAAGGCAGAGCGCGCTCCAGTATCGCGACCCCAACGCGGGCAGATGGTTCGGCTGCATCGGATCGTCCTTACGCTGTTCGGTTAATTAAACATGGGTTGGGCGGGCCTTGCCCGGGTGCTCGCCGGCGCGTTGCGGCAGTAGCGCCACGCAGGCGATGATGATGACAACAAGGATCGCCGTGGCGTAGAACCGGCTGAAGGCGAGACCGCCATCATCGAGCGGCTTGTCGAGCAGATCGCCCAGCGTCGCGCCCAATGGCCGGGTCAGGATGAAGGCGGCCCAGAACAAAAGCGTTCTCGAGATATCAGTCAGGAAATAGGCCGCCGCGATCAACGCAAGACCGGCGCCAAACACCAGCGCTCCGCCCTCATATCCGAGGCCGTTGGTGTCGGCCATCCAGTCGCCCAGCGCGGTACCCAGCGTTTGCGAAAACAGGATCGCGACCCAGTAGAACGTCTCGATCTTCGGCGTCGCGACCGTGCTGACCGAAATCGATCCTGCTGTCCAATACCAGATGGCCAGCGAGATCATCAGCAACACGAATAGCAGTGACGCTCCTCCGGGATAACCAATGCCGAGCGACCGGTCGGCGAAGTCGGCCATAGTCGTGCCCGCTGTCGTGGTTGCAATCACGACCAGCCAGTAAAGAAACGGATGAAATTGCTTCGCGGCAATCTGGGCGATAACCGCGACCACGAAGATGCCAATGAAGATGAAACTGCTGACGGCATAGCCGAGGCTCATCGACATTGAAACCGCGTCGCCGCCAGTTTCGCCGAGCGTCGTCGCCAATACCTTGATGATCCAGAACACGACCGTGACCTCTGAAACCTTGCTGCGCTCGATATTCTGATCCAGGCGAATATCCTTCCGGTCTGCCGTCGCCACCGTCGGCTCATGTTACCGTGTGCTTTTGCTCTGGGCTTCGGTCGCCCGCCGCAGCCGGTTGAGATTCTCGAGCGAAGCCAGCGCCGCCTTCGGCTTGGCCGCGGCCAGCGACAGTACCATCGCTTCCAGGCCGACCAGGGTCGCGCCATGCAGCGCCATCTGGCCCGGCCGCCCACGCGGAATCGCCACGCTGACATCGGCCAGCGGCGTATCGTCCCCTTCGGTGACCAGAACGGTAGGTAGGCCTAACGCCTTCGCTTCGGCAAAGACGGCCTTCACTTCGCGGTAGAGACGGCCGTAGGCCAGGATCAACAGCGCATCTCCAGCGCCAAGATCGAGCAGCTGATCGGCCAGCATCGAACCGGTCGCGCTGATGGTACGGCTGCGACGGCCGCTTCGTGCCAGCAGGATCGAAACATAGGTCGCGAGCGCCGAGGACGGACCGATCCCGAACACGACGATGCGTTCAGCCCCCTCGAGAACGCGAACGCCGGCCGCGATCTGGGCACGGCATTTTCGAGATCGCAGGACGGCGAGGCCCTCAGCATGGGCCTGCAGAATACCGTCGAGTGCTTCGCCGGTCGCCTTCTTGAGATCAACCAATGTACGCCGCATGTCGTCGGCCGGCGTCGAGACCACTCCCGATTTCAGGATGGCGCTTTTGAGATCAGCCA
>Ga0209006_10001099_pt1 | contig 24782 bp, 23 predicted proteins | sample JacPin_JW_Ref_O2_FD_188567 | JGI IMG/M metagenome (GOLD analysis project Ga0209006, IMG submission 188567) | Forest soil microbial communities from Algoma, Ontario, Canada - Jack Pine, Ontario site 1_JW_Ref_O2 (SPAdes) (version 2) | ecosystem: Environmental > Terrestrial > Soil > Boreal... | reverse complement strand
GATGGCGAAACACTACAACGTATTGTTTCTGTGCACCGGCAATTCGGCGCGGTCGATCACGGCCGAAGCGATTTTGAATCGAAAGGGCAAGCCGAATTTCACGGCGTACAGCGCGGGGAGTCATCCGACGGGACGAGTCTGGCCAGAGGCGTTGAAGCAACTGGAGATCGCGAAGCTGCCGACCGAGGGTTTGCGAAGCAAAGATTGGACGGAGTTTGCGCTGCCCGACGCGCCGAAAATGGATTTCGTTTTTACGGTATGCGACAACGCCGCGAATGAAGCGTGTCCAGTCTGGCCGGGGCAGCCGATCACGGCGCACTGGGGCGTTGCCGACCCTGCGCACGTTCTCGGATCGCCTGAACAGATCGAAAAGGCATTTCGCGACGCATTTTTAGTTCTCGACCGAAGGATCAATCTGTTGCTCTGCCTGCCGCTGGCGAGTCTTGACCAACTCTCGATTCGGAAGGAAGTGAAGCGGATCGGCGAGCAATGAAGCCGGGGCTCGGTGCCCGCGTCTTCGCGGAATTTCTTGGGACGGCGTTTTTGGTTGCAGCGGTTGTCGGCTCGGGGATCATGGCGGAGCGGCTCTGCGGCGGGAATGTTGGGCTGGCGCTGCTGGCGAACACGATCGCGACAGGTGCGGCGCTGGTGGCGTTGATTCTGACGTTTGGGCCGATATCGGGCGCGCAATTCAATCCGGTAGTGACGGTTGCCGATGCAATGGCGGGTGGAACCGCATGGGCGGAAGCGATTCCTTATATTGCGGGGCAAGTGGGCGGCGGATGTTTCGGGGCGGTGCTGGCGAACGCGATGTTTGGGTTGCGCCTTGTGTCGATTTCCCATCGCGATCGCGGAGGAGCGGCGCAGCTCTTGAGCGAGTTTGTCGCGACGTTTGGTCTGGTGTGCGTGATTTGGGGTTGCAGCCGGGCGCAGCCGAAACTTGTTGCATTTGCCGTGGGATGCTACATCACGGCGGCGTACTGGTTTACGGCGTCGACGTCGTTCGCAAATCCAGCGGTGACTGTGGCGCGCACACTCAGCGACACATTCGCGGGGATTAAACCTGCAAATACTCTGGGATTCATTGCGGTTCAGTTTGTCGGGGGAATTGCGGCGACATGGGTCTTTCGGTGGCTGGAGCCGAAGTTGGCGACCGAACCGGGGCGAGTGCCAGTGCCGACCGACGCGAGAATCGCGTAAATCGCGATTGCCTGGCCCCTTACTCTCAATACACGAGTTCATGCTCTCCGTTTGACAGGGAATGAGGGTGCCTGTCACGATGAAAACGATGCAAATGAGATCCGTCCGGACGGGGCTGTGTGCGCTGTGTTGTTGTCAGCGGGGCGCACAAGTGTCTTCCGGCATGGTGAAAGCGTGGTCGTTGAGCTGATCGCATAGCTCAATTTGATTTCGCATCTGACCCACCGCCGAGAGGCTGGTGGGTTTTTCGTTTTTATACGCGAAATATTGGCCCGGCGATCGCAGTGGCCCTCTTTCCAACAATTCATCGGCGGAGATCGTATGCAACTGACAACTGATGAAAGACTTATGCCAGAAAATGAGAGCGCATCGAGGGCGGTGAAGGGCGCGGACGGTGCGGTGCTAAGAACGCCTAAGGAACTCGCCTACATCGTCTCCGAGTTCGCGGCGAGTGATGGGTGGATGGAGAAAGTGCGGCTGCGGACCGACCAGCGCTGGTATGAGCGGCTGTATCACGGTCCGGACCACGACATCTGGGCGATCAGCTGGCTGCCCGGGCAATCGACCGGCTTTCATGATCATGGCGGATCATCGGGAGCTTTGGTCGTGGCGACCGGGATTCTGGAAGAGCATCGTCCTGGCGAGCGTGCTCGCGTGATACATCCGGGCAAGCCGCTCGCGTTTGGCCCTGACTATGCGCATGACGTTCGGAACGTTTCTGTCGCGCCGGCGGTCAGCATTCACGCGTATTCGCCGCCGCTCAGCGATATGAACGAGTACGAATTGGATGGAGGTCGATTGGTTCCGCGGGACGCCGCGTCTCAGAAAATCGAAGCAGACCAGCCATGGGGAGTGCAGCGGACGGATGCCTTGAGCATTGAGCAGGTGCTTTCGTCGGCGCGCGCCCGGCTGCGACGTTTGTCGCCAGACGAGGCGTATGAGGCGACCGTCAAAAGAGCGGCGATACTTGTCGATATTCGTCCGGAAGGTCAGCGGGCGGCGGAGGGTGAAATTTCGGGCGCGCTGATTGTTGAGCGCAACGTGCTCGAGTGGCGGTTTGACCCAAGGTCGAGTGCGCGGCTGCCGGTCGCGACCGATCACGACGTTCAGGTGATCGTGTTCTGCTCCGAAGGTTATACCTCGAGCCTCGCGGCGGTTGCTCTGAAGGAGTTAGGGCTTTGGCGCGCTACGGACATTGTTGGCGGGTTCGTCGCGTGGAGGGATACGGGGCTGCCAACTAAGCGAGCTGACAGATAAACCGCGAAAAGTCGCAACGGACCGGCGCGCGCCGTCATCAGAAGGGTCTCGGCCATACTTAGGAAATGCTGAAGGACCGAGAAAATGGAGGGGCACGCCCTTGGGACTTGCGATGAGTGAATCGGCGGGTGTCATCACTGGAAAAAAGAGCAGCCGGCATAAACGGCGAGAGCAATGGGCCTTCAGCCGATGGGAACGGTTTGCGCGATTGGCGATCCTACTGACGTTCGGCGCGGCGATGCTTCCGTGCGGTGTGCGCGCCCAGGTTCCCACATACGAAGTCACCCCTGAGGACAGCACGATTAAATTCGACGTCGAGTCGTCGGTTCCGATCAAAGGCACATTTTCGCAGTGGACGGCGAGCATGACGTTCAAGTCCGCGGACGTCACGACGGGCGTTTTGGAATTAAAGATTCAGGCGGGCAGCGTCGATACCGGAAGCGGGATGAAGAACGGCAAGCTGAAAGGCAAAGACTTCTTTGACGTGAAGCAGAATCCGGAGATCACTTTCGTCTCGACGAAGGTGGTGCAGACCGGAGCGGATACTTTTGAATTGGATGGCGATTTTACGATTCGTGGAGTTACGAAGAAAGAGCATCTGGAGCTCAAGGTCGCCGGAAGGGGAACCGGCTCAGGCAACATTACGGGAACGATGGCGTTCGATCGAAAAGAGTATGGAATGAACAGCAACATACCGTTTATCAAGATCGCGAATCGTGTCGAGGTGAACGTCGATCTGAAGTGGAAGAAAGTCGGCGGGCCGCCTTTGGTGTTTCAGAAATAGCGAGATGAAAGAAAGTCGAGGTACGGCTTCAGTCTGAGATCCTTCGCTGCGCTCAGGATGACAAAAGTTGGGGCGCAGGATGACGAACGTTGGTTTTGATGACTGCGCTCATTGGCCGAGGTGTGCCAGAGCTGCACGGAGTGGATCGCTGGAAACGAGAATCAATCCCGCGTAGGGCGTGTACATCTCCAGGATCAAGAAGATCGCGCCTGAAACGGACAGGGCGCTGACGAACCAGGTAGCCACGACGGTCGCGTTGCGGGGAGCGAAGATGCCCCAACCCATGAAAATAATGGTCAGCCAAGAAACCAAAACGACCACCAATGGCTTTGGGACCTGCGTAGAGGATTGTTCGAACATCAACCATCGCATTTGTGAAAGAGATATTTCGATACTCACTGCTTGAGACTGGATGAAGTGTTGTCGATCGTCTTTCGGCAGCAGAGCCAGCGTCTTTTCCGACAGAGCTTCGGAGCTGACCGCGGCTGGATCCAAATGGGATCCCGGCGGGCCGCCGGCCTGCCACAGTCGGTCGATGGAACGCTCGACGACGCTGCGCAGAAAAGCGCGGCAATCGTTGGTCTCGGGTCCGTAGTGAGCAAGAAGCCGGTCGAGCAAGACGACTTTGGCGGACATCTCGGTCAGTTCGGCGTTCTGGGTGTCGTAATAGGTCTTTGCCGAGGCGATGAGCAAACCGAGAACGAGCGCGCACATTGTCGCGACCAAACCCATGCCCAGCTTCACGGAGTCTTTGGAATCGTCACTGAGATGATTCTCCGGCATGATTCCGCGGAGAAACATGCCCAGCAGCGCGCCTCCGAAGATGAAGACGAATGCGATCAGGCCGACGATAAGCGAATTCAAGAATCACCTTCCCTGATGGTGCGGGCCTGAATCGCGCGCTCGCGCTGCAGACCCCTTTTGGGGCGCATCATGTGATGCAGTGAGTTATACCTGAGTTCTTTTCAAAATGTAGTCGAGGCCACCGACTCGGAACCAGCGATAGCCGTACGGTTCGAGCAGGACGCGATGTTTGCCGGAGGCTTCGGCGGTGCTGTTGTCGCCGGAGAGGATATTGACGAGACATTCGGAGTTTTCGGTTCCGACGGCGAAGGTCACCTCGTGCGGGATGGCGGTGAGGTTGTGGACCACGACGACGGAATTGTTTCGCCAGTCGTAACGGAGCGCCAGGACTTCCGGTGACTGCATTTGCAGAACGGTGAATTTGCCCCAGCCGACTTCGGGGACTTCCTTGCGCATGCGGATCATGCGCTCCATCCAGTTCATGAGCGAATTGGGATCGCGGCGTTGCTGCGCGACGTTCACGTGTTCGAATCCGTAAGCGCCGCCGCTGATCACGGGCAGGATGGGCTTGTCGCTTTTGGTGAATCCGCCGTGAGGTTCGGCAGACCATTGCATGGGCGTGCGGGCGCAATTGCGCTCGGGGAGTTTTAAATTGTCGCCCATGCCGATTTCGTCGCCGTAGCGCAGGACGGGAGTGCCGGGCAGGCTCATCATGAGGCTGTAGGCGAGTTCGAGCCTGCGGCGATCGCCTTGCAGCATTGGGGCGAGGCGCCTTCGGATTCCGCGATCGTAGAGCTGCATGTCTTTTTCTGGGCCGAATGCCGCGAAAACTTTGTTTCGCTGGGCTTTCGTGAGGCGACCGAGGTCGAGTTCGTCGTGATTGCGGAGGAATTGGCCCCATTGCGCGGTCGCGTCGGTGACTTGCGTGTCCTTTAGAGCTCTCGCCAGCGGGCGGCTGTCACCCGAAGCGAGAGCGTAGAACATGTGCTGATTGACGGCGAAGTTGAACATCATCTGAAGGCGTTCGCCGGACTCGCCGAAATACTGCATGTCGGTTTTGGGCACGACATTGGCTTCGCCGAGCACGATCGCGTCGCCCTGACGCCAGGACAGAAATTCAGTGAAGGTGCGCAACATGTCGTATTGCTCGACCGGTTTTGTGACGTCGGGACCTTTCGTCGCGATTACGAATGGCACTGCATCCATGCGAAATCCCGAAACGCCGAGCTGAATCCAGAAGCCCATGATTTTGAGAATTTCGGCCTGCACTTCCGGATTCGAAGTGTTCAGGTCCGGTTGAAAATCGTAGAAGCGGTGGAAATACCATTCGCCCGCGATCTTGTCGTAATTCCAGGTGGATTTCTGGACGCCGGGGAAGACGACGCCGTCGTTGGCGTGCTTTGGCTTTTTCTTCGACCACACATACCAGTCGCGGTATTTCGATTTCGGATCGGAGCGCGCGTCGAGAAACCACGGATGTTTGTCGGAGGTGTGATTGACGACGAGATCGATGATCAGGCGGATGCCGCGTTGCTTGCAGCCGTGCGTGAACTCGACAAAGTCGCCGAGAGTGCCGTATCGGGGATCGACGTTGTAGTAGTCAGCGACATCGTAGCCATCGTCGCGAAAGGGAGAAGGCTGAAACGGCATCAGCCAGATTGCAGTGACGCCGATGCCTTGCAGGTAGTCGAGGCGATTCATCAGGCCGCGAAAATCGCCGACGCCGTCGCCGTTCGCGTCCATGAAGGTGGAAATGGAGAGGCAGTAGATGACGGCGTTTTTGTACCAGAGATCGTTGATCATGGAGGCAGGTCGCGTCGGCGTTTGTTATCTCGTCGCTGGTGGCGCTTGTAGCGTTTGATGCGCGGGGATGGCGCTTTGGCCTGCCCCTTATCCTCTTGCCCGCAACGGGCCGTTCCAACATAATCTTCGGCACTGAAGATGCAAGTCCAACTCAGGTAGTCCTTCGAAAACCAAACGTCCAGGCCAATAACGGAGAGCCATCGCATGAACCTAGTTCGGAAATCACTGTCCAGTCTGCTTGCGCTTTTTCTGGTTGCTACGCCTGCCTTAGCGGATTTTAAGTACACGGATACGTCGCAGATAACCGGCGGCGCGTTGATGGGAATGGCGAATTTTGCGGCGAAGTTCAGCAAAGATTCGCGCGCGGCGATGCAGCCGATCACGACGACGCATTACATCAAGGGCAACAAGATGCGCACCGACGGGTCGGATGGGTCGATCCAGGTTATTGACCTCGATGGGCGGCGGGTGATCTCGATCGACAACGAGAAGAAGACGTACTCGGTCGCTACGTTTGATCAAATCAAGGCCGCGATGGAAAAGGCGCAGGCCGATGCCGCGGCCAAAGCGAAAACCGAAAAGCCTGCGGCGGCGCCAGCTCAGTCTCAGGATGCGCAGCAGCTTCAGGTGACGCCGAAGATCACGGTGCTGCCGGGGACCGGCACAAAGACGATCCTTGGTCAGGAAACCAAGGAAACGAAAATCAAAATGGATATGGAGATGCAGGCGCAGAACGCCAACGGTCAACCAGCGCAACCCGCTCAGCCGGGGCAGCCGAACAGCATCACGTTCACGATGACGATGGATACGTACGTCGCGCCCAGCGTCTCTGGCTATCAGGAAATTGGCGAGTTTTACAAAAAGATGGCGAAAGAGGTCAATTGGGTGCCGCCGTCGAACATTCACGTCGATCCGCGCATGTCGCAAGGGATGGGCGAGTTGGCGAAAAATTCGGATGCGCTCCGAGGATTGCCGATGCTGTCGTACACCACGATGAGCATCCCGCCGCAGCCGGGAATGAATTCGAACGGCTCGCAGGCTTCTTCGAATCCGCCTCCGAGCCAGAGTTCGCAATCGACGGACTCGGGAAGTTCAGTGCCGACAAGCCCTTCGGACGCGATGGTGAAAGGCCTTGGGTCGTTGTTTGGCAAAAAGAAGAAGCAACAACAGGATGACAACGCGAAATCGGGCACGCCTGCGCCGCCGCCGAATCCGAATCCCGATCCCAATGCTCTGATGGAGATGACGACGCAGGTGTCGTCGTATTCCGATTCGCCGCTTGACGCGAGCTTGTTTGATATTCCGGCGGGCTATACGCAGGTGCAGGGCGATCCGAACCAGATGTTCCTGGCTCCGGCGGCGACGCACAAGCACTAACGCGACGGCACTCACCTAGAGCAAAATCCGGCGTCAACGATCGTATGTTTCGTAGTGCGTTGACGCCGGTTCCATTTCCAGAAGGAAGTTTTTGTCGAACTCGTAGTATTTCGCGGCCGTGATGGAGTCTCCGGCGAATGCGCAGATCGCGTCTTCGGATTCCCAGAACGTGACCATGAGGAAGTGCGCGACGTCGCCTTCGATGCGGCGAAGGGCGTAGGCGCCTGCATTGCCGGGGGTTGCACGATAGTCGGGGATCGCGACGGTGCGCATCAGATGCAAATACTCATCGCTTTTTGAGGCTGGCGTTCTGCCATGCCAGATTCGGGTGATCATGCCGAGTTTGACGCGAGTGGCGGTCGATCGAGAGCGCGACGGCGCATCTTGCGGACATGGGGCGCAGCAGTGCTGCGCCCGTACATGTTCCAAGCTGGGTTTACTTTTCGACGCGCCGCGCCTGGAGTAGTGCGGTCAGGTGCAGCATCAAGAATGTCGGCACCAGAAACGCCGGGATCAGCACGAGCGGCAACTGCGCCATCGGCGAAGTCGTAACCGCCCCGTAGAGATTCGGCGCGAGCAGCGGGACCAGCGCGCCGATCGAGATGGCGACGGCAAGATCCAAAATCCCGAGTAGATTCCAGAGGACGAATCTCTTGCTGCCCGCAAACGCGGGATTACGCAGAAGGGAAGCCAAGACCGTGACTGCGGTTATGCCGACCAGCATGTCGCCGACTCCCGCCGGCCATGCAAAGATTCCCGGCAGGACGCGGTAGGTATACAAGGTGAGAAAGCCGAAGCCGGCCCATCGCCACGCCTGCATCCCGACGATGATGCGCAGATCGGCAGAAAGAACAAATTCGCGGAAAGGCCGCACGGTCTGGTATCCGATCAGAAAGAGACCGAGCGGCACAACGAAGCTGATCAGCAGCGCCAGCGGCGGCGCGCCGGGTTGACCGACGAACGCGCCGCGCGCGCCAAGAACAAAGACGAGCGCGAGCCAAGCCGCGAAGAGGAAAGCCACGAGAGTGCGAATGCCGGAAACGGCCGGAAGTTTGGGTTGATCGATATGGGATACCGCGGTGTTAGTCATGAGTTCGCTCCCGCTGTTCGAGTGACTTGCAATTTGCAAGTCACTAAGAAATGTAGCAAACTAACTTTCACTATGCAAGTTACTAAAACGCGGGGGAAGCGAAGCCAGCCGAAAGCCGAGACTCAGGGATTCTTGCGTTCGCCTTGCGCCGTCGCGAACACGCTCGACCTTGTCGGCGATAAGTGGTCGTTGCTCGTCGTTCGAGATCTGATGCGAGGCCACACCACGTACAAAGAGTTGCAGAATTCTCCCGAACGGATTCCGACCAACATCCTTGCCGACCGGCTGAAGAGACTGGAAGAAGCAGGCCTGATTGATAAGGCTGCCTATCAGGAGCACCCGGTGCGTTACGCTTATCGGCTGACGGAAAAAGGCAAAGCCCTGCGGGAAGTTCTCGGTGCCTTTGCGCGGTGGGGCAAGAAGCACATCTCGGGGACACGCGCGTCGGAGGTTCCGGCGGAGTAGCCCTGCGGGCGGAGGCAGGGCGCCGAATCGGAATAGGCCGGCGAGCATCTAAGTAACCTGTCTGGGTGTCGGCACCATCCGCAGCGACAATTTTTGCGCCAAGCAAGAGCCGCGGCGCGACAATTGAGGCCGGAGCGGCGACCGACCGTACCTTGATTTTGCCGTGTTCGGGGAATATACTCGTTCTTCGCTCTGAAGCGGGTCGCACGATGGAGTGGGCGCAAGCCCACTTTTTTGTTGGGCCGGTTGCAGTGCTCTCGAGACCGGCATAGGCCGGGGAGTCTTTAAGTGAATTTGGAGAAAATCCGCGCAGTAGCCGAGCGGGTGGCGCGCTCGGAAGGGCTGGAGATATTCGACATCGAGTGGAAGGTAGGGAAGGAAAGGTTCCTGAGGGTCTACATCGACCGCGTGCCACAAAGGAACGAAGCGGCGAGCGCAACGGGGGGCGTCGAGGCTACCGACCATGCGCCGGCGGACAGTACTGAGGGATCCTACGGAAATATCAGTCACGCCGACTGCGAGAAGGTCAGTCAGCAGCTCAGCGTGATTCTGGACGTGGAGAATCTCATCGAGGGCCCGGCAGGATACGTGCTTGAGGTGAGTTCGCCAGGTTTGGACCGGCCACTGCGGAATCCGGCCGATTTCGAGCGGTTTGCGGGGCGACTGGCGAAGATCACGACGGGCGAACCGATCGGCGAAGGCGAGCAGAAGTTTTTTGAAGGGCGGCTCGCGGGAGTGGCGGACGGACGCGTGAAGTTAGAGCTGTCGGGAAAGAATGCGCGGATCGTGGAAGTGCCGATGGAGATGATTCGCAAGGCGAATCTGGCGGTGGAGTGGTAGGGCAAAAGTTTTACAGGTTGCAGGTTGGAAGGTTAGAGGTTAAACGCAGGGACGAAGCGAGCACGCGTTGGCGCTGAGAGCGCCGGTGACGCGGAGAAGCGACGAGAAGTTAGGACAACTTAAAGGATTTCTAGGAACGAACGGAAATGGCGAACCTGCTCTATCAGCAAATTGAGATGTTGAGCCGCGAGAAGCACATCGAGCCGGAAGTCGTGGTGTCGGCGATTGAAGATGCGATGGTTGTGGCCGCGCGGAAGCATTACAAGACCGAAGAGGATTTGCGCGCGAAGTTCAACCAGGAAACCGGTCAGGTCGAAGTGTTTTCGGTGATGACCGTGGTCGAGGAAGTCGTCGATCCGAAGAAGGAAGTGAGCCTGACGGACGCGAAGAAAAAGAATCCGTCGGCCGAAGTTGGCACGGAAATCGTCGCGACCAAGCCGACCGATGCGTTCGGACGCATTACCGCGCAGACATTCAAACAAGTGATTTTGCAGAAGGTGCGCGAAGCCGAGCGCGACACGATTTTCAACGAGTATCACAATCGCGTCGGCGAGCTGGTCACAGTCGTCGTGAAGCGCGCCGAAGGGCCGGACCTGATCGTCGATATGGGCCGGACCGAAGCGCGGCTGCCGAAGCGCGAGCAATCGAAGCTCGAGACGTACAACATCGGCGAGCGCCTGCGCGTCGTGATCAAGATGGTGGATCGCGCGGCGAAGGGTCCGCAGGTCATCACGTCGCGCGCGGATGCGAGCCTCGTGCAGCGCCTATTCGAGATGGAAGTGCCGGAAATTTACGACGGCACCGTGCAGATTCGTCACGCAGCACGCGAAGCCGGCGAGCGCACCAAAGTTGCGGTCGCAAGCCGCGATAAGGACGTCGATCCAGTGGGCGCGTGCGTCGGTATGAAGGGTATGCGCGTGCAGTCGATCATCCGCGAATTGCGCGGAGAGAAGATCGACATCATTCCGTACAGCGAAGAGACGGTGGCGTTTGCGCAGAAGGCGCTGAGCCCGGCCAAAGTGACGCGCGTCCAAATTACCGACCCCGAGAATCACAAGCTCGAAGTGATCGTCGAGGATTCGCAGCTATCGCTGGCCATCGGTAAAAAGGGACAGAACGTCCGCCTGGCGAGCAAGCTGATCGGCTGGGACATCGACATCAAGAGCGAAGAAGAGAAGCGCCGCGAAATCGAAGAAGAGATGACGGCACTGACGGCGCCGACGACTCCGCTGACGACACTGGCGGGAATCGGAGCGAAGACGATCGAGAAGATCGAAGCGGCGGGGATCACGAACGTCGAAAAACTCGCGGGAATGACACCGGAGCAGTTGATGGAGATTCCGGGCATCGGCGAGAAGATGATCGACAAGATTTATCAGGCCGTGAACCGGTTCTACGAAGGCGGCGGCGAACAGGCTGCAGCCGAAGGCGCTGCGGGCGAGGCGACTGCCGAAGGTGCAGAAGCGCCGACGGAAGAAGCCAGCGCAGAAGCCACAGCGGAAGGCTCCGCTGAAACTGCCGAGACGGCGGAAGCAGCCCCGAGTGAAGAAGCTGCGGCTGAGACGACCGAACCGTCGAACGAAACCACGGATGCCGCGGAAGAGGGCGGCGAGAAAAAGCATTCGGAAGAGTCAAATTCCTAAGGATTCATGACGATAGACCCAAATCAGGTACGTATTAACGAGCTGGCCCGCGAATTAGAGGTCAAGGCAAAGGCGATCATCGACCTGCTGCCCGGGTACGGCGTACAAGAAAAGAAGACCCACTCCAGCTCGATTCCGGTCGATGTTGCCGAGAAGGTTCGCAGACACCTTCACGGCGTTGCGGATGAAGAAGCCGCCGCCGAAGCGAAAGCCAAGGCGGACAAAGACGCGAAGGAAGCAGCTGCCAAGGCGGCCCGGATGCGTCCGGCTGCTGCTCCATCTCCAGCTGCGCCGCCACCGAGCGCGCCTGTCGCAGCACCTGCGGCACCGCCACCAGCGGCCGTAGCTCCGAAACCTGCCGCTCCAGTGGCGCCCGTTGCGACTGCGCCTCCAGTTGCTGCTCCGACGCCGGCCCCGGTTGCACCTGCCGCCTCGGCTGCAACACCAGCGGTTCAGCCCGCTCCGTCAACACCCGCGCCCGCACCTGCTCCGCCGGTCGCTGCGCGACCTGCGCCTCCAGTTGCTGCGCCCGCAGCACCGACGGCTCCGGCTACGACTTCAGGAACGACTGCGCCCGCGCCTCCGCGCCCGCCTGTTGGACCTCAACCCGGAGCTCCGTTGCGCCCGCAAGGTGCGCCACCTCAGGGCAATCCGCGATCGGGTGCGCCTCCGCAAGGTGGCCCACGACCTTTTCAACCGCAACAACCGGGCCGACCAGCTCCTGGTCAGCCGATGCGACCGGCGGCAGCTTCGTCGAACGCGCCCGGCGCGCAAGGAAATCGCCCCGCTCCACGTCCGCCTATGCCGACAGGTGGAAACCGCGGCCCTGTGCCGGGGACAGCTCCTGGAAGTTACGGCGGGCAGCAGCGTCAGGGTGGTGGTCCGCGACCTGGTCAGCCGATTCGTCCGCTCTCTGGCGGCGGCGGTCCCGGCGGACAAGGCCGATCATTTCCTCCGCGTTCCGGTGGACCGGGCGGGCCGGGTGGACCTTCGCGTCCATTTGAGCAGCGGCGTGGTCCGGTGCCGACAGGTTCGCGTCCAGGCCCCCGCACTCCGGGTCGTCCAGGCATGTTGCCGCCATTGCCCGACAAAATGCCGGCGAAGGCGGAGCCGGGCAAGCCGCTCTATGCGCGCAAACCGCCCCAGCGCCAGCGTCCCGTTGCAGACAAACGCGAGATGGAAGGCGAGCGCAAGCTTCACCCGACGCGCCAGCGCCCGGGTGCAGGTGGCAGAGGTCCCGCGGCAGTCATCGCGCCGCCCGAACCGCGTCCGCCGCGCGACGTGCAAATCACCGAAGGCATCAAGATTCGCGAACTCGCGGAAAAGCTCGACGTCCGCGCAAAAGATTTGCTCAAGACGCTGATGGATCGAGGCGTATTCGCGAGTATCAACCAGGCGCTCGACGTGCCGACCGCGACGCAGATCGCGGAAGCGTTCAACGGCGTCGTGAGCGTCGTCTCCTTCGAAGAGGAAATGGTTCTCGAAGTCGCGAAGGAAGAGACCAAGGAAAACCTGAAGCCGCGGCCGCCGGTGGTTACCGTGATGGGCCACGTCGATCATGGTAAGACGAGTTTGCTCGACGCGATTCGCGAAGCGGACGTTGCGACCGGCGAAGCGGGTGGAATCACGCAGCACATCGGCGCGTACAAAGTGATGGTGGGCGATCGCGCGGTGGTGTTCGTCGATACGCCGGGTCACGAAGCGTTCACGCGTATGCGTGCGCGCGGCGCGAAAGTTACCGACATCGTCGTGCTCGTAGTTGCCGCAGATGACGGTGTCATGCCGCAAACCAAGGAAGCGCTCGATCACGCGCGGGCGGCGAACGTGCCGATCGTCGTGGCCGTGAACAAGATCGACAAGCCCGAGGCGCAGCCGGAACGCGTGAAGCGCCAGCTTGCCGATTTGAACTTGCTGCCCGCCGAATGGGGCGGCGACACCGAATTCATCGAGGTTTCGGCGAAGACGAAGACCGGAATTCCCAAGCTGCTCGAAACGTTGCTGCTCGTCGCCGATTTGCGAGAGCTCAAGGCCAATCCGGATGCGCCGGGTACGGGCACGGTACTGGAATCGCGTGTCGATAAAGGACGTGGTCCGGTCGCCACGATCTTGGTTCAAAACGGCACGCTGCGTTCCGGTGACTTCTTTATCGTCGGCTCGGTATTCGGCAAAGTGCGCGCTCTGTTCGATGATCGCGGGCGGCCGACGAAAGACGCAACGCCGTCGACGCCGGTCGAAGTGCTCGGTTTGCAGGGCATCCCGGATGCAGGCGACAACTTCCAGGTAACCGACGAAGACAGGGCGCGCCACATCGTGGATTTCCGCCAAGCCAAAGAACGCGATGCGGCGATGGCGCGTTCCAGCGGCGGCCGCATCACGCTCGATCAGTTGCATGAGCAGATGAAGACCGGCGAAGTCAAAGAACTCGGCGTCATCATCAAGGCCGACGTGCAGGGTTCCGTCGAAGTTTTGAGCGAAATGCTGCCAAAGCTTTCGACCGACCAGGTGAAACTGAAGATTATCGGCTCAGGCGTCGGCGCCGTCACCGAAAACGACGTGCTTCTTGCGTCGGCATCGGGCGCGATCATTATCGCGTTCGGAATCCGGCCCGATCGCAAAGCGGCGGAACTCGCGCAGCGCGAACACGTCGAGATTCGTCCGCACACGATCATCTACGAAGTCTCCGACGAAATTCAAAAGGCGATGGAAGGCTTGCTCGAGCCCGTCGTGCAAGAGACGTACCTGGGCCGCGCGGAAGTTCGCAACACGTTCCGCGTCAAGGGTTTGGGAACGATCGCCGGTTGCTACGTTGTCGACGGTATCCTCAAGCGCGATTCTCAGGTGCGCGTGCTGCGCGATGAAGCGGTGATCTACACGTCGAAGCTGAGCTCGCTGAAGCGTTTCAAAGACGACGCGAGCGAAGTGCGCACCGGATTCGAGTGCGGCGTAGGCATCTCGAACTTCAACGACGTCAAAGTCGGCGACATTTTGGAATGCTTCCAGGTGACCAAGCTTTCGGCCGCCGAAGCTGCGGCTCAGGGCGGAGCGTCGGCGGGGCGCAAGTAGTTCGCCGCCGTTTGGCGTTTTGTGTGTCACGAGCCACGATAATATAGGGACCGCTCATGCCGGTCGGTTTACTCACCCTCGAGCTGCACATCCCCGACGCGCAATCGCTCAAGGATAAGAGGCAGGTGCTTCGCAGCCTGAAGGATAAGCTGCGAAGGGAGTTCAACGTTGCGGTGGCGGAGTTGGAGCATCACGACGTGTGGCAGCGGTCGGTGATCGGTGTTGTCACGCTGTCGAACGAAGAGAAGCACGTCCGCGAGATGTTGCAAAAGGTGTTGGATAGAGCGGACGAAATTTTGGGATCGTTTTTGATCGGGCAGAGGTTTGAGATTGTTTGAGCGATTGCGACTGCGCGACGACAGGATTGCAACGATTGCCGCAGCCGCTGTGAACGGAAATGACCACAACGAATCATCGACATGAACGCGTGGGCGAGGAGATCGCGCACGAGATCAACGCCATGCTGGCGGGAGAGCTGAAGGACCCGCGGCTCGAGGGCAGCGTCGTCGTCAGCCAGGTGCGTGTGCAGTCGGATATGAAGCATGCGCGCGTGTTTGTCAGCGTGAAGGGCTCGAACAAAGAGCAGAGCGACGCGATCAAGGCGCTCGAACATGCGGCGGGATTCATTCGCAGCGAATTGATCGAGCGGCTGCAGTTGCGGCGTTTGCCGGAAATGCATTTCACGCTGGATACGTCGCAGGAACACGTCGAACGGATCGAGCAGCTTTTGAAAGAGATGAAGAAAGACAAGCCGGCGGCTTCGTCGGACTGAAGCCGTTGATTTCAAAGTTGTTTCCAATTCATTCCAACTGAATTCAGGTAATCTCAAACTTCATGCCGCGACAACCTGTGCCTGCGCCCTACGACGGCGCGCTCGTGATCGACAAGCCGAAGGGAAGAACATCGCACGACGTCGTCGACGCGGTGCGCCATCTGGCCGGGATGCGACAGGTCGGGCATCTGGGCACGCTCGATCCGCTGGCGACGGGAGTCCTTGTGGTGCTGCTCGGGCGAGCGACGCGGCTCGTGCAGTTTTATTCCGGTCGCCGGAAAAGATATTCAGCCGGATTTCGATTTGGATTTGCTACGAATACATTTGATTCCGACGGAGAAGCCGAAGGGCCGGACGCCGCGCCTGCACTGGATCGATCGGTGCTCGAGCGATTTGCTGCGGAGCGCGTCGGACGGTTCGAACAGATGCCGCCGTCATTTTCGGCGAAGAAGATTCACGGACGTCCGGCGTACGAACTGGCTCGAAAAAAGCAGGTAGTCGAGCTGAAACCGGTCGAGGTCGAAGTCTTTGAGTACAAGTTGACCGAAATTGACGGGCACATTGCGCGATTTGTCATCGAGTGTTCGTCAGGGACGTACATCCGGTCGCTGGCGCACGAGATGGGACAGAAGCTCGGCAGCGGCGCGCATCTTGCGGAAATTTCTCGGCTCGCTGTCGGGGAATTTTCGCTGGAGCAGGCAATCAAGCTGGAAGAATTGGCCGAAGGCGCGAAAGCGGGCAAGTTCGCGGATTACTTGATCAAGCTCGAAAATCTGTTGCCGAATTTTCCGAGGGCGAATGTGCTGCCGATTGTCGAGCGTCGCGTGCGCCACGGGACTAAATTCAATATTACGGTGGCGCAGATTCAGCCCGGGCGCGTCGAGGCGGCGCCGGGCGCGACGTCGGAGCTGGATGGCGGCGAACCCAAGGCGCCAAAGTTGCGCGTATTCAACCAACAGAATAAATTGATCGCGATTGCCGAGGCGGTCGTGCCGCGAACGTATCAGCCGGTGGTCGTGTTTGAACCGATGGGATGAGTGTGCTCGAGCTGACGTTGAGATTCTTCGGTGCCTGCGGCCACCTCAGGATGACAACTCGGTCTTTTTAGGGACGTTAAGAGATACACGTTAGATTGGTATCGCCTGGAGCTGCGAATGAGTGCTGCTTCTGTTCCTGCTGGACAAAGTTCGATCGCTGGAATGAGCCGGCTCGTCACTGTGAAAGACGAAGTCGGCACCCAAGGTGTCGCTGCGGATCGCGGACGAGCGCTTTGCGGCGAATTGGAACTTGGCAACATTTTGTATTTTCCGCGAACGCCGTTCGCGTTTCCCGACGACGATCTGAAATTTCTCCTCGGCCTCAAGCAAACCGACGCCAGCTTTCACAAGAACATTGCGTATCGACCGGTGGAAGATCGCATCACCGGCCTGGACAAATCGGCACAAGGCCCGGAAGTCGATCGATTGCGCTCGATCGTTGCGGGATATTCGCGACGGTCGGCGGAATTCCTGGGCTGGATGCTCCCGCCTTACGCCGGCAAGTGGAGATTAGACTACGCCAGCTACCGCCCGCTGGAAGAGCAGGGGCGACCCGCACGATTGCGAGCGCGCAACGATTTGCCGCACGTCGATGCGTTTCCGACGCGGCCGACCAACGGCGACCGGATTCTTCGCCTCTTTACCAACATCAATCCTTCACAGAATCGCGTGTGGATCACCAGTCAGACCTTCGACGTACTCGGACCTCAATTTGCGAAGATGCTCGGCCTCCCGCGTCGGCAAGCCTCGAATTTTATCGCGAAGGCGCTGCGCGGAATCGCCAATGCAGCGCATATGCCCGGCGCGAATCGATCGCCGTACGATGACTTCATGCATCGCTGCCACAACGCGATGAAAGAGAGCGGCGAGTTTCAGGAAAATTGCCCGAAGCAGCGCTGGGAATTTCCGCCGCACTCGACCTGGATCGTCTTCACCGATTCCGTGAGCCACGCGGTGCTGCAAGGGCAATACGCGCTGGAGCAAACATTCATCATTTCGCGCGACGCGATGGTGCGGCCGGAAAATTCGCCGCTGCGGATTCTGGAGCGGCTCGCAGGTCACGCCCTAACCCGAGCCGACTAGTTACGCCAAGCAATTACACCGAGGAAATCACGGTTGAGGGGGCGGCTGAGGCGGTGGCTGTTGCCCTGGCTGCCCTTGTGGTGGCTGTTGTCCAGGCTGCTGCCCTTGCGGCGGCGGCGGTTGTTGTTGAGGTTGTTGTTGCGGTTGCTGCTGCTCAGGCTGCGGTTGTGGCGTAACCGGTTCTGAACCTTCCACTGGTGCCCCTGCGCCAATCGAGCCGCGACTCTGCGGATCGCCGCGTCCCGCGAAAATGCTGCGCGCCTGACTTGCGCGCGAGCGCAGCCGGTGCGGCGTAACCAGAATCATAAACTCCGTGTCGGTCAATGAATTGTTGTGCGTCGATCCCGCGTAACTCAGTCCCGGCACGTCGGCGATCCCCGGCAACCCGGTAAGCGAGCGCGTCTCTTCCTTGTCGAGCAATCCGCTGATCAATGAGGTCTCATCGTCGCGCACGCGCACGACCTGACTGAGCGTGCGATTGGAAATAATCGGGATTCCATTGATGTTGTTCCCCGAGAGAGCGCGAATCTCGAACTCGAGCTTCAACGTGACTTCGTGATTCTGGTGGAGTGTCGGCGTAGCCTTCACTTTCACTCCGAGATCGACGTACTCCGCCCCTGGATACGGCGTTTGCGTCGGCGTCGATCCTGTGGCGAAGCTCGACGAGTCCTGAAAAATTGTGACTACGCCTACGTCCGCAGTCGGGCCGAGCGCCGTCAGCGCCACGTCAGGCAAGCCGGTGCTGGTGAGCGTCGCCGAAATGATCGCCGACGGCGTGGCGGGCGTGCTCACTTCGAGGCGCGAAGCGAATTCTCCGCCGCCCAGGCCGACGTACACGCCGAGTGTGCTCACGCCGGCGTTCGTGACCGCGAGGCTGGGCACTTCGCCGCCCGTGAAATTCGCGATGGTGATGCCGGCCGGCGTTGTCGCGGTCGAAAGCGGCGAGCCGGGCGCGAAGCTGAACGTGGCGTCGGCATTTGTGCTTCCCAAAATTACGGTGACCGTGTTGTCGGCCTGATTGACCACGGCCAGATCAGGGATTCCGTCGGTGTTCAGATCACCCGCAGCGATTGCGACCGGCGTGTTCCCGACCACAATCGGCGAACTCGTCGCCTCGGTGAAGGTGACGTTGCCGTTGGTGTCGAGCGAACCGAGCAGAATCGCGACGTTGTTGCTGTTTTCATTGACGACGGCGAGATCGACTTCAGGCGCAGTGGAATTGGGCAGAGTCGTATTCTTGAAATTGGCCGTAGCCAATGCGATCGGCCCCTTTTCGGAAATCGTCGAGGTGTTCTGAAGCTTGAATGGCGACGCCGGGAACGCGGTGAATTTGCCGGTGCCATCGCCCTTGAAGAACGAAATCGTGTTGTCACCTTTATTTGTGACCGCAAAATCGAGATCGCCGTCGCCGTTGAGATCGGCGACCACCACCGAGCTCGGATTCGTACCGACTGCATAGGGCGAACCTGGCGCTTCCGTAAAAGTGCCGTCGTTGTTCCCGAGCAGCACCGTCACATTATTCGTCGTCGAATTGACGATCACGAGATCTTCGGGCGACACGGTGACCCCGCTCGTGTTGACGACCGTGTTGCCGAAAGTACCTGCCGCAATTGCCACCGGGCCCAACTCATTGGCGCCCAATTTAACCGGCGAATTCGCCTGCGCCACAAAATTTCCGTTGTCCTGGTTCAGCAGAATGCTGATCGTGTTGTCGTTCTGATTGACGACCGCGAGATCGGGCAACGTCCCACCGGAATATGCAGCCGCAGCAAGCGCGACCGGATTGTTACCGACGTTGAATGTCGTCTCGGGAAATTCGCTGGCGGATGGAAGCGCGCCGATGACCGGAGTGGTGCCAGTTGTACTCGTTGATGCTCCGGTTCCAGTGCCCAAGCTGCCCGACAACAGTGAAAGCGTAATCGGATAGCGATCGCCGACGAAAAATGTCGCGGGCTTCCCGTCCTGCGCGCGCAACAGAATCTGGCGGCCGCTTTGCACCAGCGTCAATGCATCGGAAAAGTTCGCGGCGGTGGACGGCAGCGTCAGCAGAAACGTCGAATACCCGCCGCCAACCAGCGTGAATCCTGGAATGCTCGAGATGCCCTGCGCGCTGAAGAGTTGGCCGAGAATCGTGAGCGCGTTGGAAAGGTCCGAAGCCGCGCTTAACGCCTTGATGTCGTTCGGGCTGATGAGAAACGCCTGACCTGAAGCCGGCGGCGTGATGCCAAGCTGCGTCGCTTTGTCCTTGTCGACTTCCAGCAACTCGATCTCAAGCATCACTTCGCCGCGCGCGCGCTCGACCTGGCTGATCAACTCGCCCGCGAGTTCAAGCTTTTCCGGCGTGTCGCGGATCGTGATGCTGCGGCTGCCGGTGTCGAGCTCGATGCGCGTCGATGCCGTGATTTCGCGCAGCACACGCAGAAGCTCGGTCATCTCTTCGGGCGCAACGGCTGCACCCAGCGGAAATGTCTGCACTGCCTGCACCGCGAATTGCTTCCGCTTCTCGTTTGTATCCGCGGCAACGAAAATCATGTCTGCGCCGACCGGGCGCCAGAACGTGCCGGACGTCTGCGCGAGCAGCGATACCGCAGTCGCGAAATCGACGTCGTCCACGCGTAGATGCACCCGGCGCGACGGCAGGTCGGGGTCGAACGCGGCTTTGATCCCGAACATATGCGCGACCATGTCGTACGCGCTGCGCGTATCGCCGTGCAGATCGAGGTTGTGCTTGCCCGTCTGCACGTTCAGCTTCGGCAATCCGTGGATCGTCGTCGGCGCCGGCGCAGACTCGTCTTCGCGCATCGCCGTGACCTGCGCCATCCGCTCGGCCACGACGGCGTTCGCGGGGTCGATGCGCATCGCGGCGTGGAATTCCGCAATGGCTCTGACGACGTCACCGTTCAAAGCGAACTGCTCGGCATTGTCGGTGTGCGCCTGGACTAGCTGCGCACGCAGCAGCGCGCCTTTACGAACAATCGCGATGTCCTGCGGAGCGTACTTGGAGGCCAGATCGTAGGCAGCAAGCGCCTCGTCAAATTTGCCCGCGGCGACAGCATCATCGCCGTCTTGCAGGTATCTCTCTGCCCGTTTCGGATCGACCTTCACCGCATCTGTTGTCGCGCGCGGCGTCGTCGGCGTCTGCGAACGGGTGACGCCTCCGAGCAGCGCCAGACAGAGCGTCGCCGCCGAAATCCGCACGAAATTTTGAGCAAAGCGCATCGATAAGGTATTCTATCGCGAAGATATACGACCAAAGAAGTCCGGTTGACGGAAGTTCTTGTTACCGGTAAACTTAGGTCTTAGTTGCAAGTGATTTACAACTGGAGTTCGCTTGCTTTCTGCCTTTCTCATCGCTCTCCGTGAAGGCGTCGAAGCCTCCCTCGTCGTCGGCATCATCCTGGTGTATTTGTCCCGTACCGGCCGTGCTCATCTGGCGCGTTTCGCCTGGTATGGCGTGGCGGCGGCGGTTGCGCTTAGCTTGGGCATTGCTATCGCGCTCGAACGGTTCCAGATCAGCGAAGACGGCTTCGAGGGGGTCATGTTACTGGTTGCGGCCGCCTTCGTGATTACGATGATCGTATGGATGAATCGCGTTGCGCGCCACCTGAAAAAAGAAATCGAAACGAAGCTGGAAAGTTACGCCGCTCGGGCGGGGGATGCGGCCGGTTGGGGCATCTTTCTCTTTGTTTTTCTGATGGTTGTGAGGGAGGGGGCCGAGCTGGCCCTGATCCTCCGGGCCGTGGAGCTTTCGACCGCAGGCTTGCAGACCTGGATTGGCACCGTAGTGGGTATCGCGGCGGCGGTCGCCGTCGGAGTCTTCTTCTTTAAAGGCACGTTAAAAATTCCCCTATCGCGGTTCTTTGCGGCCACGAGTGTGATTCTGATGCTGGTCGTGTTTCAGCTCGCGATTACCGGGCTGCATGAGTTGAGCGAGGCGCAGTGGCTGCCGTCGAGCCGGACGGAGATGGCCATCGTCGGCCCGATCGTGCGCAACGACCTGTTTTTCTTCGTTTTTATCTTTGGCGCGGCGGCTTTGCTGGTGATTCGCGAGTGGCAGAACGCGCGTCTGGCGTCGGCGGTGACGAAGGCGACGAACGACGCCGAGAAGCGCCTGCTCGAATCGCAAAATCGCCGCCAGCGACGCTGGATGGCGGCTGCTGCTTCGGCCTGCCTCATCGTGATCCTGGCCCTGACGGCTGACTTTATCTATGCGCGTGCGAATTCTGCGGCGCCAACGATCACGAAAATCGCGGTGCAGGGAAGCGATATCCGCGTTCCGATTTCCTCTGTGAACGACGGCGACATGCACTTATTTTCCGCCGATGTCGGCAACGGCAAAACTGTTCGCTTCATGATCATCAAAAAGCCGACCGGCTGGGGCACGGCGCTCGACGCGTGCCGAATTTGCGGCGCCGAGGGTTATCGCCAGGACGGCCAAAACGTGATCTGTCGCCATTGTGGCTCGGCGATTTACGTCCCGACGATCGGCGAAGCCGGTGGTTGCAATCCGATCGGCGTGCCTTCGCGCGTCGATGGCACCGACCTCGTCCTCGATATTTCCGCGCTGTCCCAGGCTACGCACGATATTCCGAACTGAGCTGAATTTTTTAAACTGCCATGTTCATCCGCCTCGTCGCCGATTCGTTTGGCCGCCGCCCGCGACACAAGTTGCTGACGGGCGCGGCACTCGCGTTGGGTATGGCAGTGGCGACCGCGGCGCTCAGCGTTTCGCTCGATGTCGGCGATCGCCTCTCGCGAGAATTTCGCAGCCTCGGCGCGAATCTGATTGTGACTCCTGCGGCGGATTCGTTGCCGATTGAAATTGGCGGCGTGGATTATCGTCCCGCGAATGCGGGGGCGTACCTTCCTGAAGCAGACCTGCCCAAAGTTAAAACTGTTTTCTGGCACAACAATATTTTGGCGTTCGCGCCCACACTGTCCGTTTCGGCTGAAGGAACGGAGGCGGGCACAAATCCTGCTAGGGTCTCGCGGTTCTCACGCTTTCCTGTCATCGGCACGTGGGCCAACCATTCGGTTGCGCTTTCTGACGGCTCGATGTTTCCGACGGGCATTGAGAAGACGAATCCTTGGTGGCACATCATGAGAGGCCGCTGGTTCAACGACGACGCTCTGGAGTGCGTCGTCGGAAAGAACCTCGGCCGCAAACGCGGATCAATCGTCGATGGGCAGTCAGTTCCCGGCATGCCGCTGGACGAATATTTTGTTGTGCGGCTCGCAGACGGGAAACAGTTGGCGCTTAAGGCTGTCGGATTCTTGGACTCTGGCGGACCGGAAGATGACGAGATCATCGTTCCGTTACGCATCGCGCAGGAAATCGCTGGTAAGCCCCAGCAGTATCAAAAACTGTATGTCAGTGCGCTAACGAAACCCGAAGACGATTTTGCGCGGCGAAATCCGAAGACGATGAACGCGGATGAATTCGAGCGCTGGAGCTGCGCGGCGTACGTTTCGTCGATTGCGTATTCGATCCAGCAAGTCTTGCCGGGCTCGGACGTGCGCGTGGTTCATCGCGTCGCCGACGGCGAAGGACGAATCCTGTCGCGCGTTCAGATGTTGCTGTGGTTCGTGACACTCGCCGCGTTGCTCGCAGCGGCGCTCGCGGTTGGAGCTTCGTCCGCCGCTTCGGTGATCGAACGCCGCACCGAGATTGGCTTGATGAAAGCGCTTGGCGCAGGCTCGGGCACGATTGGTTTCTTGCTGGCCGCAGAGCAACTGTTGCTCGCGCTTGCAGGAGGTGCTGCAGGCTACGTTATCGGAATTCTTCTTGCTCGCGTCGTCGGCCTGAAAATTTTTGGAGTCGCGCCACAACCGTCTTTGCTCGTCCTCGCCGTGATTGTCGGCCTGGCCGCAGTTGTCACGCTCGCCGGAAGCGCAATCCCTCTGCGACGTGCCGCGCGGTATGAACCCGCGCCGATCCTGCGAGGCGAGTGATGTCCCAATCCCGCCTCATGTTCTGGCGCATCGTGCGACGGCTCATCTCCGCCAATCGCGGACGACTCATCGTCGTTCTTCTCGCCCTGGGCGCGGGCGCTGCAGTCACCGCCGCTCTGCTCAATCTCCAAATTGACGCGAAGCGCCGCCTGACAACCGAATTCCGCACCTTCGGCGCAAACGTAATCGTCGCTCCCAGAAACGCCGATCCATCCTCCGACGCTACCATTTCACAATCACTGGACGAACGGATCCCTCCGACAAACGACGGCAGCGAAGTGACTAGGATTGATTCACTCTACGTGTTGATTCAAGCGAATCGCACGTCTCATCCGCCTCAGACCAAGAGGTCGGATGATCTGAAGTACGTGCCTATCGAGAAAGGGGCGGGTTCGCCGGGCGAAGGGGCTGCAACCGGCTCGTCGCCCGAGAGCGCTGCGAATGAAACTCCATCTCCACAAATAATCGCTGTCGTCGCTGTGGGCTACGCCGGAAAGAACGCTCAGCACATTTGGCCCTCACAAATTCAAGAGGGCGCCGGGCTCGGCGAAGGGTGCAGGGTAGGGAAGGTCGCCGCCAAGGCGCTCCGGGTGCATGCCGGTGATTATCTGATCTTGCGAAACGGAACGAACAAACAGGGCTGTCTCGTTTCCACCGTCGAGGATTTTGGCGGCGTCGAAGATAACCAGATATTCATGAATCTGTTTTCCGCGGATCAGCTTGCCTTCGTAGGCCGCGATGATAGGCTCGCGAATGGCCCGCAGATTTCGATGATTCAACTGAGCGTTCCGGGGACGTCGCAAAGCGTAAGCGAATACATCGCGGAGTTGCAGAAACAGATTCCCGAAGCAAATGTTCACGGCATCCGGCAATTCACCGAAGCCGAAGGCAAAATTTACGAACGTATCAGCGGCTTGCTGAATGCGACCGTCGCGGTAGTGCTCATTCTCACGACGCTCTGCGTGATGGCTGCGATGACCAACGTCGCGATGGAGCGCAAGAACGACGTCGGCCTGATGAAAGCGATCGGTGGAGCAACGCGTCGCGTGCTGCGCCTCTTCCTCGCCGAAGCCGCAACACTCGGCCTCATAGCCGGACTGATCGGCGCCGCCACCGGCCTCGCTCTCTCCGTCGCGCTCGGCAAAGCCGTTTTCGGTGTCGCGGCGCAACCGCGATTGATTGTGTATCCTGTAGTGGTCGCCCTGACGATTGTGGTTGCCGTTGCTGGCGCGTATCCCCTGCGCCGGCTTGCCGGTATTCGTCCCGCGTCGGTATTTCGAGGTGAGGCGTGACGCCTCAAACGCAAACCGCCCAAGTCGCCATCGAGTCGCTCACAAAAACGTACGGCGCACTGCGCGCGGTCGATTCGCTTTCTTTCAACATCAGCGCGGGCGAATGGGTCGCGTTGATGGGGCCGTCCGGTTCGGGAAAGACCACGCTGATCAACGTTCTCGGCGGTCTCGACACGCTCAGCTCAGGCCGCGTAATCGTCGATGGCGTCGATCTCGCGAAACTCAGCGAAAGCCAGCTCGTCCGCTACCGCGCCGAAAAAATCGGATTCGTCTTTCAACAGTTTCACCTCGTGCCGTATCTCACTGCCGTCGAAAACGTG
>Ga0209006_10001098_pt1 | contig 24802 bp, 26 predicted proteins | sample JacPin_JW_Ref_O2_FD_188567 | JGI IMG/M metagenome (GOLD analysis project Ga0209006, IMG submission 188567) | Forest soil microbial communities from Algoma, Ontario, Canada - Jack Pine, Ontario site 1_JW_Ref_O2 (SPAdes) (version 2) | ecosystem: Environmental > Terrestrial > Soil > Boreal... | reverse complement strand
TGGAAAAACACGTCCGCAGCATCCTGACCAAACTGGGCATTCACGAAGCCACCGACGACCACCGCCGAGTCCTAGCGGTCATCACCTACCTCGAAACCCGCTGACGCCCTGATGAGGTCCTGGATGACCTCCGCCGAGAGCGCGGACTTGGAGACGAACCCGATAGCCGGGCTCGTCGCCACCATGTCGGCGAAGTCCTGCATGGCGTGGGTGGAAATCAATATCAGCGGCAACGGTGCGGGCGCCCCCGCACGGTGAAGTTGATTGACCACGTCGAAGCCGCTTTCGCCGCCGAGGTCGATGTCGACCAGCGTCACATCCGGCCGCAATTCCTCAAAGCGCCGAATCGCCTCGGCCCCGCTCGACGCCGCGCCGACCACCGCGATGCCCTGCCGCTCAAGCAGACCGCGAGCGGCATCGATGAAAACCGCGCTGTCATCAACGATTAAGCAGCGCACGCCATAACTCCCAACACCATGGAAACAGCTTCGCAGGGCGGGCACCCTCCTGCATTCCCGCTAACCGGAACATATTGCCTCGAGCGTATCGATATGCAGCTAGCCGGTAGCCGGAGGCTCCCGCTGCCGGGGTGCGGTGATGGGCCGTAGCAGTAGCGACATCGGCCACCGGGCACGCAATTGTGTCAAATGACAACCTCGGACGCCGCGGTTCCTTCACCGCGGCCACAAGCGATCGAGCACAAGCGATTGATGGGAGCCTCAATGAAGGCCACGACATTGGGCCGTAGCGGGCCGCACCTCTCACGCATCACCATCGGCACGTGCCAGCTCGGCGCCACACCGGTGGCCGGCCCAAGCCCGGAGAACGCGTGTTGAGCGGCCAAAGGGTGACCGTCGCCGTACTGGGCACCGGGACAATGGGAGCCCCGATCGCGCGTAACTTGCTGTCCGCAGGTCTAGACCTGCAGGTCTGGAACCGCACCCCGGCCAAGGCCGCCGCATTGGTCGCCGACGGCGCACGGACCGCGTCCACCCCGGCAGAAGCCGCCGTCGGGGCCGACATATTGATCACGATGCTGACCGACGGTGCCGCCGTCGAGCAGGTGATGGACGGTCCATCAGGCGCGTTGGCCATGCTTGCGCCGGGCGCGATATGGATCCAGATGGGCACGATCGGCGTCGAGTGGACAGACCGCCTGGCCGACTTGGCGGTTCGCTACGACGTCGTGTTCGTCGACGCCCCGGTGTCCGGCAGCTCAGGCCCCGCCGAGCGGGGACAGCTCGTCATCCTCGCTTCCGGTGCGCAATCGGTCCGCCCCCTTGTCGAGCCGATCTTCGACATATTGGGAGAGCACACACTATGGCTGGAACGCGTCGAAGATGGCAGCCGGCTGAAGCTTGCGCTCAACAACTGGTTGGCGGTGCTGGTCGAGGGCATGGCCGAAACCCTCACGCTCAGCGAGGCGCTTGGCGTTGACCCACGGTTCGTACTGGAGGCCATCGCCGACGGCCCGATGGCGTCCGAGTACGCCATGGCCAAGGGCGCCGCGATGCTGGATGCCGAGTTCGCCCCCGGCTTTCCGTTGCGGCACGCGACGAAGGACGCCGAACTTGCCGTGAAGGCCGCTCATCAGCACGGCGTGGACCTCCCGTTGACCAGCGCGCTATTGCCGCGCTGGAAAGAGGCCATCGCGATGGACCATGGCGCCGATGACGTCGCTGCCGCGGTTACCGAGGCGACGATGACATGACGCTCTCCATCAGCACTGAATTAGGCAGTGAGACACCGCATCCGGCGATCGACCCGGATGCTTCCTACCTGAGCAACCGATTGAACTGGTTGCGGGCGGGGGTGCTGGGGGCAAACGACGGAATCGTCTCCATCGCCGGTCTGGTGGTAGGGATCGCTGGGGCGACGACGGCCAAGTCGGTGATCTTCGCCGCCGGATTGGCCGGGCTGGTCGCGGGGGCGGTGTCGATGGCGCTCGGCGAGTATGTGTCGGTGAGCACGCAACGCGACGGCCAGCGAGCGCTGCTGCAAAAGGAGCGTCAAGAGCCCCAACTCGGGATCGACCCGAACGCTTTGTCCAATCCCTGGCAGGCCGCGTTATCGTCGGCGGTCGCCTTCACCCTCGGCGCACTCATTCCATTGATCGCGATCCTGTTGCCACCGGCGGACGTCCGGGTCCCCGTGGCGTTCATGTCCGTCCTGTTTGCGCTGGTCTTGACCGGTGCCGTCAGTGCCGGCTTGGGCGGCACCCGAATGGGGCCGGCGGCGCTGCGCATCGTGCTTGGCGGCGCGCTTGCGATGCTGGTGACATATGGCATCGGCGGAGCCGTCGGAACCACAATTTAAGGGAAGTAACAAGCGATTGGCCTGCATGTCAAGCCGTTCCGCCAATAACGCGGGAGTAGCCGTGGCACCCGTGCGCGCGCGGTTGATGTCGCTGTTGCTGCGCCCGACGACCCCGACGCTCTGGCTGGGGATCGTGGTCGCGACGTCCTTCATCGTGATCGAATGCCTACTGCTGGTGACGCTGAAGCACATGGCCACCGGAAACGCATTTGGAGTCGTGTTTTTGGTGGGCGTCTTGGTGGTCTCGACCATGTGGGGGTTCGGGCTGGCCGTGACGACGTCGCTGATGAGCGCCGTCGCATTCGACTACTTCAGAAACCGGCCGGGCGAATTCATGCCGGCCGACGCCGAGAATTGGGTGACGATAGGCGTTTTCCTCTCCGTTGCCTTGGTGACCAATACCGTCGCGTACCTGGCGCGGTCGCGCGCCGTCGAGGCAGATCGACGACGCCTGGAGGCCGAGGCGAGCCGGGATGAGCTCCGCAGGCTCGCCGATCTGCAGGCCGCGCTGCGACGGGTGGCAATGTTGGTCGCGCATGCGGTGCCCTCGTCGGAGGTGTTCGCGACAGTCGCTGACGAGCTGGCCTCCTACCTGCGCGTGCCCCACGCGGCTCTCCTGCGCTACGAGCCCGACGGCACCGCTCTCGTGCTCGCGGCCCACGATCAGAGCGCGGCAACCAAGATGCCCGTCGGCATGCGGTTTTCGCTCCAGGGCTCCAGCGTCGCGGCCGTGGTATTCCGCACCGGCCGCGCCGCCCGGATCGAAAGCCACGACGAGCTCGCCGGCGCAGCGGCGAAATACATCCGCGAATTGGGTTTCTACTCGGGGGCGGGAGCGCCGATCTTGGTCGATGGCCGCCTGTGGGGTTCGGCCGTGGTGGGCTCGCTGAGACCACAGACCCTGCCTGCGGACACCGAGGAGCTGGTCAGGGACTTCGCGGACCTGGCAGCGACCGCAATCGCCGACGCCGAGGCCCGCGCGGAGCTCACCGCTTCTCGCGCCAGGATTGTCGAAGCCGGCGATAACGCCCGGCGCCGATTCGAACGCGATCTGCACGACGGCGCTCAGCAGCGGCTCGTCTCGCTTGGACTCAAACTCCGCACAGCCGAGGCTTCAGTGCCACCGGGGCTGCAGACGCTCAGGGATCAAATTGCAGACATCGTGACCGGTCTGGCCGGCGTTTCAAAGGATTTGCAGGAGACATCCCGCGGAATTCATCCGGCAATCCTGTCCAGGGGCGGGTTGGGCCCCGCACTCAAGACGCTCGCCAGGCGTTCCACCGTTCCCGTGGAACTCCGTGTCGACATTGACCGAAGGTTGCCCGACCGGGCCGAAGTGGGCGCCTACTACCTCGTCGCCGAAGCGCTCACGAATGCGGCTAAACATGCCGAGGCATCCGAAGTCCGGGTGCACGTCGAAGCCGACGCCGCATCTTTGCATGTCGCGATTCGCGACGACGGTGTTGGCGGAGCCGACTCACGGAAAGGCTCCGGACTCCTCGGGCTGACCGACCGCGTCGAGGCGCTTGGGGGACGATTGCAGATCTCCAGTGTCGCCGGACACGGCACGTCACTGACGGCTGCCATTCCCCTCGACGTCACGCTGGATTCGTGTGTGGCGCAGCGGGACTGATGAACAGCCACGCCTCGGCGATAACCAGCGTTGCCAGCACTATGGTCACGATGATGTGGGCTATCAGGCGACGGTAGGCGTTGGATGCCTCTAGTAGCAGTGGGTCATGCCAGGAAACAGTGTCATCCATCTGCACCGCGCGGCCATTCTGCACCGAATGAAACATCGTCATTTCCTCACTACCCGTCGGTCAGTAGCGTGCGAAGTTGCTTTCGACCGCGATGCAGCCGCGACAAGACGGTTCCGTCTGGAGTGGCCATGATCTCCGCGATCTCCGAGCACCGGAAGCCTTCGACATCAGCGTAGTACACCACCATGCGGAACTGTTCCGGCAACGACTGCATAGCAGCCAGAATGTCGTTGTCCGGCAAGGCCTCTAGCGCCTCGTCTTCCGCCGACCGCAGTCCCGTCGATGCGTGTTGGGCGTGGCCCACCAGGTGCTGCTCGGTGATCTCGTCGGTTGAGTACTGCACCGGTTGCCGGCGCTTCCTGCGATAGACATTGATGTAGGTGTTTTTCAAAATCCGGTACAACCAACCGTTGATGTTGGTGCCCTGGCGGAAGGAGTGGAAACCGGCATATGCCTTCACCAACGTGTCCTGCACGAGATCCTCGGCATCGGCGTGGTTGCGACTCATGTGCAGCGCCTGCCGGTAGAGCGACTCGCGCAGCGGAACAACCTCGCGCCTGAACCGCGCGGCCAACGGTTCGTCTGTGATCACTTCCATGGCTCTCACAATCGCGCTGTGTAGAGTGAATGTCGTCACCGTTAGCGGCCGTCAGTGTTTGCTGCCAGCCACTCCTTCGGCATACCTGCTAGCGGTAATAGACGCGGGATTGGGCCGCGGGCATGCAGAATCATCTGAGTGAAGCCCGACGAGTGGATCGCACACGATCCGGATCCCGACGCCGTGGCCGAACTGTCTGCCTGCACGCCCGACGAACTCGCCGCGCGGTTCAGCGGGTCGTTGAGGTTCGGAACCTCGGGGCTGCGCGGGCCGATGCGGGCCGGTCCGACCGGGATGAACATCGCCGTGGTGCTGCGCGCCACGTGGGGGCTGGCCCGGGTGCTGAAAGCCCACCGGAGCCGCGCGGCCGGCGACATCGAACACCGGAGCCGCGCGGCCGGCGACGTCGAACACCTGAGCCGCGCGGCCGGCGACATCGACAAGCGTCCCGGCGCGTCGGCGGTCTTCATCGGCTACGACGCGCGACACGGATCTCGCAGGTTCGCGACCGCGGCAGCCGAAGTGCTCGCCGCCGAGGGATTTTCCGTACGGCTGCTGCCCGGGCCGCTGCCCACACCGGTGCTGGCATTCGCGGTCCGGCAGACCGGCGCGGCGGCCGGGGTGCAGATCACCGCGTCGCACAACCCGCCATCCGACAACGGCTACAAGGTGTACCTCGACGGCGGAGTGCAGATCGGTTCGCCGACCGACCGCGAGATCGAAACCGCCATTGCGTCAGCGCCGTACGCCGATCAGATTGACCGCGCACCCGTCGCGCCCGACGAAAGCTCGGACATCGTCGAGCACTACCTGCGCCGCGCCGCCGCAGTGCGTCGTGGGTCCGGGCCGGTGCGCGTGGCGCTCACGCCCATGCACGGCGTCGGGGGCGCGCCGGTAGTCGAGGCGCTGCGGCGTGCGGGCATCAACGATGTGCATACGGTCGCAGCCCAATTCGCGCCGGATCCCGACTTCCCCACCGTGGTCTTCCCGAACCCCGAGGAACCCGGGGCAGCGGACGCCGTGCTTGACCTGGCCGCGCGTGTCGACGCCGACGTCGCAGTGGCGCTCGACCCCGATGCCGACCGGTGCGCGATCGGCATTCCCGACGACGGTGGCTGGCGCATGCTGTCTGGCGACGAAACCGGTTGGCTGTTAGGCGATTACATCCTCAGCCATCCGACGGTCGAGGCGCCCCCCGTCACCAGCACCGTCGCCAGCAGCGTGGTGTCGTCGCGGATGCTGGCCTCGATCGCCGCAGCCCACGGCGCGCGCCACGTCGAGACGTTGACCGGGTTCAAGTGGCTGGCCCGGGCGGCGGGAGACGACCTCGTCTACGCATACGAAGAGGCCATCGGCCACTGCGTCGATCCGGCCGCGGTTCGCGACAAGGACGGCATCAGTGCCGCGGTGCTGTGCTGCGACTTGGCGGCCACGACGAAGGCGGCGGGCCGCGACCTCAGAGGCCTACTCGACGACCTGGCCCGCGGTCACGGTGTCCACCTGCCATCGTCGATCACCGAACGCAGCGACGATGCGGCGGCGGTGATGACCCGACTGGGCGACGACCCGCCCACCCGGCTAGCCGGCTTCGACGTAACGGCCGCCAGTCTCGCCGACGTGCTGATCCTTGCCGGCGACAACGGCGGAACATGGGTGCGGCTGGCGGTGCGGCCGTCGGGCACGGAGCCGAAAATCAAGGGCTACATCGAGATTGGCCAACCCGCCACCGACGACCTGGCCGCGGCCCGCGCGAGCGCACAGAGACTGTGCGAGGCGGTGCGGCGCGATGCTGCCGCGCTGCTTCAGCGCGGGCCGAACTGACGATCGCCCGCGTCGCCCAATCCTGGGACGATGTAGGCGATCTCGTCGAGACGCTCGTCGATGGTGGCGGTGAACACGCGCATCTCGGGAGCGACCTGTTCCAACCTCGCGATGCCCTCTGGCACCACGACCACACAGACGGCCGTGATGTCGTTGGCGTTGCGGGACTTCAGCAGGCCGACGGTGTGCGCCATCGACCCGCCTGTCGCCAGCATCGGGTCCAGGATCATCACCGGCTGATTGCTGAGATCGTCAGGCAGCGACTCCAGATACGGTGTGGGCAAATGAGTTTCCTCATCGCGTGCCATGCCGACGAAGCCCACGTGCGCCTCCGGAATGAGCGCATGCGCCTGGTCTACCATCCCGAGCCCGGCCCGCAGCACCGGAACCAGCAGCGGCGGGTTGGCGAGCCGGCAGCCGGCGGTGTCGGCCAGCGGAGTGCGCACGCGCACCGTTTCGGTGGGCGCGTCGCGGGTGGCCTCGTAGACCAGCATCAGCGTCAGATCGCGCAGCGCCGCGCGGAACGCCGCGTTGTCGGTGCGCTCGTCCCGCAACGTGGTCAGCCGGGCCGCGGCCAGCGGGTGGTCGACGACGTGTACCTCCATGGCCGTTGACCTTAGCCGGACTTGGCGTTGCGACGCGCTGCGCGCGAGTACCCAGGTCGATGTCAGCTCGAAGCCGCGAGTCCGTCCCGGGCGATGGTCAGGTCGCCGCAGCTGATGGTGCCTGCCGTCGTCCATGCGGGGTCTTGGTCCGACGTCGCGCTGACGGTATCGGTGCGGCCGACCGTGGCCGCCGCGCCGTTGAGGTCGATCTCGGTGCGGCGCACCGTCCACTGACCGTTGTCGTTCTTGGGCAGCAGCGCGACGAGGTGGCGACCATCCCCGAGGTCGCTGCACCCGATGCCGTCGCCGTTGGCCGCCCGGTGCCCCATGTCGAACAGGAACGGCATGCCGGCCTGGCAGTGCGCGAAGGACAGGCACGCGCCGGCCTGGTCGAAGACGGTGGTGATGGTGCAGCCAGACGCCCTGAAAAGATGGGCCTCCCGGCCGGCGTCGACGATGATTTGGTGGTTGCCGTCCTGTTGGGCGTCGATGAGCAGCGCCCGGCGCTGAAGGGGGCTGGGGCTCGGTATTGCTGCCTCACCGTAGCCCTGGGCGGTGCTGATGCCGACGACGAGATTGGTCATCCACAGCGTGGCGGGCTGTCCGTAGACATCGCTGATGTCCTTGCTTGCCGCGCCCGGCGGTGGCCCACCGGGCCCGCACCCCGCGTCCGCGATTGCGCGCTGCGCGATGACCACACCGAACGCCGCGATCGCGATGGCCACAAAGGCACGCAGCGCCATGAGGACGGCACCGTTTGGTTTCATCGCTGGTCTCCCGGGCCCGGAGCTGACAAGGTCTCCAACGGTAGGCCGCTCGACGACTCGATGACGCCGGCGACCCCGTCCACCTGTCGCGGATGCGAACCACCACGCCCAGGTCCGGTGTTTGCCGGGAATCTCCGAGATCGGCACAGCGCACCGCTGGTAACCAAGCCGACCGGATTACTGCCGGCGCTGTCGGTCGACCCCCCGAAAAAGCCTACGACGCCGACCGTCGGCAAGCCGCTCGGGTCGGGGCTTGGCGGCCTCAACAAGCTGGTCTCGTCGATTGCGGGCGCGTTCAAGAATTCCTCGGCGAGGACGCCGGTCGCGGCTGGCGGCGCTGCCGGCTCGACCGGTGACAAATAGCTGAGTCGGCGGCTGGCTAAAGCGTGTCGAACAACTCTGTTGAGTGTTCGGCACCGCCCTTCCCGGGCGTCGTCGGTTCAGGCCGCGGGTGCGGTGTGAACGTCGGTTCCCGCGTCATCCGGGCTGGTTTCACCGGCACACGAAGGGTGCTGGTCAGCGCCGTCCCGTCGGCGGGCATTGGTTTCCCGGCCCCCGCGCTTGGGGGTCCGGGGATCTGGTGATGCATTGACATGGGTCTGGCCCCAGTGAGCCAGATTCGTCGCCGCGTTCTTGTCGCGGTCCTCGGAATGACCACAGCCGCAGGTGAACACCCGATCGGCTAGCGTGAAATCGCGACGAACAGTCCCGCAAGCCGGGCAGAGCCGACTCGACGGGTACCACCGATCGGCCACCAGGAGTTCACCGCCTCGCCAGGCCTGCTTGTACGTCAAGAGCCGGGCGAACTCCGCCCAGCCCGCATCCGAAATAGCGCGGGCCAGGCGATGGTTGGCCAGCATTCCGGGCACATGCAGGTTTTCGATCACGAGCCGGTCGTGGGTCTTGACCAGCGTGTTACACACCTGATGCAGGAAGTGCCGGCGCACATTCGCGACGTGATGATGGTGACGGCCCAGTCTGGCAGCGGCGTCACGCCGGTTTCGTGATCCTCTCTGCTTGCGCGACAACGATTTCGCTAGTCGCCGTTGCCGATTCATGCCGGCCGCGAGAGCTTTGGGCGCATCGGCGATCCGGGCGACCTCTTCGCCGTCGGCGGTGGCGGCGACCACAAACGACGACAAGCCACGGTCCACACCGACCCAGCCGTCGTGATCGTCTTCGCTGCGTGGTGGGTGGTGGTGGGCGGGGTGCAGGTCGTCGGCCTCGACGTTCAGCGATACCGACCAGCGGCCCGCGTGGTGAGTGATGGTGGCGAACAGGATCTTGGCCCGATTCTTGGCGAGCATGCGCCGCAGCCGGCGGGTGTCATCGCGCACCGCGATCGGGCCGATCCCGGGCAGGGTGACCGAGCGGGTGCGGCTGCTATCGCCGATCCGGATTGCCGGCGGGCCGCCCATGCTGTGCTTGTTGCGCAGCCGAAACGACGGCAGGCCACCGGTTTTCTTTTTGAAGCGAGGGAACCCACGTGCTTGCCTTTGCGCTTACCGGAGCGGGAGTCCGACCAGGCCTTCAGTCCTTTGCCGAGGTCTACGGCGGCTTCCTCGAATACCTGCTGGCACACCCGGGCACGCCAGGCCAGACCCGTCACCACCGTGTCGACGGTGCCCTCGGTGTCCACCGCGAAGACCCGGCCGGCGTCCTGGGTTTTCTTCCAGGCATTGAACGTGTTGATCAGATCGAACCCGCTCCACGGCACGTCGGTGTCCGGGTCGGTCTTGCAGTGGGTGAGCGCGGTTTTCACCAGCGCCAGGCACTGGTTGAACGCAAACCTCGACGCCCCGGCATGTCGGGCCAGCACCTCGTGCTGCTCGACGTTGGGGTCGAGGCAGAAATTGAATGTGGTGTGCCGGCTCATCTCATCGGTGAGCATCCCACAGCACACCGACAACAGCCTGACCTGGCGTGACGTGTCGGATGCCGTGATCAGCATCGGGTGTCATGCGACTCGACCCCGAAGCGACGGCGCCGGTATCGATCGGATCTGTCCGACACCGCGTGGGCACGCATCGCGCGGTTCATCATGCCGGACCATTCGCGCGCAGGGCGGCCGTGTCCGCCCGAACGCTCGCGCGAATGCCTCAATGCCATCCTCTATGTGCTGCGCACCGGGTGCGCAGCACCTACCGCACGACTTCACCATGAAGTAGTCCGCAGGGCACGGCCCCGGCGCTCGGTGGTCGAAGAAACCAACGGCTGGATCAACACTGCCGCCGAATCGACCGCGACTACGAAACCAACCTCACCCCACAAAGGATTCTTCATCCTCAGCAAAATCGCCCCACTACCCCGGCGACTTGACCGAAGCCAATTGTTCGACACCCTCTAGGCTGTGGCCCGTGGCTGACATCGTGCCGATTGAGCTGGCTCTGGACGAACGCGAAGTGTTCACGCTGTACGCGCCGCGGTGGCGCGACGCCAGCGACGAGTGGGAGGCGTTCCTCGGCAAGGACGACGACCTCTACGCGTTCGGGTCCGTGCCCGACCTCGTTGCCTTCATTCGCTCCAATGACGACAACGACCTCACCGACCATCCGGCGTGGGAGACGCTCACGTCCGCGTCTGCGCACCGGCTGAACCCTGGCGACGAAAAGCGCTTCGACCTGATCAACGTCTACGAGCTGCTCGCCGAGAAGCCCACCCCCGAGTCGGTCGAGCAGCTGGCGGGCACCCTGGCCATCGCGTCGGCGATCGGGTCGGTCTGCGAACTGCCCGCGATCAGCAAGTTCTTCAACGGGAACCCGGTGTTGGCCACGGTATCGGGCGGGATCGACAACTTCTCCGACAAGACTGGCATGAAGCACTGGAACGAGATCGGCGTCGTGGTGCAGAGAGGATGGGACAAGGTCGTCGATGCGATCGAGGAAGTCATCTCCACTCCCGACGTCGACAGCACGGCATCAGCCAAGGCCAAGGCTGAGCTCGACGAACCGCGCGACGACGATGAAGAGGACGAGAAGGCCGGCGTCGGTGCGAGCGCCGAAGACGACGAAGACGCCGACACCGCCGCCGGGGACACCGAGACCCAAGAAGACGAGGAGCCACACGAGGCGGCCATCCCGGTCCACGACATCGTGCTGGGTGCCGACGAAGACTTCTGGACGAAGGTCGGCATCCTCCCGATCCGAATGATGACCAGCTCGGGGACGTTCTTCACGTTGCGCTGCTACCTCGACGACGTGCCGATCTTCCTCGGCCGCAACGGCCGGATCAGCGTGTTCGGCTCGGTACGGTCGCTGGCGAGGTATCTGGCCGACGAGCACGACCACGACCTGTCCGGCCTCGCGACCTACGACGACGTCCGCACCGCCGCCAACGATGGGTCACTGCGTATCAAGATCACCGACGACAACGTGTACGTGTTGAGCGGGCTCGCCGACGATCTCGGCGACGGCCCCGACGCGGTCGACCGGGAGCAGCTGGAGTTGGCCATCGAATTGCTCCGCGATGTCAGCGAGTACTCCGACGACACCACCGTGGATGAGAAGCTCGAGCGCGGCACCCCCCTTGGCAATGTGGTGGCTTACGTGCTCGACCCCGACGGGGAGCGCAAACCGGGCCCGCCGTACGCAAAGGCGGTTGAGAAGTGGCGCGAGCTCGAAGCCTTCGTCGAGTCGCGGCTGCGCCAGGAGTAGGTCTTCACCTCGGTCGCGATGAAAGTCTGCGTCCGCGAAGGTCTGTATCTCCATGACTCACACCACGCACACCCTCGCCGTCCCCGGCGCCTGCCTGTACTACGAGGTCCGCGGTTCCGGTCCGGTGCTCGCCATTGTCGGCTCACCGATGGCAGCAGGCGAGTTCGCGCCGCTGGCCGACGCTCTTGCGGCCATGTACACCGTGATCACGTACGACCCGCGCGGCATCTCGGCCAGCACCGTCGACGACGCCGGCCAGGACTCCACACCCGAGGTGCGCGCCGACGACGTCGTCGCGATCCTCGATGCGGTTGGCGCTGATTCCGCCGACGTGTTCGGCTCCAGCGGCGGGGCGGTCACCGGGCTCGCGATGGTCACGCGCCATCCCGACCGGGTTCGCACACTCGTCGCGCACGAACCGCCGCTGCTGCAGCTGCTGCCGGATGCGGCAGAACAGCGAGCGAAGACCGACGACATCGTCGCGACCTTCCACACGCAGGGTGTCGGCGCCGCCTGGATGAAGTTCATGACCATCGCGGGCTTCGACATCGGCGGCGAAGGCGCACCCTCCGGGCCGCCCGGAGAACCGTCGCCGCAGGATCTGGCGAACAGTGCCCGGTTCTTCGCTCATGAGCTTCGCCCGACCGCCCGCTACGTCCCAGATGTGGCCGCGGTGAAAGGTTCACGGGTGCGCGTGGTCGTCGGGATCGGCGTGGACTCGGAGCACCTGGTCACCTACCGGACGTCGACCGCCCTGGCCGAGCTGCTCGACACGCCGGCCGTCGAGTTCCCCGGCGAGCACGGCGGCTTTCTCACCGATCCCGAGAAGTTCGCGCAGCGGCTGACCGACGTGCTGGCTGGCGACACGCTTTAGCCGATCAGGACGGCGAACCGCGGCTTGATCACGTCGTCGATGATCGCCAACCGCTCGTCGAACGGGATGAACGAAGACTTCATCGCGTTGATCGTGAACCGGGCCAGATCGCTCCAGCCGTAGCCGAACGCCTCCACCAGCCTGAGCATCTCCATGCTCATCGTAGTGTCGCTCATCAGCCGGTTGTCGGTGTTGACGGTCACCCGAAACCTCAGCCGCGCCAGCAGATCGAACGGGTGCTCGGCAATGCTGCGCACCGCGCCGGTCTGCACGTTGGAGCTCGGGCACATCTCAAGCGGGATCCGCTTGTCGCGCACGATCGCCGCCAGCCTGCCCAACTGGTAGGTGCCGTCCGGCCCCTGCTCGATGTCGTCGACAATGCGCACCCCGTGCCCCAGCCGATCCGCCCCGCAGAACGCGATCGCCTCGTGAATGGACGGCAGGCCGAATGCTTCTCCGGCGTGAATCGTGAAGCGGCCATTATGGTTTCGCATGTACTCGAACGCATCGAGGTGCCGTGTCGGTGGATAGCCGGCCTCGGCGCCCGCGATGTCGAACCCGACAACGCCCTTGTCGCGGAACCGGATCGCCAGCCGGGCGATTTCCAGCGACCGGGCGGCCTCGCGCAGCGCGGTGACGAGGCACCGCACGATGATGGTCCGTCCGTCGGCACGGGCGGCCTTCTCGCCGTCGGCGAACCCGGCAAGCACCACGTCGACGACGTCATCGATCGACAGGCCCTGATTGATGTGCAGTTCCGGCGCAAACCGCACCTCGGCGTACACGACGTTGTCCGCGGCCAAGTCCTCGACGCACTCGTAGGCCACCCGGTAGAGCGCCGCCGGGGTCTGCATCACGCCGACCGTGTGCGCGAACGGCTCGAGGTAGCGCACGAGCGAGCCGCTGTTGGCGCCGGTGCGGAACCAGGTTGCCAGCGCGTCGACGTCTGTGGCGGGCAGGTTCGCGTATCCCGTCTGTTCGGCGAGCTCCAGCACCGTTGAGGGGCGCAGTCCGCCATCCAAGTGGTCGTGCAGCAGTGCCTTCGGTGCCTGCCCGATCATCTCGAAGGTCAGCGGGGTCGTCATTTCACGATTCTGTCGATCACAAGTGGACGGCGGGAAAACTCCCCGGCAATGCTCCAGCCGCCGTCGAGGGCGGCGAGCGCCGAACCAAACCGCTCCGGGGTGTCCGTGTAGAGCGTGAACACCGGTTCGCCTGCGGTCACCTGCTCGCCGGGCCGCCGGTGGATCCGCACGCCGGCGCCGGACTGCACCGGCCGGCCGGGATGCGCCCGGCCCGCGCCGAGTCGCCACGCCGCCATCGCCACCGCCATCGCATCGATGTCACCCATTGTGCCGCCACGATCCGCGGTCACCGTCTCCGCGTGCGCGCCGAGCGGCAACGGCACCGACAGGTCGCCGCCCTGCGCGGCGACCAACGCCCCGAAGCGGTCCATCGCCGAGCCGTCGCGAAGGGTCTCCGCCGGGTCGCGGGCGTCCAGACCGGCAACATCAAGCATTTCGGCGGCCAGCGCCAGCGTCAGCTCCACCACATCGGGTGGTCCCCCGCCGGCAAGCACTTCCAAGGCCTCGGCCACCTCGACGGAATTGCCCACCGTCGCGCCGAGCGGGGTGTTCATGTCGGTCAGCAGCGCACGGGTCGGAAGGCCCTCCCCGGTACCGAGGTCGACCATTGTGCGTGCCAGTTCACGAGACTCGGCCTCCGTCTTGAGGAATGCGCCGGACCCGACCTTGACGTCGAGTACCAACGCTCGCGTGCCTTCGGCGATCTTCTTGCTCATCACAGAGCTGGCGATCAGCGGCAGCGATTCCGTGGTGCCCGTGACATCGCGCAGCGCGTAGATCTTGCGGTCCGCAGGCGCGAGCTCGCCGGCAGCGAAGATCGCCGCGCCGACGTCGCAAAGTTGTTGGCGGATCTGGTGTTTGGACAGCTCTGCCGTGAATCCGGAGATCGCCTCGAGCTTGTCGAGGGTGCCCCCGGTGTGGCCAAGCCCGCGGCCCGCGGCCTGCGGCACCACGCCGCCGCACGCGATCACGACGGGGACCACGGTCAGCGTGAGCTTGTCGCCGACGCCGCCAGTCGAGTGTTTGTCCACCAGGGCCAGCGGCTTGCCGTCGCGGCGCAGGTCGGTGAAGTCGAGCCGCTCGCCCGATGCCACCATCGCCGCCGTCCAGCGCGCGATCTCGTCGCGGTCCATGCCACGAAGGAAGACCGCCATCAGCAGCGCCGACATCTGCTCGTCGGCGACCTCGCCGCGGCTGTACGCGTGGATCACCCAGTCGATCGCGTCGGCGGACAGCCGGCCCCCGTCGCGCTTGGTCCTGATGACCAACGGCGCGTCGAAATGGGTCACGGCCGGGCGAGGTCGTCGGGGCCGAACGCGTCTGGCAGAAGCTCGCCGAGCGGTCGCGCACCGTCGGGGTGAGCCACCAGCAGCTGCGGCCCGCCGTGCTCCAACAGGACTTGACGACAGCGCCCGCACGGCATCAGCAGCCGGCCCGCGGCGTCCACGCAGACCACCGCGACCAGTCTCCCGCCGCCACCGGAATGGAGAGCGCACACCGCCGCGCACTCGGCGCAGAGACCGAGGCCATATGAGACATTTTCCACATTGCATCCGGCGACGACGCGGCCGTCGTCGACCAGCGCCGCGGCACCCACTCCGAACCCCGAATACGGCGCATATGCGCGGGCCGCCACCGCAATCGCTTTGTCGCGCAATGCTTGCCAGTCGATCTCGGTGCTCACTTTGGCCACTTTCGCCGCCGTACTGAATGCATTCCGACTTGTTCGGAGTCCGCTGGACACGTCGGCACCGTCACACTAGTTCGTGGGCCGTCGCAGACAAAGGCTGCGCAGTGTTGCTCGTTCGGGCGGGCAAATGGGTTTAGAGTCCGAATCGTCCACCGATGCCCGTTGGAGGTGCAGCGACTATGAGCGCCTGCGCGAAGAGCAGAGCACGACGATGAGCAGCCCGACATCGACGGGGACGCCCGCGGGCGAAGCGCCGCGGACCAAACCGTCCCGCAAGACCCTCTACCGCGGCGACCCGGGAATGTGGTCGTGGGTACTACATCGCATCTCGGGTGCCACGATCTTTTTCTTCCTGTTCGTGCATGTCCTCGACACCGCACTCGTGCGGGTAAGCCCGCAGGCCTACAACGAAGTCGTCGCGACCTACAAGACACCGATCGTCGGCCTGATGGAGGCCGGTCTGGTGGCCGCGGTGCTCTATCACGCGCTCAATGGAATCCGGGTGATCTTGATCGATTCGTGGTCCGAGGGTCCGCGCCACCAGCGGCTGATGCTGTGGATCGTCGGCGTCGTCTTCGTGGCGGTTCTGGCGGCCGCATTGATCGTGTTGGGTGCGCACATGGCGGAGCATTTCCTATGAGTGCGCCAGAAGGGCGCAGGGGCTGGCCGGCGCCGGTGCTGCTGCGCAGCTACGACCGGCCCGCCGGCTTGGACAATCCGCGGGCGCCGCGCCGGCGGACCGGCATGCCGAACTTCGAGAAACACGCGTGGATGTTCATGCGGTTGTCCGGAATCGTGCTGGTGTTCCTCGCGCTCGGGCATCTGTTCATGATGTTGATGTGGCAGAACGGTGTGTACCGGATCGACTTCAACTATGTCGCGGTGCGGTGGCATTCGCCGTTCTGGCAGACCTGGGATCTGCTGCTGCTGTGGCTGGCGCAACTGCACGGTGCCAACGGGATGCGCACGATCATCGCCGACTACGCGCGCAAGGACTGGACCCGGTTCTGGCTCACCAGGTTGCTGGCGGTGTCCACGATCTTCACGATCGTGCTCGGCACCTATGTCCTGCTGACGTTCAACCCGAACATCTCGTAGGGGACGGCCGATGATTCAGCAACATCGTTACGACGTGGTGATCGTCGGCGCGGGCGGCGCCGGCATGCGCGCCGCGGTGGAGGCAGGCCCGCGGGTGCGCACGGCGGTGCTCACCAAGCTGTACCCGACCCGCAGCCACACCGGTGCCGCGCAGGGCGGCATGTGCGCGGCGCTGGCCAACGTCGAAGACGACAACTGGGAGTGGCACACGTTCGACACCGTTAAGGGTGGCGACTACCTCGCTGACCAGGACGCGGTCGAGATCATGTGCAGGGAGGCCATCGACGCGGTCCTCGACCTCGAGAAGATGGGCATGCCGTTCAACCGGACACCGGAGGGCCGCATCGACCAGCGCCGCTTCGGCGGGCACACCCGCGACCACGGCAAGGCGCCGGTCCGCCGCGCCTGCTACGCGGCCGACCGCACCGGCCACATGATCCTGCAGACGCTGTACCAGAACTGCGTCAAGCACGACGTCGAGTTCTTCAACGAGTTCTACGTGCTCGACCTCGCGCTGACGGAAACGCCCGGTGGTCCGGTGGCCACCGGGGTCGTTGCGTACGAGCTCGCCAGCGGCGATATTCACGTGTTCCACGCGAAGGCGATCGTGATCGCCACCGGCGGGTCGGGCCGGATGTACAAGACCACGTCCAATGCGCACACACTGACCGGTGACGGCATCGGCATCGTGTTCCGTAAAGGACTTCCGTTGGAGGACATGGAGTTTCACCAGTTCCATCCGACGGGTCTGGCCGGCCTGGGCATCCTGATCTCGGAGGCGGTACGCGGCGAGGGCGGCCGCCTGCTCAACGGCGAGGGCGAGCGCTTCATGGAGCGCTACGCGCCGACGATCGTCGACCTTGCGCCCCGCGACATCGTGGCCCGTTCGATGGTGCGCGAAGTGCTCGAAGGCCGTGGCGCAGGCCCGCACAAGGACTACGTCTACATCGACGTCCGTCATCTGGGTGCCGACGTGCTCGAGGCGAAACTGCCCGACATCACCGAATTCGCCCGGACTTACCTCGGCGTCGACCCGGTCACGGAGCTCGTGCCCGTCTACCCGACGTGTCACTACGTGATGGGCGGCATCCCGACGACCGTGCACGGGCAGGTGCTGAGCGACAACACCACCGCCGTCCCGGGGCTCTACGCGGCGGGCGAGTGCGCATGCGTGTCGGTGCACGGCGCGAACCGGCTCGGCACCAATTCACTGCTGGATATCAATGTGTTCGGCCGCCGTGCGGGCATGGCCGCCGCCGAGTACGCCGAGCATTACGACTTCGTCGAGATGCCGCCGGAGCCCGCGGGCATGGTGGTCGAATGGGTCGGCGACATCCTCTCCGAGCACGGCAACGAACGCGTCGCCGACATCCGGACCGCGCTGCAGCAGTCGATGGACAACAACGCTGCCGTGTTCCGCACGGAGGAGACGCTGAAGCAGGCGCTCACCGACATCCACGCTCTGAAAGAGCGTTATTCCCGAATTACAGTGCACGACAAAGGGAAACGCTACAACAGCGACCTGTTGGAGGCGATCGAGCTGGGCTTCCTGCTGGAGCTCGCCGAGGTCACGGTCGCCGGCGCACTGAACCGCAAGGAATCTCGCGGCGGCCACGCCCGCGAGGACTACCCCAACCGCGACGACACCAACTACATGCGCCACACCATGGCCTACAAGGTCCCGCAGGCCGGGAGCGAAGCGGCCCGGGGATCAAACTGGGCAACCGAGCTGCTCAGCGACATCCGGCTGGATTACAAGCCGGTGGTGCAGACCCGCTACGAACCGATGGAACGGAAGTACTGACATGTCCGCCGATGAGCCGCTTGCGCGAAGAGCGACAGCCGCCGATGAGCCGCTTGCGCGAAGAGCGACAGCCGCCGATGAGCCGCTTGCGCGAAGAGCGACAGCTTCAGCCGGCGACGAGACAGCCGAAGCCGGCGACCCGCCGCTGCCGCCGATCCCCGATGGCGCGGTGATGGTGACGCTGAAGATCGCCCGCTTCAACCCGGAGAACCCCGACGCCGCAGGCTGGCAGAGCTTCCGGGTGCCGTGCCTGCCGTCCGACCGGCTGCTGAACCTGTTGCTCTATGCCAAGGGCTACCTGGACGGAACGCTGACATTCCGGCGGTCGTGCGCGCATGGCGTGTGTGGCTCCGACGCGATGCGGATCAACGGGGTCAATCGCCTGGCGTGCAAGGTGCTGATGCGCGACTTGCTCCCGAAGAAACAGGGGAAGCCGCTGACCGTCACCATTGAGCCGATCCGCGGGCTGGCCGTCGAGAAGGATCTCGTGGTGAACATGGAGCCGTTCTTCGACGCCTACCGGGCAATCAAGCCCTATCTGATCACCACCGGCAACCCGCCGACGCGCGAACGGATCCAGAGCCCCACCGACCGCGCCCGCTATGACGACACCACGAAATGCATTCTGTGCGCGTGCTGTACGACAAGCTGCCCGGTGTACTGGACGGACGGTAGCTATTTCGGCCCGGCGGCGATCGTCAACGCGCACCGGTTCATCTTCGACAGCCGCGACGAGGCCGCGGCCGAGCGCCTCGAGATCCTCAACGAGGTCGACGGGGTGTGGCGCTGCCGCACCACGTTCAACTGCACCGAATCCTGTCCGCGCGGCATCGAGGTGACCAAGGCGATCCAAGAGGTCAAGCGCGCGCTGCTGTTCTCGCGCTGATCGCTTGTTTCGTCGAGACTGCAGCCAGCGCGCTCGCTACTCGAACTTTTTCGCACGGAATGCAGTTTCGGCGCATTGGCCGTCACACTCTCGCCGCGGGCGGCGTCATATCGGTATGACACAGAAAACCCGTATCGAATCCCTGCCACCGGAGCGCGCCCCGCTGTGGATCCGCGCGGCCTATCGCTACGCCAAGCGCCGGTACGGGGAGGTACCCGAACCGCTCGCGGTCTCGGCGCACCATCGCGGGCTGATGGTGGCCACCGCGATCCACGAGACAGCTGTCGAGCGGGCGTCGACCAAGCTGCCGGCCAACATCCGCGAGCTGGCGGTGTTCTGGACCGCACGCACGATCGGGTGTTCGTGGTGCGTGGACTTCGGCTCGATGGTGATCCGCCTTGACGGCCTCGACGTCGAGCGGCTCAAAGAAATCGACAGCTACGCGACGTCGAGCCTCTATACCGACGACGAGCGTGCCGCGATCGCCTACGCGGATGCGATCACCCGCGACCCGCACACCGTCACCGACGAGCAGGTGGCCGATCTGCGTCGCCGCTTCGGGGACGCAGGAGCGTTCGAGCTGACGTACCAGATCGGGATCGAGAACATGCGGGCGCGGATGAACACCGCACTCGGCATCACCGAGCAGGGCTTCAATTCCGGTGATGCGTGCCGTGTTCCGTGGGCTGCTGAGCAGCATCTGACCTGAGCGGCGAGCCGGTGAACTTGTCCGGGTTGGCGACGTCCCACACCGCGTCGACCTTGCCGTGGCTCACCGACAGTGCGATGACGCGCGGCTGCACCGGCGGATACCCGTCCGAGCCCGGATGGCCCACCAGGTAAAGGCCGAGTTCGCCGTTGACCAGCGCGAGGCGGCTCGACTCCAGCCAGCCGGGGCCGTAGCGGCGGGCCAGCCCGAACATGAATCTGGCCACCTTGTCAGCACCCGTGATCATGTGAATTGCTGTGCGGGCCTTACCATTCGAATCACCGACAAACGTGACATCCTGGCGCAGCAGCTTGATCACCGCGTCCATGTCGCCGGCAGCCATTGCCACCAGCAAGCCGCCGACCACCTCGTCGTGCGCGGTGTCAACGGGCCCCTGGTGATCCCCGACGATCCGGCGGGCCCGTGACGCGAGCTGCCGCGCCGCCGCGTCCGTGGTACCCAGCAGCGAGGCGATCTCACCGAACGGCACCGCGAACCCGTCGTGCAGCACGAACGCCACCCGCTGATCCGGCGTCAGCCGCTCCAGCACCACCATGGCGGCGTAGCGGGCATCTTCATTTGCCACTACCGCCGAAAGCGGGTCGGCCACACCGGGAGTCGTCACCACCGGTTCCGGCAACCATTCGCCCACATAGGTTTCACGGCGCCGGGCCGCCGACCGGAGCCTGTCCAGCGCGAGCCGGCTGACCACCGTGGTGAGCCACGCGCGCAGATTGTCGGGTGCATCCGAGCACGCCTGCCACCGCAACCACGCATCCTGCACCGCGTCCTCGGCGTCGGCGAACGTCCCGGTGAGCCGGTAGCCCACCGCAAGTAGATGAGGCCGCAAGGCCTCGAACTCGCCGACCCGTTGTGCCGCGGTCACGGTCTGGAGTTTATAAGCGCTGACCCGATCAGGGCACCGAGTCCCTACGTATCCAGTGGTTTCGACCGCGGTCAACAAGCGGATACATCGTCACAGTTGCTTATGACGACGGAATCCGTGCAGAATCGTCTGCATGACAAACTCCCAGGTCGGCGTACAGCCCGTTCCGCTGCGCGTGGCCAGCACCCCGAACTCCGGGCCATCCGCAGTGCAACTCGACGAGCTGTCGAAGGCGATCATCGAGAAGCTGCAGGAGGACGGGCGGCGGTCCTACGCCGGGATCGGCAAGGCGGTCGGCCTGTCGGAGGCGGCGGTGCGCCAGCGTGTGCAGCGGCTCATCGATGCAAAAGTGATGCAGATCGTCGCGGTCACCGATCCCATGCAGCTCGGCTTCGCCCGCCAGGCGATGATCGGCATCCGCTGCACCGGCGACACCATCAAGCTGGCAGAGAAGCTCGCCGCGGTGCCGTCGATCGACTACGTGGTCCTGACCGCCGGTTCCTTCGATGTGATCGCCGAGGTGGTCTGCGAGGACGACAACGATCTGCTGGAGCTCCTCAACACACGGATTCGCGCACTTCCCGGGGTCACATCCACCGACACGCTTGTCTACCTCAAACTCATGAAACAGCAATATAACTGGGGCACCCGATGACGATAACCGGTATCTCCGAAGATATCTCGGCGGAGCTGTCCGCCAAGGCCGACCGCCACCTGTGGGGTCATTTCGCGCGGCACGGCGCCGGCATCACACCGCCGATCATCACCCGTGGCGAAGGCGTGCGGATCTGGGACAGCCACGGCAAGAGTTACCTCGACGCGCTGTCCGGGCTGTTCGTCGCGCAGGTCGGTCACGGGCGCGCAGAGCTGGCCGAGACCGCGGCGAGACAGGCCAAGCAGCTCGAGTTCTTCCCGCTGTGGTCGTATGCGACACCGCCGGCGATCGAACTGGCCGAACGTCTTTCGCACCACGCGCCGGGCGACCTGAACCGAGTGTTCTTCACCACCGGCGGCAGCGAGGCGGTCGAGTCGGCCTGGAAGCTGGCCAAGCAGTACTTCAAGCTGACCGGCAAACCTGGTAAGTACAAGGCGATCTCACGCTCGATCGCCTACCACGGCACCACGCACGGCGCGCTCGCGATCACCGGCCTGCCGACGTTCAAGCAGCCGTTCGAACCGGTCACCCCGGGTGGCTTCCGCGTCCCGAACACCAACTTCTACCGCGCGCCCGTGCCGCACGACACCGACGTCAAGGATTTCGGGCGGTGGGCCGCCGACCGGATCGCCGAGGCGATCGAGTTCGAGGGACCCGACTCGGTCGCCGCGGTGTTCTTGGAGCCGGTGCAAAACGCCGGCGGCTGCTTCCCGCCGCCACCCGGTTATTTCGAACGGGTGCGCGAGATCTGCGACGAATACGACGTGCTGCTGGTGTCCGATGAGGTGATCTGCGCGTTCGGCCGGATCGGATCGATGTTCGCGTGCAACGACTTCAACTACGTTCCGGACATCATCACCTGCGCGAAGGGCATGACCTCGGGCTACTCGCCGATCGGCGCGATGATCGCCTCGGACCGATTGTTCGCGCCGTTCGCTGACGGCAAGACGACATTCACCCACGGCTATACGTTTGGCGGGCACCCGGTTTCGGCAGCGGTGGCGCTGGCCAACCTCGACATCTTCGAGCGCGAAGGCCTCAACGACCACGTCAAGCAGACCGCCCCGGCGCTCCGCGCGACGCTGGAGAAGCTGCTGGACCTGCCGATCGTCGGCGATGTCCGCGGCGAAGGCTTCTTCTACGGCATCGAGTTGGTCAGGGACAAGGCCACCAAGGAGACGTTCGACGACCACCAAAGTGAATGGCTGCTGCGAAGCTTCCTGTCCACCGCATTGTTCGAGGCGGGCATCTACTGCCGCGCCGACGACCGCGGCGACTCGGTGGTGCAGCTCGCGCCGCCGCTGATCAGCGACCAGGCGGTATTCGATGAGATCGAGCAGAAGCTGCGCCACGTGCTGTCGGAGGCCTGGCGACGGCTTTAGCGCAGGTCCCGTGACTTTTATCGAGCTGTAACCGCGCGTCGGCGGGTCGAACCGACAGCGTGATCTTCATCCCTTAGCCTGCTTTGGCAATGGGAAGTATGGGGAGTGTCTCGCGCCGCGTGCTCGGCGCTGCCTCGGCGACGTTGTTGGTGGGTTTTCCTACGTTGATCGGCATGCCCGTCGCGTCGGCCGAGCCGGTCTCTTCTCCGGACGCTTCGACGTGCCCGTACCAGGTGAGCACGCCGCCGGCCGTCGACGAGTCAGAGGTCCCACAGGCGGGCGACCCACCGCAGCCAATGGCCGTGCCGTCCAAGCCCGTCGGTGGCGACGCACTGACCGGATGCGGCGTGATCGCAGCGCCGAACACCCCGCCGCTACCCGACGACGTGTCGGCCGAGGCGTGGCTGGTCGCCGACCTGGACACCGGCGATGTGATCGCCGCCAAGGATCCGCACGGCAGGCAACGGCCCGCAAGCATCATCAAGGTCCTGGTCGCGATGCAGGCGATCAACGAACTGGGTGTGGACAAGGTGGTCAATGGCACAGCGGACGACGGCAACGCGGAGGGCACGCGCGTCGGCGTCGATCAGGGCGGAACCTACACGGTTTTCCAGCTACTGCACGGGTTGTTGATGCATTCCGGCAACGACGCGGCGCATGCACTTGCGATGCAGCTCGGCGGCATGGACACCGCGTTGAACAAGATCAACACGCTCGCACACCAGCTCGGCGCCAGCGACACCCGGGTGGCGACACCATCGGGTCTGGACGGCCCCGGGATGAGCACCTCGGCCTACGACATCGGCCTGTTCTACCGGTACGCCTGGCAGAACCCGGTATTCGCGCAGATCGTCGCGACGCGCACGTTCGACTTCCCCGGCCGTCCCGCACGTGCGGACATCCCCGACGACACCGATCACCCGGGCTACCCGCTCGAGAACGATAATCAGCTGCTCTACAACTATCCCGGTGCGCTGGGCGGCAAGACCGGCTACACCGACGACGCCGGGCAGACGTTCGTCGGCGCGGCCAACCACGACGGCCGGCGGCTGATGGCGGTTCTGCTGCACGGAACCCGGCAGCCGATCCCGCCGTGGCAGCAGGCCGCGCATCTCTTGGACTACGGGTTTGCGACGCCGCGCGGCACAAAAGTCGGAAAGCTGGTCGACCCGGATCCTTCGCTACTCGTCCACCTGGCCGCGGCCAACTCCCCGCGCACCAACTCCGCGTCGGACCTGCCCGCCGCGATGAACGAGCTGCCGGTGCGGGTGGGGGTCGCGATTGTGGGCGCAGCGATTGTGTTCGGCATGATCGCCGCTGCCCGGTCGATCAATCGGCGGGCGCGGATCTGATCGAGTCTGCGTCCACCGCACAGCGCGGCAGATCGATCGCAGATTTTCAGAACTCCACTGCGGTGCTCGGTCGAAAGTCCGCTGGTTCAATCCCAGTATCGCGCACCACGGTTTATGCAGCTCTAGATAGGTAGCTAGATCCACTAGCCAGAGGCCATGCAACAAACATGCAATAGCATGGCCCACTCGATCTCGTGGACGGCGTTGATCGCTTTGTGGGCGGCGCGGCCCCGGGGCCGTGTAATGGGGTGATCGGTGATCGAACGTCTCCCTCAGGGGCAACTGGCCGACTGGCCGGGCGGTGCGGTGGCGGTGCAGCCGTTGCTGGCGGTGGCGGTGAAGCCGCCGACGCCGCTGACGCCGTCGCCGGCTCGGGCGGCGCTGTCGGGGCCGGTGGCGGCGGCGGTGTTGTTGCTGGTGTTGGTGCTGCCGCCGCCGGCGCTGGCGAAGCCGCCGTTGCTGGCGGTGGCGGTGTTGTTGTTGCTGTTGGTGCTGAGGGTGCCGTGGGTTAGGCCGCCGGCGACGGCAACGCCGCCGTTCCTGGCGGTGGCGGTGTTGTTGCTGCTGTTGGTGCTGAAGTCGCTGGCGAAGGCAGTGCTGTTGGTGCCGGTGGCGGTGGCGGTGTTGTTGTTGTTGCCGGTGCCGCCGTTGCCGGCGAGGGCAGTGCTGTTGGTGCCGGTGGCGGTGGCGGTGTTGTTGTTGCTGTTGGTGCCGCCGGTGCCGGCGTTGGCGAAGCCGCCGTTGCTGGCGTTGGCGGTGTTGTTGGTGCCGCCGGAGGCGTTGGCAGTGCTGCCGGTGCCGAAGGCAACGGCCCTGTTGCCGGTGCCGCCGGTGGCGGTGGCGCTGGCGTTGGTCCCG
>Ga0209006_10001097_pt1 | contig 24811 bp, 23 predicted proteins | sample JacPin_JW_Ref_O2_FD_188567 | JGI IMG/M metagenome (GOLD analysis project Ga0209006, IMG submission 188567) | Forest soil microbial communities from Algoma, Ontario, Canada - Jack Pine, Ontario site 1_JW_Ref_O2 (SPAdes) (version 2) | ecosystem: Environmental > Terrestrial > Soil > Boreal... | reverse complement strand
CTCGCCGTGGGCGGCTGGTCCTGGGTACTTTGGGGCATTTTTTTCCGGGTTACGGTCGGGCTCCACGTCACCTGGCTGGTCAACTCCGCAACCCATATCTGGGGTTCGCGCCGGTTTGATACCAGGGACGATTCCCGCAATAACTGGTGGGTAGCCCTGCTGACCGGCGGTGAGGGGTGGCACAACAACCACCACGCACACCCGGTTTCCGCACGCCATGGTATGGCTTGGTACGAGTTGGATGTGAATTACCTGGGAATCTGGATGCTGGAAAAAGTGGGCCTCGCGACCAAGGTCAACGCCAAGCGCGTTTGACCGGGCGCTTGCTCGGGATGGGAGAAAAGCGTCTCCCGAAAAAAGAATGCACTTTGTGAGAGAAAAGAGGGACAAGCCCCGCGCAGGCAGGCGCCTCCATGATTGGGCGAGAAACGGCATAAGGGGCACGTTTTCTTCGCTTTAGGTCATTCCCCGTCTGCCCTAGTTTCCCGCGGCCACATGAGTGCCTCGTCACCGACACAGCATTAACGTGGTGAACGTGGTTCCCCCGCAGAGTTCGCGTTCAGGGTGAGATCGTTGCCGCTGTCCCGCTATCTGGTTGCGAGAAGGCGAGCGAAGTCAAAACGACCTTAGATACCATTTGTTTGTTCAAACACCCGGCGATCGTAGCGGAGGTTAGAGCTCCAGAGCGCGTTCCCGCTAATCACATTATCTTGAGAATTCGCTGTTCCGGGACGGGAGCTGCGGGACTAAAGCAATTCAGCTTGCACTGCGTCAGACCACTCCTCAACTTGAGCGCATGCTCGACGATTGCCCGCACCTGGGCCGGCTCTCCTACTGCGCGCAGATTCAGCAACAACTCCAGCCTTCCTGCTGGAGATGCATCCAGGTCCCCCTCGACCATGGGCTCTTGTCCGTTCGCACAGGCCGCTGCTTTAAGCCATCCCGTCTGCGTTGTGACGACCGCCTTTAAGTGGGCGATCGGGATATGGGCCGCCGTAAGAGCGGCATCGATACCGTCTAACAAGGGGCCCATCAGCATCGCCGGAGAAAGCCAGGTTCCGGGCTCAAAAACGGCTCGCAGATTTAGCCAGGCAAGTGCTGCTTCGGCCCGCGCATAATGCGCGTAATCGATCTCGAGCGATTGCTCACCGATAGGGACGGTTCCGGAGAGAACCTCATTCAACCATGCTGCAACCCCTTGACCAGACTTCGCACACAACTGGCGAACATGCTGGGCTCCGGTCTCAGGATATTGCTGGTACAGATCCGACTTGGTGAAACAGACCAAATCGGCTTCCTTCAATTGCTTCTCGAACAGGAAACGCATATCCGGATCCGCGTTCTGTTCAAGCATGCTCCGGGCCCGATGTGGATCTACCAGCACCGTCAGCGGCGAAAGCTGGTATGTGTCACTCAACTGAAGCAACGGACGAAGCACCGTCGCTGAAAGATCCGTGCAACTGCCTACCGGCTCGGCAAAGATCACGTCCGGCGCGTGCGCACGCAGGTCTTCGATGGCGTCGATCAGCTGTGAAAGACGGCAGCAAAAGCAGCCGCCGGTTACCTCTCCCGAGTGCGCACCCGACAAGGCCGCGTAACGGCTGTCGACCAGGTCGTTTCCCTGGTCGTTCCACACCATGGCGCTGCGCAAACCGCGCTGCTCTAATTCGCGCGCCGCGGCCAGGATCAAGTTGGTCTTGCCGGACCCGAGAAATCCACCTACCAGGACTACCCACGGTTTGGTCGTTGCGCCCATTCTTCGGTACTTTAACGCTAAACTCGGCCATTTTGCCACATCACAGGTGCGACTGTTATCGTTGGCAGCCTGACAACATCCCAGGAGACGGAAATGCTCGTACCCCTTTCGAACGAGTCGAAGGAAACCGAAGATACGCCACAGTCACTGGTACCTATAGGGCTTGGTGTGCCCTTCTTCCTGGTAACCGCGCTGTTTTTTCTTTGGGGCGTGCCCAACAACCTGAATGACGTTCTCATTCGCCAGTTCATGAAATCGTTCGCCCTCTCCCGCTTCCAGGCCGGCTTTTTGCAATCCGCGTTCTACCTCGGCTATTTCCTGCTGGCTACTCCCGCTGCCCTGCTGATGCGCAAGCGTGGTTACAAATTCGGTATGGTCGTGGGGCTGCTTCTCTACGCCAGCGGCGCCTTTTTGTTTTGGCCGGCCGCCCTGGTCGGCCAATTCGGCTTCTTCCTTTTCGCTCTCTTCGTCATTGCCAGCGGGTTAGCTTTCCTGGAGACAGCCTCCAGCCCTTTTATCGCCCAGTTGGGCCCACCAGAGAGCGCCGCGCGCCGCTTGAATTTCTCCGCCGCCTTCAATCCCCTGGGCTCCATCGCAGGCGTACTCCTGGGCACAGTTTTCATCTTCTCCGGCATCGAGCTCTCGCCCCAACAGATTGCATCGATGCGGACAGCCAACACCTACGAAGCCTATCTAAGGCATGAGACGATGCGCGTCGTGGGGCCCTTCCTGCTGGTTGGATTGGTTGCTCTCGCCTGGGCTGCACTGATCGCTCGCACCAAATTCCCTACCATTGCCCGCGAACACGAAAATCCAGACGAAGAACATGGCAGATTCAAAGAGCTGCTGGGTTACCCTAATTTTCTTTTCGCGGTCGTTGCCCAGTTCCTCTATGTAGGCGCCCAGGTCGGCACCTGGAGCTACTTCATCCAATATGTGCAGGATGGAACCCATCAGCCGGAGAAGATCGCCGGGTATTTCCTCACCGGAACGCTGGTGGCTTTTGGTGTGGGCAGGTTCGGTTCCGCAGCACTGATGCGTTACGTCAGGCCGGCACCCCTGATGGGGGTGTACAGCCTGATCAATATTGCCCTGGTGACGATAGGTGTTGCCTTCCCGGGTTGGGCTGGACTTTGGGCCATTTTCATTACCAGCTTTTTTATGTCTGTCATGTTCCCCACCATATTCGCCCTGGGTCTCGAAGGCCTGGATCGAAATACAAAGATTGGCGGCTCGTTGATCGTGATGGCGATCGTCGGAGGCGCGGTGCTGACCCCGCTGATGGGCTGGATTTCCCAGACACAGCACAGCATCGCCAGAGCGTACCTGGTTCCGCTGTTCTGTTATTGCGCGATCGCTCTTTATTCGTTTGTAGGTGTGCGCCTGAAGCGAAGGGATGCCTAGTGGGAGTGGGCGTGCGAATGGTCGTGCCCGGAATGATCGTGTTCGTCAATCTCCGGCGGGGCACAACCGTGGGCGGCCACTTCGCATTCAACACACTCGAACTGGATGGTTGAGTGGTAAATGCGGAATTTCTCTCGCAACGTTCCATTCACCTGCTCCAGGATGCGAGCGCTCTCCGATGGCGGAATGTCGGCGATGGTGATGTGCGTGCACAGGGCATGCGTTTGCGAACCCAAGCTCCACACATGGAGATCATGCACATCTTCTACCCCTTCAATGGCCTGCAGGGAAACCCGTATCTCCGCCAGGGAACAACCGCGGGGCGTACCCTCGAGCAGGATGTTGAGCGTCTCGCGCACAATCGACAGCGAGCTCCACAAGATCAACGCGGCGATGAAGAGGGAGAGCACGGGATCGATCCAGTTGTGACCGGTCAGGAGGATCGCTACGCCGCCGGCAATCACAGCCGCCGTGGAAAGGGTGTCGCCCAGCATGTGAATGAAAGTGCTGCGGATATTTACGTCGCGGGCGGCCGTCCAAAGCAACGCAGCGATGACCCCGTTCATCAGGACGCCGGCTGCCGCCACGATCATCATCAGCCGCGGTTGCACTTCCACCGGTTCGCTCAGGCGGTGGACAGCGGCAATGCCTATCCAGATGGCGATCAGGACCAGAGTCAATGCATTTAGAAATGCCGCCAGCACCCCGGCGCGCTGATACCCGAAGGTTTTTTGGTCGGTAGGGGGCCGGGTCTGGAAGTACACCGCGACAAACGAAAGCAAGAGGGCGAGAGCGTCCGAGACGTTATGCCCAGCCTCGGAGATGAGAGCTAGTGAATGAGCCCTTACCCCGGCAACGAAGGTAAGCACCACGTATGCCAGGGTGGCAAGCAGCGAAATGCGCAGGATTCGCTTGGTTTTCTCCGAACCCCCACCGTGGACATGCATGAATCTATTGTACTAGCGCACCGAAGAGGCAGCAGCGCTTGGGCGGCCATGAAGTGGGACCGAGTTGGCCGTATCCCGTAATCCGCTCCAACTTTCAGCCACGATCAAAGAATTGCCGGGATTGTGCGGATCGTAGCGCACCGATGCAGGAAATCCCAGACGGCAATCGTAAATGTTGACCAGGTGGCGCAACATGGTCACATCCTGGGAGCACTCGTACACCACCCCCGCCGCTTCATATTTGTAAAGAATCAGTTGCATCCCATTAGGTCTGCCGCACTCTTCGGCAGTGAGGTCGGAAATATCGATCACGGTGGCGTCGATGATGCGCCCCTGCTGCACCAGCAGATCCCGTCGTTGGCGCTCCAACTCATCGGGGCTTTCCTTGCGGCGCAGCAACCCGTAGACCGCCGCGCCTCCCAGGCAGACACCAACGGCCGCAAGCGTGCCAAAAATCTGGGATTCGCGCAAAGGCAAGCCGTTCATTGGGGCACCAGCCGGAGAAAGGGTTACACCTGCAGGATATCGCAGGGTAGTGGGTCCTGCGGGGTCGGTAGCAAGCGCTGGACCGCATTCGGCAACAGTCCGGCCTGCGCTATACTTTTATGAGATGTCAATTCGTTCGTCTGTGCTCTCAGGCTCGACGGCGACCGCCGCTTCGAGGTCCGCTTCTCATTCAAGTTCCCGTCCTGAACGTCAACGCATCCGCTCCACGACCGTTCTGTGCGTGCGCAGAGATGCCAACGTGGTCATGGCGGCCGATGGCCAAGTTACGTTGGGCGAAAGTGTAATCAAGCATTCGGCGCGGAAGATACGCCGACTGTATCAGGATAAGATTCTGGCCGGCTTTGCCGGCTCCACGGCGGATGCATTCTCGCTTTTTAGCCGCTTTGAGGCCAAATTGGAACAGTACGCCGGTAATCTTGGCCGTTCCGCCGTGGAATTGGCCAAGGATTGGCGTACGGACAAGATGCTACGCAACCTGGAGGCTCTGCTGGTGGTGGCCGATCTGAAGCAGACGTTCTTAATCAGTGGATCTGGCGACGTCATTGAACCCGATGAGGGCATCGCGGCCATCGGAAGCGGGGGCAGCTTTGCCCTGGCAGCAGCCCGTGCGCTGGTTGAAAATTCCGATTTACCGGCTCGGGCCATTGCGGAGAAGTCTCTGCGCATCGCCGGTCAGATCTGCATCTATACCAACGACCAAATCACTATTGAGGAATTGCACGGCTAAAACGCCCTAGAAAGGGGCAGGCAAATGGCAATTTTTTTACCCGGAACCGCGGAAGAGTTGGAACTCTCCCTGGAAGACCTTACCCCGCGGGAAATCGTGGCCGAGCTGGATAAGCATGTGGTGGGCCAACGCGCTGCCAAACGGGCGGTCGCCATTGCGCTCAGAAATCGTATGCGGCGGCAGAAGCTGCCACCGGATATCGCCGAAGAGATCATGCCCAAGAACATCATCATGATCGGCCCCACCGGCGTAGGCAAAACGGAAATCGCCCGCCGGCTGGCCAAGCTGACCAATTCACCCTTCATGAAGGTGGAAGCCTCCAAGTTCACTGAGGTTGGTTATGTAGGCCGGGACGTGGAATCGATGATTCGCGACCTGGTTGAGATCGCAGTAGACATGGTGCGCGAAGAGAAGTTGGAGGAAGTGGAAGACCGGGCCGAGCTGAACGCCGAAGAACGCTTGCTGGATCTGCTTTTGCCCCCGTCGCCCGCACCGGCAGCCTCCGGTGCTCCCGGACCGGTGGTGGTGGATGGCAACAGTTTTCCGCCGGCGAGCCAGGAAAGCCACAATCGTACCCGGGAAAAGCTACGGCAACAGTTCCGGGAGAGCAAGCTGGACGATCGCACGGTAGAGATCGACGTGCGAGAGCGCAGCACTCCATCGTTCGAGATCATCTCCAACCAGGGCATCGAGGAGATGGACATCAACCTCAAGGACGTGCTGCCCAACCTCTTCGGCCAGCGCACCAAGAAGCGGAAGATGAAGGTGGGGGAGGCGTTTGAATACCTGGTGCAGGAGGAAGAAACCCGCCTCGTCGACATGGACCAGGTGACCCGGCTGGCGGTCGAGCGGGTGGAGAACTCCGGCATCATCTTCCTGGACGAGATCGATAAGATTGCCGGCCGCGAAGGCGGTCATGGTCCGGATGTGTCGCGCGAAGGGGTTCAGAGGGATATTCTGCCCATCGTGGAAGGAACCACCGTCAACACCCGGTATGGCATGGTACGAACCGACCACATCCTTTTCATCGCGGCGGGTGCATTCCACGTATCCAAGCCCAGCGATCTGATTCCAGAGTTGCAGGGCCGGTTCCCCATCCGGGTGGAGCTGCAATCGCTGACGGTAGAGGACTTTGTGCGGATTCTGACAGAACCCAAGTCATCCCTCACCAAGCAGTACACCGCGCTGCTCGAAACCGAAGGCCTGAAACTGAGGTTCACCAAGGATGCCTTGGAAGAATTGGCGCGCTTCGCCTTCCGGGTTAACGAGAACACGGAGAACATTGGCGCCCGGCGATTGCACACCATTATGGAGCGAGTGCTGGACGAGATCAGTTTTATGGCCCCGGACTTGATGAAGGGCCACACCACGGAAGGCGGAGTGGTGGAAATGGCAGCTTCGGCCGCGGAAAATGGCGCGACCGTGCCTCTTCCGGTGAGCGAAGTGGACGGGCCCGATGGGCGGGAGAGGGTGGTCCTGATCGATCCGGAATACGTGCGCGCCATGGTGGCCTCGATCGTCAAGGATCAGGATCTGTCTCGCTATATTCTTTAAGCTTCCAGCTTAAGGAACTTCGACTGGCTTGATGTCGAAGCGAACATTCGGCAGATCTTCTACCGCGCGGCGCAACACCTGTTCCCACTGGGCGTGCATTCGAGCCAATTCCGGATCGTCGTCCTCGAATTGCCGATAGCGATCGAAGTCCAGCTTATCGTTCTGATAAAGCAGCAGTTCCAGTGGAGGCCCGACGGTCACATTGGAACGCATCGCAGCGTCCAGCGAGAGCAAGGCGTAGGTCCCGGCGACTTCCAGTCCGGTGGAACCATACTCGATGCCGCGATCCAGGATCGGCCGTCCATACTTGACCTCACCGATCTGCAGATAAGGAGAACCTTCCGTCGCCGCCAGCGGATTTCCCTGGGGATAAATGAGAAAAAGGTTAGGCTTCTCCCCTTTCACCTGGCCACCCAGAAGGAGATGAATATTGAACTTGAAGTCGTCCTTCTCGAGCGCGGCACGGTCCAGATCGGAGACCCGGCGCACCATGTCGCCCACAACGCGTGCAGCCGCATACATGGATTCAGCCTTCGCCAATCCCTCACCCGCAGCAAATTCATCCCGTAACAGCGTAATTACGGATTGCGTAAGGGACAGATTCCCGCTGGTAAGAATGACAAAAGCGCGTTCGCCCGGCTGCAGGAAGGTGTGCATTTTGGGGCACACATTCACCTGGTCAAAGCCGGCATTGGCTCGAGAATCAGACGCCATGACCAGCCCCTGATGTGTCATGATGCCCAGACAATAGGTCATTATTGGTCTCCAAGCTGAATGCTAGAGCATTTTCCGTAGGAACCGGTCGCGATTGTCTGATAGTTTTTCAGCATCATAATTTTTGCGACAAGGACCTTGTCGTTCCTGTCGAACCTGCCCGGGGGCCCACCCTGGGCAATTCGCTTATCAGGGCTCGATCGAGGAATTATGCAGATTCGCTTAGGTTATGACATCGGTTTCAATATTCCGGCTCCAGTCACCATCGTTGGGATGCTGCATGTGCATCCGTCGAGGGAACCGGACTTGCTCGAACCGGACGAACTGAAGCTGGATCCCCCAGTCCCCATCACCAGCTATATCGATATGTTCGGCAATCGCTGCTCGAGATTTGTAGCTCCCGCCGGGCATATGCGGCTGACCAATTCCACCCTGATTGAGGACTCCGGCCTGGAGGATCCAACGCCCATCGAGGCGACTGAGCATGCCGTGGCCGACTTGCCTAACGAGACTCTCGTTTATTTGCTCAACAGCCGCTATTGCGAGGTGGACCGCCTCTCCAATGTTGCCGTGGAGCTGTTCGGCGACCTTGCCCCCGGTTGGGGCCGGGTCAACGCGATTTGCAGCTGGGTCAATTCCAAGGTCGCTTTCGGCTATCAACACGCCCGCTCCACCAAGACCGCGCTGGATGTCTTTACCGAGCGGGTCGGCGTCTGCCGGGACTTTCAGCACCTGGCCGTTACCTTTTGCCGGGCCATGAACATACCCGCGCGCTACGTTACCGGATATCTGGGCGATATCGGGATCCCGCCAACCTATACGCCCATGGACTTCAGCGCCTGGTTTGAGGTCTACCTGGGAAACCGCTGGTGGACCGTGGATGCCCGGCACAACCATCCCCGCATCGGGCGGGTGTTGATGGCGGTGGGCCGTGATGCTTCAGACGTGGCGATCACTACCTCCTTCGGGATCGCCAGCCTGACCCACTTCAACGTGGTCAGCGATGAGGTTGCGACGGAAGCCGCATCAGGATTCAGGAAGTAATGGAAACAGTCCGGCCCAGCACGTTCGGTAATCCGCTTTTGAAGGACTACCACCTCGACAACACCTTCGATGAGATGTTCACCGAGGACGGCCTGGTGCGGCCGCACTACGCTGAGGTTCTGGAAACCTTCATGAACCTGCCGCCGGAGGAAATCGCACGCCGCAAGCGTTCGGTGGACCTGTCTTTCCTCACCCAGGGCATTACCTTCAACGTGTACGGCCATGGGGAAGGCACAGAAAGGATATTTCCCTACGACCTGCTGCCACGCCTGATCACCTCGGCTGAGTGGCAGCACATCGAGAAAGGGCTGACGCAGCGAATCACCGCCCTCAACCTTTTTCTCCATGACGTTTACAACGAAGGCAAGATCCTCAACGACGGCCGTGTGCCGCGGGATGTCGTGTACAGCTGCCGCCAGTTCCGCAGAGAGATGCGTGGACTGCAGGTGCCGCGGAATGTGTATATCACCGTCACGGGAACAGATCTTCTTCGCCTTTCAAGCGGCGAATTCGTTGTCCTGGAAGACAATCTGAGGGTGCCGAGCGGTGTTTCTTATATGCTCACCAGCCGCCGCGTCATGAAGCGGACCTTCCCTCAGCTGTTCCGCGATTATGGTGTGCAGCCTATCGAACACTACACCCAGTTGCTGCTCAGCACGCTCCGGTCGCTGGCTCCTGAGGGGCGGCATGATCCTTCGATTGTGTTGCTTACTCCGGGCGTCTACAACTCGGCCTACTTCGAGCACACCTACCTGGCCCGGCAGATGGGCATCGAGTTGGTCGAAGGACGTGACCTGGTTATCCACGACAACGTGGTTTACATGCGCACCACTGCCGGCCTGAAGCGAGTGGATGTGATCTACCGCCGGGTGGACGATGATTTTATCGATCCGCTGGCGTTCCGTTCCGACTCGATTCTTGGCGTGGCGGGCCTGTTCAACGCCTACCGTGCCGGCAACGTGACCCTGGCCAACGCGTTCGGGACGGGCATTGCCGACGATAAGGCGGTCTACGCCTACGTGCCGGCGATCATCAAGTATTACCTGGGTGAAGAGCCTATTCTGAACAACGTAGAAACCTTTCTCATGACCGACCCCAAACAGCGCCAGCATTGCTCGGAAAACCTCGACAAGCTGGTGGTGAAAGCGGTGGGTGAATCAGGCGGTTACGGAATGCTGATCGGGCCCCATAGCAGCGCCGAACAGCGGGAAGAATTTAAGCGAGCCATCGAAGCAAACCCGCGTAACTATATCGCCCAGCCTACGCTTGATTTCTCCCGGGCCGGATGCTTGACCGAAAACGGGATTGAGCCTCGGCACGTTGATCTGCGGCCTTACATCTTGTATGGCGACAAAGTTCGCATCGTTCCCGGAGGGCTGACCAGGGTGGCACTGCGCCGCGGATCCCTGGTGGTGAACTCGTCCCAAGGCGGCGGCAGCAAAGATACCTGGGTGTTGAATGACTGAGGGCACCAGGGCTAAAGCCCCGAATTTGTCTATCGCGCGTTTTAAGCGGGTTTAAAAACCCGCTTCCCCGGACTAAAGTCCGGGGCTACACCAAACGATTGGCGGACACATGCTTTCTCGCGTCGCAGACAGCCTTTATTGGATGAGCCGTTACCTGGAGCGCGCCGAACATACGGTGCGCATGCTGGATGTGAACATGGGCTTGATGCTGGACAAATCCAGCACCAGCGCCGAGGGACGATGGAAGCGAGTACTGGCTGCCCTGGGAAATCCGCAGGAAGTCCGCTGGGACAATGACTATTACCAACTGGTGCACCAGCTCACCTTCGACCCGGACATTCCGGCGTCCGTGACCTCCTGCCTGATCGAGGCCCGGGAGAACGCCCGGCAGGTTCGTGACGAGATCAGCTCGGAGCAGTGGCAGCAATTAAACCGGATGTATCACTGGGTCATTCAGCCCCATTCCGAGTTCGGATTAAATACCCGGCTGGCTGATTTTCTTCCAGCGGTCATCGACGGTGTCCACCTTTTCCAGGGCGTGACCGATACCACCATGAGCCACGGCGAGGAATGGCAGTTTATCCAAATGGGCCGCTACCTGGAGCGAGCGGCCGCGATTGCCAATCTGCTGGACCTTTACCAACCGGAAATTCTTCAAACCCCGGAGGTCGCCGCCGAGGGTCAGCAATACCAGGAGTGGGTCGGCTTACTGCGGTGTTGCACTGCCTTCGAGGCCTACTGCAAGGTCTATACAGCGGACATCACCGCGGACCAGATTCTTGAGTTCCTCCTGCTCAACCCACAGTTCCCCCATTCCCTCAGGTATTCGATCGACTGTCTGCGCCAGGCGCTGGTGGCTGTCCAGCTATCGAGCGGACGACCGCCGGTGGATGAACTGACCAGGGTTTCCGGCAGACTGCAAGCTTCTTTGAGCTTCGTCGAAGTTTCCGACATTCTCGCCCAGGACGCAGGCGCTTACTTACACAACATCCTGCAGCAGTGCAGGCAAACGCATGACCTGATTTACCGCTTTTATATTCAGTACTCGGTCGAAGCCGCTCTGGCTATGTAGGGAGTGCGATGGACTTTTATCTGATACGGCATCTGACCAAGTTTTTGTACGCGAACCAGGTGAGCGAAAGCCTCATGGAAACGCGAATGCATCCGCGCAGTGACAACAACCAGCGCTGCCTTTCATTCTCTTTGTCCGTGAGCCCGCGTTGCCGTGTTTTCTCCTACCGCGATCACCTGGGAAACAACGTTCATCACTTTGATATTCCAGGGGAACACTCGCAACTGGTGATGGTGGCCGAGGCCCTGGTTGAACAACAGCCGCTACCGGAAATTCCCCAAAGGCTGCGGCCAGGTGCCTGGAATGAACTGGACTCGCTGGTCGCCTTGGGGGATTTCTCCGAGATGATGCTGCCCAGTGAGTTCGCGAAACCCTCGCCGGCCTTACTCGACCTGGCGAAGCTGTTGGACGTCCGGCGGCGCGACGATCCCTTGGTGCTTTTGCGCCAGCTCAATGCTTCGCTCTATCACTGGTTCGACTATGCGCCTCGCAGTACTCACGTTAACTCACCCATTGACGAGGCGCTCGAAACCAGAAAGGGCGTTTGTCAGGATTTTGCCCATGCCATGATTGCCCTGGTGCGCAATGTGGGCATCCCGTGCCGCTACGTCAGCGGCTATCTCTATCATGGCGAGGAGCATACAGACCGTTCGACCGCAGACGCTACGCATGCCTGGGTGGAGGCTTTTCTGCCCCAGATTGGCTGGGTAGGATTTGATCCGACCAACAACCTGCTCGCGCATAACAGATATATCCGGACGGCCCTGGGAAGGGACTATGCGGATGTGCCTCCGACGCGAGGGATTTACCGTGGCAGCAAGGACAGCGAGCTTTACGTGGCAGTCAAGGTATCGAAATATACCGACATGCCTCCACTTGACCGCGACATGCCGGTTCCGGAAGATTGGTCTATTCTGGTAGAACGAGCTCAGGAGCCACCGCCTCCACCAGTGCAACTATTACATCTTCAGCAAATGCAACAGCAACAGCAATAGATATTAGGTAAGATGGCGGCGTCGAGACCTTTACGGAACGGGGCACTGACCAAACGTAACCCCGGTGTTTTTTTCCTTCTTTTCAGCGCAGGCAAGATCGCGTAGCTTATCAGAGGTGACTTATGGAACCGCACCTGGGTTACTTTTGCCGTGCATACGTCGGGCAGGACGTTCAGGCTAACGTGATTGCCCGTACGCTCCGGGAAGCCGAGCAGGAAATTACCCGCATGATCCGCGGCGGCGCCATGACAGCACACGCTGTACAGCACGGATGGCCCGACCACGAACCCGTTCTGGTCGCGAGCGCCTACGGTGGCACTGCGGACGGAGAAATGTGGCGCTACCTGCGGCAGAATAAGGGACTGGAGTTTGACCGCTGGCAAGCGGCATACCAGTCCAAAACCAAAATCCTGGACGATCGCTGGGTCGTGATCGAGCTTTCCCTAAGCGGAATCAAGGAGTACAGCGCCTTCGGCAAGGCCGTCCGGGCGATCTGGGGTAGTGCGACCACGGCTGAACCCGCTTCCGCAAGTGAGCCCACCCCAAAGCCAGCCTTGCGGGCACCGGTTCCTATTACTTCCCACTCCAAGGTCGGCTAAGCACGGAACTCGACTGAAAATCCGGGGCTTGACGCAGTGTGCCTGATTCTCCTAAGGTCAGGAGCGATGCCTAAAGCTACCGAACAGAATCCGGGAGATACGGTTTCCCTGGAGACGCTGAAAAAGCAAGTACTCGAGGCTAATCTGGAGCTTGTTCGCCAGGGATTGGTCCTGTTCACCTTCGGGAATGCCAGCGGCATCGACCGCCAACGGGGTCTGGTAGTGATCAAGCCCAGCGGGGTAGATTACGCAGCCCTGACTCCTTCTGACATGGTGGTGACCGATCTGGATGGAAAAACGGTACAGGGCAGCCTGCGCCCGTCTTCGGATCTGGCGACCCATCTTCTGCTTTACCAAGAATTTCCCAGTATCGGCGGCGTGGTGCACACCCACTCCGAATTCGCCACCTCCTGGGCACAGGCAGGACGCGAGATCCCAGCCTACGGGACGACCCATGCGGACTACTTTTACGGCCCGGTACCTGTGACGGCTGAGCTTACCCCAGATGAAATCGGCGGAGAATACGTTTACAACACCGGTGTTGCCATTGCCCGGCGCTTCCAGGGACTGGATCCCCTGGCCATTCCGGCGGTTCTCGTAGCCGGCCACGCTCCCTTCTGCTGGGGAAAAACGCCGCACGATGCCGCCCACAATGCGGCCGTACTCGAAACCGTCGCTCGCATGGCCTACTACACTGCTACCCTGCGCGAGAGTTGTTCCGGGGTTTCGCAGGCGCTGCTGGATCGACATTACTTCCGCAAACACGGCGCCAACGCGACCTACGGACAGGAGAAAGAATGCACCTAACGGCCCTCGCGGTTTCCACGCAACTTGCGCGGTTGAACTGGATCGACATCCTGGTGATCGCGATCTACTTCGCCATCGTGGTCTTTATCGGCTTCTATTTGCGTGGTTCTTCCAACACCAGCGAAGAGTTCTTTATGGCTGGGCGCGAAATGACCGCCTGGATCGCCGGTCTCAGCTTCGTTTCCGCCAACCTGGGCTCGCTCGAGCTCATGGGCTGGGCCGGTTCCGCTTATCAATACGGCATCCTGGCGATGCACTGGTACTGGATCGGCGCCATCCCCGCTATGCTCTTTCTCGGCATCATCATGATGCCGTTCTATTACATTTCGAAAACCCACTCCGTACCTGGATATCTGAAACTGCGATATGGAGATGGGGCGCGCGCGCTTTCCGCCGTCAGCTTCGCGTTCATGACCATCCTCATGAGCGGAATCAATATGTATTCGATGGCCATCGTGATGAAGGTGGTTCTGGGATGGGACCTGAACTTCAGCATCTGGGTTTCTTCCATCACAGTGGCGGTGTATGTCGCTTTGGGCGGTCTAAAATCGGCGATTTATAACGAGGTTTTGCAGTTCATCCTGATCTGGACCGGCGCCCTGCTGGTGCCGATTCTGGGCCTGATCGAAGTAGGCGGATGGAGCAATCTGCGGCAGCAAATTGCCACCAACCTGGGCCGCTCCGACTATGTGCACTTGTGGTCGACGCTGGGGCACTTCAGTGACAACCCCATGGGGGTGAACTGGTTCGGGATTGTGTTCGGTTTAGGATTCGTGGTCAGTTTTGGCTATTGGACTACGGACTTCCTGGTGGTGCAGCGGGTCTTGTCGGCCGACAGCATACGGTCGGCCAGGATGGCTCCGATCATCGGCGCAGCGTTCAAGATGGCGGTTCCCTTCATCGTGATTCTGCCCGGCTTGCTCGCGCTTGCTGTTTTGCCCTTTCACCTGGTGGCGCAAGATGTAGCCGTCCAGACCGGCCAGCACAGCTTCAACGAGGTCCTGCCACTGATGCTGGTGCGCTACTGCGGCCCTGGCCTGCTGGGCATGGGGGTGACCGCGTTGATTGCCGGCTTCATGTCTGGCATGGCGGGCAACGTGAGCGCTTTCTCCACCGTCTGGACTTATGACATTTACGGGGCCTTCCTTAATAAGAAGGCGACCGACAAGCACTACGTCGCCATGGGCCGCTGGAGCACTCTTATCGGCGTGCTGATTTCCGTGGGCACGGCCTACCTGGTACAGCATGCGGCCAGCATCATGGATTACGTCCAGCAACTGTTCAGCTTCTTCATCGCGCCGCTGTTCGGCACCGTGATCCTGGGCATGCTATGGAAGCGGGCGACCAAAGAAGCCGGCTTTTGGGGATTGCTGGCCGGTACCGGAACTTCCATCGGCCTGTGGTTGTGGGTACGGAATGATCCTTCCGCCTTGCGTTATGTCGCCATGTCCCCCGATGCCAAGGATATGGCGGAAAACATTTATCGCGCCCTGTGGGCCTGGATTGTCTGCGTGCTGGTTACGGTGGTGGTCAGCTACATGACCAAGGCCCGTCCAGTGGCAGAACTGGAAGGGCTGGTCTACGGCGCTTCTGTCCTGCCCAAAGAACATGACGACCACTGGTATCAACGTCCCATCGTCTGGGCAGGGATCGTGGGAGTCATTTTTATCTTCCTCAACATTGCATTCTGGTAAGGAGCCGAGTCGATGCGCGAGACCTTTTCTATCTGGTGGTTCGCAGGGATATTGCTGCTGGCCTATGGTGTGGTTATTTTTGCGACCGGTGTCTGGGAATTGAGTCATCCTCTGGCAAATCCTCCAGTGCTGAACAATCTTCATGCCCCCATCTGGTGGGGTGCGATGCTCGCAGTGGCCGGCCTGGGTTACACCATCGGCTTCCGCCCTCGTCAGACGGTTAACAAGCGAAGGAAATAGACCATGGCCAAGCAGATGACATTCGGAGTGATTGTAGGCAATCGCGGGTTTTTCCCTGACCACCTGGCAAAAACAGGCCGCGAAGAGATGCTCAGGGTTCTTGAGACAGCGGGCATCCGGACTATTTCCCTGACCCCGGAGCAGTCCAAATTCGGCGCCGTCGAGACCCCGTCGGAGGCGCGGCTTTGCGGCGACCTATTCCGCAAACATCGCGACGAAATTGACGGAGTCATTGTGACACTTCCCAATTTCGGTGAGGAGCGCGGGATTGTCGACGCGCTGCGCCACTCTACTTTGAAGGTTCCGGTATTGGTGCAGGCGACTCCCGACCGGGCGGCGGACATGAAGATCTCCCACCGCCGCGACAGCTTTTGTGGAAAGATGTCGGCCTGCAACAACATGATGCAGTACGGAATACCCTACTCGCTGACCGCGAACCACACCGTGCAGCCCGACTCGGATGAATTCCGCAAGGACCTGGCCTGGTTCGCGTCCGTCTGCCGGGTGGTGCGCGGCTTTACCAACCTTCGGGTGGGCGCGATCGGCGCCCGGCCGGCCGCGTTTAACACAGTTCGCTACAGTGAGAAGCTGTTGGAGCGTAGCGGCATTTCGGTCGACACGCTCGATCTTTCTGAGGTGCTGGGCCGGATTCAGCGGCTCAAGGACCACGACGATGCCGTGCAGCTCAAGCTTGCGGCTATCCAAAAGTACGTGTCCACCAACAACATTCCTATTGCCGCGTTGATCAAGATGTCCAAGCTCGGGGTGGTGATCGAGCAGTGGATGCAGCAGACTTACTGCACCGTCAGCGCCATCCAGTGCTGGACCTCCCTTGAGGAATACTTCGGTGTCGTGCCTTGTACGGTTATGAGCATGATGAGTGAAAACCTTTTCCCGAGCGCATGCGAAGTGGACATTTGCGGAACCATCAGTATGCATGCCCTGGCCCTGGCTTCAGAGACCCCGAGCGCGCTGCTGGATTGGAACAATAACTACGGATCTGATCCAGACAAGTGCGTTTGCTTCCACTGCTCGAATTTGCCGAAGCACTTCTTTAAAGACGTGATCATGGATTTTCAGGCGATTATCGCGGGCACGGTGGGCAAGGAGAATACCTTTGGCACCTGCGTCGGCAGGGTGAAAGCGGGCGCCATGACGTATGTGCGGTTTTCTACCGACGACTATCACGGGAAAATCCGGGGTTATGTTGGCGAGGGCGAGTTCACCAACGATCCGCTGGAAACCTTTGGCGGGGCCGGAGTGGTGAGAATTCCACGACTGCAGAAACTGCTACGGCTCATTTGCGAGCAGGGCTTTGAACATCATGTCGCGGCAAATTTTTCCCAGGTAGCCAGTCCGGTTCACGAAGCAGCGGTCCGCTATCTCGGCTGGAGCATGTACAACCACGATGGAGAAGCTTAAGGCTCGGATATTGCGGTTCCCTTTTGGGGACTCGCGCATCCCTTACATTGCAGTACAGGAGAATTATTTTGAAGACTACCTGGAAGATTGACCCCGCTCACTCCACCGCACAGTTTGTGGTTCGTCACATGATGATCACCAATGTGCGCGGGGGGTTCAGCAGCGCACAAGGCACAGTCGTTTGGGATGCGGACGATGTTGCTGCATCCAGCATTGATGTCACCATTGATACAACGACTCTCAACACCGGAGACCCTAACCGCGATACGCACGTAAAGAGCGCGGAGTTTCTCGAGGTTGAGAAGCATCCAACGATTAGCTTCAAGAGCAAGACCATCACCAAAGATGGCGATGGGTTGAAGGTGAGAGGTGATCTTTCGGTTCATGGGGTGACCAAAGAGGTTGTTCTGCAAGTGGATGGCCCGTCAGAGCAACAAAAAGACCCATGGGGAAACACCCGCGTTGGCGCCTCGGCTACCACCAAAATCAAACGCAGCGACTTCGGCTTGACCTGGAACGCGGCGCTCGAGACCGGTGGGGTCATGCTGGGCGACGACGTGAAAATTGAATTAGAAGTTTCCATGATCAAGGCGTAAGGGGCAAGCATTTGGCGATCGTCGCAGGAGTTGACTTCGGCACCTTGAGTGTCCGGGTCACACTTTTTGACAGTGAACGCAAAGAGAAAGGCGGGTTAGCTACCGCCTCGGCGTCGTACCCGCTCAAACGGAAGCGGGAAGACCCGGATTTCGCTACCCAGTCGCACCAGGATCAAATGGATGCGTTGGTGAGCGCGATGCGCGCCGTGCTGTCCAAGGCGGGCATTTCGGGAGAGCAAGTGGAAGCCATTGCACTCGACACCACCGGCTCGAGCGTAGTGCCCGTCGACGCCCGCCTGCAACCACTCGACGACTACTACCTGTGGTGCGACCATCGCGCCAAAGGAGAAGCGCAGGAGATTACCGAGCTCGCCCACCGCGAGCATCTGGAAGCGATCGAGTGGTGTGGTGGCGTGTATTCCCACGAATGGGGATTTGCCAAGCTGTTGCACTGGCTGCGCCACAACCCGGACAAGCGCACCCGGCTGGCAAGTGCTTTCGAACACTGTGACATGGTTGCGGCGACCCTCAGCGGAATCACCGATCCCAAGCTGGTGAAACGCAGCATCTGCGCGATGGGTCACAAGTGGATGTGGAACCCGAAGTGGGATGGTCTGCCGTCCCAAGCCTTCCTCTCGGATGTGGATCCGCTACTGGACGGCATCCGCGAAAAACTGGGTGGTGAGTATCACAGCTCCGATGGCCTGGCCGGTCGTCTTTCACCAGAATGGGCAGAGAAGTTAGGATTGCGGGCGGGCATTCCAATTCCCGTCGGCGCCTTTGACGCCCACTGGGATGCAATCGGTGCGGGCTGCAAACAGGGCGATGTGGTCAACGTAGTCGGCACCTCGACCTGCATCATTGCCATGCAGAAGGAAAGCAAGCTGATCCCCGGCGTCTGCGGAGTGGTGCCGGGGAGCGTACATCCGGGCTACACCGGCATTGAAGCGGGACTGTCGGCTACTGGTGACATCTTCGAAGCCATCGCGCACCGCGCCAATGTGAAAGTCGCGGACCTAAGCAAGGGCCTCGAAAGCTATCGGCCGGGACAGACCGGCCTGCTACGCCTGAGCTGGGACAATGGTGACCGCACGATCCTGGTTAATCCGGAGCTGGGAGGCATCACCCTGGGCTGGAACCTGGGGAACACCGCACAGGACGAGTTGTTTGCCGCGATCGAGGGCACCGCATTTCACACTCGCATTATCCTCGAGCGCATGGCTGAATATGGAGTGCCCGTGGAACGCGTCATCAATGGGGGTGGCGTGCCGCAAAACAATGCTGTGCTTAACCAGGTTTACGCCAATGTACTGGGCAAACCGGTGCTGGTGCCGGATGGGATTCCGACCAGCCTGGGATCGGGCATCTTCGCCTTTCTCGCCGCCGGCACCTTCGCCTCCATCGAAGAGGCACAGACCAGGATGTGCCTTACCTACAAAACGTATCAGCCACAGTCGGACGCTGTGGGTGTGTATGAAAAGCTTTATCCGCTTTACCGGAAGGTGTATCTCGCCTTTGGCCAGCCACACGGGCCGGCCGTGGACTTGGGTGACGTGCTGCCCAAGTTGATCGAGATTCGGTCTTCGGCATTGAGCGCCAGCGGATGAAATGATTTACCTGCAGCGCAAACCGTCGCCACCTCTGGCTGAGTGCGTGGAGATGCTCTGGTATGCTTGCGCGCCCCTTGTACCTCATCAGCATGAGCTGGTTCTGCCAGGCGGCAAAATTCAATTTGTTATTTCGCTCGCCGCGGAGCATCTGACTGACTGCACCCCCGAAGGGGATAAGCCGGCCCCGCCCGCCTTGCTCGTGGGTGCTCGTACCTCGGCTGAACTGATCGCAACGTGTGACATGAAGCACCTGGTTGGAGTGGTCTTTCGTCCGGGCGGGCTCGGACCGTGGTTGCGCGAACGTGCGGACCTCTTCTACGAAAAATCCCAATCCCTTGGCGACCTCTGGTCAACCAAGACGTTGCGCGAACGGCTGCGCGAAGCGTCCTCCCCAGACCTCACGTTGCGGATTCTGGACCAGGCACTGTGCGAACAAGCTTCGGCGCGCGAACGCAGAGTCCATGTACGCGGAGCGCTGAACATGCTTGGCTCGCTCAGCGTGCGCGAAACGGCGCGGGAGCTAGGCATCAGCGAACGGCGCCTGCACCTGGTCTTCAGCGAAGATGTCGGGCTATCTCCCAAGCAGTGGAGCCGTGTCCGGCGCTTTCAGCGGGCAGTTTGTGCTCTGCACAAGGGCGTAGACATGAGATGGGCAGAGTTGGCAATCGCCTGCGGATATGCAGACCAGGCGCACTTCTCGCGTGACTTCCGATGCTTTTCCGGTGTTGATCCGACCACCTATAGCGTCTCTCGTGGCCGGTGGAAGAATCACATTGCGGTTGGATAGAGGGGTTCCGATTTGTTCAAGACTCCTGCAGCCGTGCGTGGCAGCATGGGGACATGAAAAACCACGCACAAGATTGCAAATCAGCCGTGATCCCCGGTATGCGCTATCGCGATTGCCTGGCGGCAATCGAATGGCTGTGCACCGCATTGGGATTTGAAAAGCACGCTGTCTACATGGGACAGGGAAACAGCGTGATGCACGCAGAACTCACCTTTGGTAACGGCATGATCATGCTCGGCTCAGCGAGCAATCAGTCGGAGTATACAAAACACACTGCCCTGCCGAGCGATTTGGATGGCCGGGAAATGCGCAGTGTTTCTCTCATCGTGAGCGACGCCGATGCTGCTTACGCCCAGGCGAAAGCAGGCGGCGCGGAAATGGTCTTCGCTCTGAGAGAAATGAGCTACGGGGGTAAGGCGTTTACGTGCAGGGATCCCGAGGGGTATCTCTGGCATGTGGGTACTTACAATCCCTGGAACGCTCAAGAAAAATCGTAGCCCGCGAAGAAAAGACTGACCTTTGATGGGGGCTTCGCCCCGTCGTTTTCGGCCCACGTATCCCGGATTTCCTGTCGAGGTTCGTGACGTTGAGCATCTTCATGCGGCTTTCTTTAAGAGAAAGCCGCACATGTGGTCGTCGCAAGTGCCGGCGAGTAGGAAATCCGGGCAACGCTGGTGCGAACATGGGGCACCCCGTCAGAGTTATTGTGAGTGAAAGAGTGGATTGTCAGGTCACTTTTTCGATTTGGTGTGAGTGGAAGAGTAAATTGCCGGGACACTACGGGCCATACTCGGCGGCGACGGTCTCTGGGACACGTAACCAGCTGTAGAGTGGGAAACTGTCGGCTAGTTCGAGCACCTGTCCGCGGATACTACGAAGAACCTGCGGATCATTGCGGTGGTCGATGGCCTGCGTGATCCACTTAGCAATCGTGTGCATCTCCGGCTCACGCATACCGCGGGTGGTCAGGGCCGGGCTGCCGATGCGGATTCCGCTGGGTTTCAAAGGCGGATTGGTGTCGTAGGGAATTGCGTTCTTGTTTACAGTAATGCCGGCTTCATGCAGGGCAAACTCGGCTTCGCTACCCAGAACGCCGCGGGAAAAAACGTCTATCAGCATCAGATGGGTGTCAGTCCCACCCGAAATCACACGATACCCTTCGGCGGTCAGGGTCTTCGCCAAAGCCTGCGCATTGGCGACCACTTGCTGGGCGTACTGTTTGAATCCCGGCTCCAGCGCCTCACGAAAAGCCACGGCCTTGCCGGCAATGACGTGAACCAACGGTCCACCCTGCTGGCCTGGGAAAACACTGCGGTCGACTGCGGCGGCAAATTGCTGCTGACAGAGGATCATGCCGGCACGCGGTCCCCGAAGCGTCTTATGGGTGGTGGTGGTGACGAGATGCGCGTGGGGTACAGGCGAAGGATGAACGCCACCAGCTACCAGGCCGGCAAAATGCGCCATATCCACTAACAGAAATGCACCCACCTTGTCCGCGATCTGCCGCATGCGGGCAAAATCGAGAATCCGGGGATACGCGCTGCCTCCGCCAATGATGAGCTTCGGCTTCTCGCGCTCGGCAATTGCTTCGAGCTTGTCGTAGTCAATCCGCTCTGTATCCTTCTCCACACCATAAAAGACAGTGCGATAAAGTTTGCCGGAGAAACTGAGCTTGTGCCCGTGGGTCAGGTGGCCACCATGCGCCAGATCAAGACCGAGGATGGTGTCTCCCGGATTGATGACTGCCATGTAGGCGGCGGCATTGGCCTGCGAACCGGAGTGCGGCTGAACATTGACATGCTCGGCGCCGAACAGCTGTTTGGCTCGGTCCCGTGCCAGGTTCTCAACTACATCGGCAAACTCACATCCGCCGTAATAGCGCTTGCCGGGATAGCCCTCCGCATACTTGTTGGTGAAGACCGATCCAACCGCCTCCAGCACCGCCTGGCTGACGAAATTTTCCGAGGCAATCATTTCCAGGCCTTCGTGCTGGCGTCGGATTTCATGGTCAACAGCGGCGGCGATCTCTGGATCGGCCTCGGCGAGCGGGCGGCGCATATGGTCAGACATGATGCGATTTTAGATCATGGGTAGTGCGGTGCAAAAAAGTGCCAAAAACGCGCAAAACGCGCAAAAAGTTACTTTTGGTGACCATCGCGCGTGGAGTCACCGGGCTTGTTTGAAGGCGGAGTAGACAAAGGAACCGATGTACCAGCCGTCCATGAACTTGTAGGGAGCTTCGCCGGTTGTGTAGTGCCCGCAGGGGAGCACCTTGGAAACGAAATCGATTCCCCGGCGGCGAAAGTTCTCAATTACTTGCTGGGAGTACTCGCGCAGGAAAGTCAGATCGTAGGTCGCGTGCACCAGGAGAATCTTCCTTGGATTGGCAGCAAACTCGTCCATGTAGTGCGAGGGGCTGATGCAGGCCCAGAGATCGCGCAATTGTTCATGGGTCACGCCGATGCCTTCAAAGGCGGCGCGAATGTGCCTGGTGCTTTGTCCGGTCCACACTACGTCTCCGAAAGACATTGAGGCGTGATTGAAAGCCGCGATGCGGATACGGCTGTCGAGCGCGGCGGCGAGAAAGGCATAGCAGGAGCCGAGACTGGTGCCCAGGATTCCAAACTGTTCGTAGCCCTGCAGCTGCAGCCAATCGATGCAGCAACGGATGTCAATGACCGCCTGGCGGCAGGAGGCGATGGTGCGCCCCACGTTGGCGCTGACCGCGTAATCGGCGCGCGCCAGCTCTGCCGGACGGCGGATGTCGTGGTAGGGCTTGCTGAGGCGCAGGGCAGAAATGCCAAAGCGGTTGAAGATGGAGCAGAGAGCATTGTGGCTGAAGGCGTCGGCATTCCATTGCGGCATGACGATGATCGCCTGTTTGGGCTTGCCTGCCATCTTTTCGGCCGGCGCAGGGAACCAACGGGCGTTGACTAAATCGTTTTCCGGGTAGGGAGTGCGCACCGGCGAAGTGAAGCGAAGAAACTCCGCTTTGGGAAGCTTGCCCTGGGCCGCGAGCCTTTGAACCCGGGCATCGTGCTTGAGGGTTTCCGGCCGGACATTGGTTGGAAATAGTTGCGGGTGACGCTCCTCCAACACAAAGTCGGACGGTGTCTGATAAGCGTAGAACTCCGCCCGATGGTGCAGGATAAAGTCGTTCAACCGGAGCATCATCTGCTCCCCCTCAGCATCGTCTGCTGGAGCGGAAGGGGGGAACCCGTGAGCACGGGCAAACTCCTCCAACCAATCGAATCCCCATTCCACCGGGCGAACGATCCGGTTGGTGTCGCGGGTCGTAAGGTCAGTCTCCCAGCGGTACATCCACTGGGCATAGAGTTTGGCCAGCCTCCTCACTTGGTGCTGCCCGCCTGGATACGGAATTGCTCAACCACCGCGGACATATCCTCTTCCCCCTGCCCGGCAGAGATGGCATGCTCAAACACCCGCAGGGCCGCTCTGCCCATGTCCAGATCCAGCTCCACATGGTCCGCTTCACTGACCGCGTAACGAAGGTCCTTCGCCATGAGACGAAGCAGGAACTGGGGCTCGTATTGGCGCTGGGTCATGCGGCCGCTGAGAGTCTTAACGATCGGGCTGCCGGGAGCTCCTTCGGTCAGCACGCTCAGCGCCTTATTGACGTCCAGCCCGCTACGCTCGACCAGGGCGAGGGCTTCGGCCAGGGCCGCGGCCTGAGAGCCGGAAAGGAAGTTGTTGATCAGCTTCAGGCGAGCACCGCTGCCCACCGGGCCAACGTGCACGACATCCCTGCCCATGGCCTTGAGGATGGGGGTGATCTTGTTGATCGTGGAGGCCTGGCCGCCGGCCAGGAAGAGCAACTGTCCGGCTTCCGCCTGACCTTTGCTGCCGGTAACGGGCGCGTCTACCAGCTCACAGCCGTGATCCCTGGCTGCGCGGTCGAGTTCTTCAATCCACTCCACGGTGACCGTACTTGATTCCACCAGGATGGTTCCCGGAGCGGCGTCGACCAGGGCTTCGCCGCGTCCTGTCCACACGTCGCGGCAGACTGGGACATCGGCCAACATACTGATCACTACATCCGCGTCTTTGGCCGCGGCGCGGGGAGATTGCGCCACCCTGGCTCCGCGGCCGGCGAAGGCCTGTGTTTTATCTGGGGTGCGATTCCAAATGCTAAGTGGGTAGCCTGCGTCGAGCAGACGGCCCGCCATGCCTGAACCCATCAGTCCAAGCCCCAATAGAGCAATCTTCGTCTGTTCCATAACATCTCCTGCCAAGGCTCTAGAATAGAAGGGTTATGGGGTTTACGGAAAGCTACGACGTTGTAGTAGTGGGTGCGGGGCACGCGGGTTGCGAGGCGGCGATGGCGTCGGCGCGCATGGGGCTGCGCACGGCGCTGTTCAGTTTCAATCTCGATTTGATCGCGCAGATGTCGTGCAACCCCGCCATTGGGGGCATCGCCAAGGGCCACCTGGTGCGGGAAGTGGACGCGCTGGGCGGCATTATGGGCGAGGTGGCGGATGCGGTCGGCATCCAGTTTCGCCTGTTGAATACTTCGCGGGGGCCAGCCGTCTGGTCGCCGCGAGCGCAGTGCGACAAGCGGCAGTACCGGGTGAAGATGCGCCAGGTGCTGGAATCGCAGTCGAACCTGCACATCAAGCAGGCAGAAGTCGTGGACGTGATCCTGGATGACTCCCGCGCGGTGAGCGGGGTGAAGCTGCGGGATGGGCGCACGGTGTTCGCCGGTGCGGTGGTCATCACCACTGGCACCTTCCTGAATGGTTTGATCCATTGCGGCGAAGAGCGCTATCCCGCCGGGCGCAGCGGCGAGCCACCCAGCGTGCTGCTGGGCGAGGCGCTCAAGCGGTTGGGGCTGCGTGGTTGCCGGCTCAAG
>Ga0209006_10001096_pt1 | contig 24835 bp, 25 predicted proteins | sample JacPin_JW_Ref_O2_FD_188567 | JGI IMG/M metagenome (GOLD analysis project Ga0209006, IMG submission 188567) | Forest soil microbial communities from Algoma, Ontario, Canada - Jack Pine, Ontario site 1_JW_Ref_O2 (SPAdes) (version 2) | ecosystem: Environmental > Terrestrial > Soil > Boreal... | reverse complement strand
GTTTGCGCGAGACATCCTGCAGCCGTTCTCGCCCGCCAGGCTGCCGGAAGATTACGCCATGATTGTTAGCTTCACGCACTTGTTCTCTAGCCCGGTGGGTTACGGCGCCGGCTACTACTCCTACAAATGGGCTGAGGTGCTGGACGCCGACGCCTTCACGCGGTTCCGCAACGGCGGGATCTTTAGCCGGGAGGTGGGCAGCCGCTTCCGCGATCGAATCCTTTCGCGCGGCGATAGCGAAGATCCGGCCGAATTGTATCGCAGCTTCATGGGGCGCGATCCGGATCCGAACGCGCTGCTCGAGCGCTCGGGTCTGCTCATGCAAGGCTAGCGCCGGCGGGCACTCGTGGCGCACGCACTCTTGCGTGCCGTGTCGAAACTTATTTCGACACCGGTTTTCGGTGTCGCGAATAGCGTTCATACGAATGTGAGGTCGCGTACCTCGTAGCGCACGCTTCAGCGTGCCGCGTTCACACTCGTTGGAACGCTGTTAAGAAGGTGTCGCCAAGAGTGGCGACACGGAACGCAGGAGTGCGTGCGCCACGTGGCCCTCAACGTGCTGCAATCAAGAGAGCATGAGATCTTCCATTCGGCTCGGCACGCTCTTCGGAATTGAAATCGGCTTGCATTACAGCTGGTTTCTGATCGCCCTACTTATCACCATGTCGTTGGGCTCGCAGTTCCAGGCGAGCCATGCGGAGTGGGGTTCCACCATCATTTGGGCGCTGGCGGTGCTGACTTCCATCCTGTTTTTCGTCACGCTGCTGGCGCATGAAATGTCGCATGCGCTGGTGGCCCGCGCGCGTGGCCTGAAAACGACCGCCATCACGCTGTTCGCACTGGGCGGCGTGGCTCAAATCGAGAAGGAGCCGGAAGACGCCAAGACCGAGTTCCTGGTGGGCATCGTCGGACCGTTTTCAAGCGCCGTGATCGGTGTGATATCGCTCGGAATCGCATGGGCGCTGGGATGGCGCATCGGAGCTGAACCTGCTACGCCTCTGCGCGCCATGTTCGTTTGGCTGGGATATATCAATCTGTCGCTGGCCGCGTTCAATATGATTCCGGGCTATCCGCTGGATGGCGGCAGGATCTTACGATCCATCCTGTGGCTGACATCGCGCGACGCGCTACGTGCCACCCAGCGCGCCGCCGCCGTCGGGAAAGTGATTGCGCTCCTGTTCATTGCGTTCGGGATCTTCCGTTTCTTCGGCGGCGCCGGATTCGGCGGACTTTGGATCGCATTCATCGGATGGTTCCTGCTGCAAGCGGCCACCGCCAGCGCTAGCTCCGTCGCGTTAACGGCCGGCTTGAAGGGTGTCCGTGTCAGCGACGTGATGACCGCGGATTGCCTCATGCTGGACGGAAACATGAACGTGGAGCAATTCGTAGAGACCTACCTGCTTCGATCCGGCAAGCGCTGCTTCGTGGTGCAGCAGAATGGCGAGGTGTCAGGGTTGGTGACGCTGCACGAAATCAAGGAATTGGAGCGGCCGCGCTGGCCCTACACCACGCTTGCCGACATCATGCGTCCGCTGGATCAACTGCACACCGTTGCACCCAGCACGCCGGTGATGGAGGCGCTCGAAACTATGGGCCGCGACGACGTCAATCAGCTCCCGGTGGTCAGCGGCAATCACCTGGACGGGATCATCACCCGCGCTAACGTCTTGCAGTTTCTGCAGACGCGCACCGTGCTCGGTCGATGATATTTAAAACCTCGCCGCGTCAGCGTAAACTTTGGTAAAGTAAGCGCAGTGCGATTTGTTTTCGTCGCAGCCCTGGCAATTTGCTGCTTCGGCGCCTCCATAGACGATCAGGACTTCAACGGCCGGTGGGACATCTCTGTCGGTGGACCGTCGTCACCGCGCGGCTGGTGGTTAGAAGTGTCGGGCGCGGGGACTGAAAGCCTGAAAGGCCAGTTCATGGGCGCTCCCGTGGGCTTGTTGGACGACATTCCGAAGCTGTCCATTTCAGAAGGCGAGTTGCGCTTCGCATTGGAAGCCCGGTTCCGCAAAGACCACGGTCCGGAAAAAGGCCTCTACTGGGCACGCCTGGAGGATGGCAAGCTCAAGGGGACGTTTGAAATTGAAGGGGATCCATCCACCTATCTGGAATGGACCGGCGTGCGCGCCCCGGCTTTGGCTGAAAAAGACGACGGTTCGTGGAAACGGGGCGACCCGGTGGTCTTGTTCGACGGGCACGACTTGGCTGGCTGGCAGCCCTCTCCACCCGGACATCTGGTGGGCTGGGTAGTCAGAGAGGGAGCGCTTACTGCGCTGCCCGGAGCGCCCGATCTGGTTTCCGACAAGAAGTTCACGAACTTCGTGGTGGACGCCGAGTACCGGATTGAGCCGCACACCAACAGCGGTATTGGATTGCGGGGACGTTATGAAGTCCAGATCGCCGACGATGCCGATCGTCCCTCGTCCAATCGAGGAACGGGCGCAATTCTGGGCCGCATCGCACCCACCCTCAACGCGGAAAAACCGGCCGGAGAATGGCAGATGCTGGGGATCCGCCTGGTGGGCCGCGATGTCACGGTGGTTTTAAACGGCATTCGCGTGATCAACCGGCAGACCATCGATGGGCCGACCGGCATTGCGATCGACACCAATGAGGGCGAACCCGGGCCGATCCTGCTGCAAGGCAATCGCGGGACCGTGGGGTTCCGGCGTATCGTAATCTATCCGCTGACCAAGAAGCCGTGAGCGAACAGAAACTCGCGAAATTGTATCGCGTGCGCGGACGCGTACAAGGCGTCGGATTCCGATATTTTGTGGAGCAGTCGGCGAAGAAGCTGGGCATCCAGGGTTGGGTGCGCAACGTAGATGACGGCAGCGTGGAAGTCTATGCACTTGGCACAGCGGCGCAGCTTGCCGATGTAGCTGGAATATTGTGGAAGGGACCGCGCTGGGCCGAAGTGCGGGGCGTGGAGGAGACCACGGCGCCGGTGCAGGATTACTCGGGATTTTCGGTGCGGCAGTAGCCTCCTTGGCCGTCAAGGCGTGCGCATGGACGCAGAGAACTGCGCGGCCGTGACGCTATAGTTAACGGCATTAGAGTCGATTTTCCACGGCGACAAATACTGAACACCCTTTTGCCGGGATTCGGTCTAACAGCCAGGAGTGAACACTCCCAATCCTACGTAAGGAGCATCATCAATGAAAATCGAAACTATGGAAGATCTGTTCCTCGAACAGGTAGAAGACCTTTACGATGCAGAACGCCGCTTGGTGAAGGCTCTACCCAAAATGGCGGAAGCCAGCACTTCACAATCCCTCCGCCAGGCATTCGAGTCTCACTTGTTAGAAACCGAGGGCCACGTAAGCCGCCTGGAGAGTGTGTTCCGCACACTGGGTCTGGACCCCAAGTCCCATACCTGCGATGCCATGAAGGGACTAATCAGCGAAGGTGAAGAAACCATCAGCGACATAGATCAATCGCCCTTGCGCGACGCCGGTCTGATTGCCGCCGCCAATCGCGTGGAGCATTATGAAATCGCGGCCTATGGATCGGCACGCACCTTTGCCGACGTCCTGGGTCTAAGCGAAGCGGCGTCTCTATTGGAGCAGACGCTGCAAGAGGAAAAGAAGGCCGATCAGAAGCTCACGCAATTGGCGGAGAGCATGGTGAACGACGAAGCTCTGCGGACTCCCATGGCGCAGCGCTAAGCTCAGAACACGCGGGGCTTCGCGGAAAGCCCCGCTTTTGGTTTCCAATGGGACTTCTACAACGCCGCTTAATCCTCTGGATAGGCGCCGGAATTATCGCGGCTTGCTGTGGAATCCTGCTGGCGGCATACGCGTTTCGTCCGCTACTGAAGAGCGCCATCCAAGCCCGCGCGGTCGCCATGTTGCGCAGCGAATTCGCGAGCGATGTGCGGTTTCAGCAGTTCGACGTTTCCTTTTCCCCTCGAATTCATATTGTGGTGCGCGGTGTCGTGATTGGAAACGATATTGCCCACCCTCTCATACAAGTCACCACAGCTAACGCCGAGTCTGACCTGTTGGCGCCCTGGCATATTCGCATGCTGGTGGTCGATGGTCTGTCCCTGCATATTCCGACCGCCGGGCTGCCCGCGGTTGCGCCACTAAAGCCGGCATGGACCGTTAGCATCGACGAGATGAAAGCAGAACATGCGCGCGTTGAAATTCTGCCGTCCTCCAGCGACACCACGCCGCTCCATTTCGCACTAGACAGTCTGCGCGTGAAAAATTTCAATCCAAGCCATGCCGCTGAGTTCAGTGCAATGGTGCTCAGTTCAGACCCACGCGCCGCCATTCAGGCCAATGGCCGTCTGGGTCCGTGGAATGCGCTGCAGCCTAGCCTCACGCCTTTGCAAGGAACGTTCAGCCTGCCGCGCTGCGATCTGGCGACGCTGCCCGGACTGAAGGGCATGCTCTCATCACAGGGCCGCTTTCAAGGAGTTCTGCGGCGCATCGAAATCGCCGGCGACGCAAATGCCGCACAGTTCGGTCTGAGTTCGAGCGGCCGTTCCGAGCCGTGGCACGCGAGTTTTCAAGCAGCGCTGGATGCTTCCGACGGATCGGCGTCTATCGAGCGCATGACTGGCACGCTGCAATCATCCACGTTTACCGCCAGCGGAGTGGCGCATGAGGTTCAAGACGATCGGCGGCGCGACATCGCGTTGGACTTTTCGGTGCCTCAGGGGCGGCTGGAGGATATCGTGCCATTGGCCGTGAAGTCCGCGGCGTCGCCGGTCAGCGGCGAGTTTCACGTGCAGGGAAAGCTGGAGATTCTTCCTGGTGAACAGGATATCCTCAACCGCCTCCGCCTGGATGCCGGCTTCACCGCTCCGAACGCTCGGTTCTCGTCGCTGGACTTGCGCGAGCGCCTGCGAACCGCCAGCCGAAAAGCGGAAGGGCATCCCAACGACGCCGCGGCTGGGAGTTCCATCGCGAGCATCCAAGGCCATGTACGGCTGGACAACGGCGTGGCGCGGTTCTCCGATCTGGCGTTCGATCTGGACGGCGCTTCGGCGCGCTTGAACGGATCCTACCAATTGGCAAATGAGCGTCTGGATCTTCACGGCGAGGTTACGATTGAGGCCAAACTATCGCAAACGGCCACTGGAGCCAAGGCGTTCTTCCTGAAAGCCGCGCAGCCGTTTTTTCGGAGTAAAAGCGCCGGCGCGCGCATACCGATCAAGGTCACGGGAACGCGTTCCGATCCGCAGTTTGCAGTTGACCTGGCGAAGTAACGGTCAAAACGAGCCCTGCTTGCTCGCGGGGTGCTATTCTCGCACTAGGGTTCGATGACTCTCCGAAATGCGCTGTGGTTGGGCGCGGGAATTTCGTTTGCGGTGACGCTGTATGGCTTCCAACGTCCATGGCGCCTCTACCGCAGCATGGAACCTTACGATAACGTGGACATGCCGCCGGACTGGCAGGACAAGACCGAATGGGTCTTCGCCCGTTTGATGTATCCGCAGCATCCTCGCGCGCGTTTTGGACGCTATTACGGCTATGGCGCGGGAACCACCTGGTTGGAAGGCGGCACCAGTTGGACGCAGGATTATCCGCGCGCAGACCGGCATTTCGCGCTGGCGCTGCGCCGATTAACGCGCGTATCGGTGCGGTCCGTCGAGCAGCCCGTGAACCTCGACGATGGCGACGACGTCTATAACTGGCCGTGGCTAAACGCCGGTGAAATGGGCGATTGGAAGCTGACCGATAGCCAGGTCCAGAAGCTGCGTGATTACCTGTTGCGCGGCGGCTTCCTGATGCTGGACGATTTCTGGGGAACCGAAGAATGGGATCGGTTCTACGAAAGCATGCGGCTAGTGTTCCCGGACCGGCCGGTGATTGAAATTCCGGATTCCGATTCGATCTTTCACACGGTGTACGATCTGGACGACCGCTATCAGGTGCCGGGCGAATGGGCTCTGCGGCGCGGCGTCACCTATCGCAACGAAAGGGAGGGCGGCGCCGTTCCCCATTGGCGCGGCATTCTAGATGACAAGGGTCGCGTGATGGTGGCCATGTCTTACAATTCCGATATCGGTGATTCCTGGGAGTGGGCCGACGATCCGGAGTATCCGGAAAAGTACTCGGCACTAGGAATCCGCATCGGAGTGAACTACGTTATTTACTCGCTGACTCACTAGCCGCTTCCGCGTCGCCCAGCCATTCCGGATTCTTGGCGGTGCTGTCATACTGCGACGTGATTTTAAACGGCTCGCACTTGCCTGCGTCGGCAAACGGTTTGGTCTTCGCCAGCAACTGAGTGACTTGCTCGTTGCTCAGCGGCCGAAATGTTTCCGCGGCCTGAAATGCCTGATCCAGCCGTTCCATGGTTTCGCAACCGTTTATTACTACCGAGGTTGGTAGAGTCAGCGCGTAGTGCAGGCACTCGATGGCCGTCACATGGCCGCATTGCAAAACGTGGCCGTCACCCAGCGGCTTCATCCCCAGCACTCCGATGCCCTGCTCCACCAATTTAGGCAAAACGTTCCGGCCGAAGCTGCGAAAATGCGCATCCATTACGTTGAGCGGCATCTGGCAGGTATCGAAGCGGAACTTATGTTCGGCCGCCACTTCCAGCATCCGTAAATGCACCAGTGGATCTTTGTGCCCCGTGAATCCGATGAAGCGGATCTTTCCCGCCTTCTTGGCTTCGACCAAAGCTTCCAGTGGCCCATTCGGCGCAAAGAAACGGTCCGGATCCTCCAGGCGGATATTTTCGTGATACTGGATCAGGTCGACGTGATCGGTTCCCAGGCGCCGCAGGGACTCATCGATCTGGCTCGCGGCCGATTTCTTGGTGCGCCCATCGAACTTGGTCATCAGGAACACCTGGTCGCGATAACCATCCCGCAGAGCCGCGCCCATCCGCCGCTCGCTCTCGCCGGCGTGATAATCCCAACAGTTGTCCAGGAAGTTTATCCCCCGGTCCACGGCGCTGCGCACGATGCGCACTGCTTCATCCACGTCCCTGGCAAAGCCCAGGTGGTATCCACCTAGCCCGATCGCAGAGACTCGTTCGCCCGTTCTGCCCAGCTTGCGATAGATCATTCAGACCCCACTGCCGCTGACTTACGGTACCGGTTACTCACGCCCGCGGGTCGGCAAATGGTTAGACCAATAGCCGCAACTTCAGTTACGTGCGTTACTTTGGTAATCGCCGCAACGTACTAGCGGAGGTTGAACTTTTTCATCTTGTACCGCAGCGTGTCACGTGTGATGCCTAGCAGTACCGCGGCGCGGGTTTGATTGCCGCTGGCTTTCTGCAGGGCCTTCATCACCAGGTTCTTCTCGGCTTCCGCCAAGCTGGCTTGAAACGGAGCCTCGGGTTCCTCCCCCGGGGGCACGCTGGGCCGGCTTAGCCCGGCGCCATTGGAGGCGATGTACAGGCTGGAGCTCTGGATGCGCTCGGATTCCTCAAGGACCATGGAGCGCTCGATAACGTTGCGCAACTCGCGGACGTTGCCCGGCCAGGAGTGAGACATCAGCGCGGCTGCCGCTGCGTGCGACATCCCCTGGATGTTGCGCTTGAATTTCACGTTGTAGACCTGGATGAAATGCTGCGCCAGCGGCAAAATATCTTCCTTGCGGTCGCGTAGCGCCGGCAGCGAAACTTGAATCACATTCAGCCGGTAGTACAAATCCAGGCGGAATCGGCCCTCTTCAATGGCGTCCGTCAGCCTGCGATTGGTGGCCGCCACCACGCGCACATCCACTTGAATGTCCTTCACTCCGCCCAGCCGGCGGAAGCACTGCTCTTCCAGGACGCGTAGCAGCTTGGCTTGCACGGTGAGCGGCATTTCCCCGATTTCATCCAGGAAAATAGATCCGCTCGAAGCGATCTCCAGAATACCGGCCTTAGCTGACCGGGCGTCGGTGAAGGCGCCCTTCTCGTAACCGAAGAGCTCGCTTTCGAGCAACGTCTCTGGAATGGCTGCGCAGTTCAGGGCCACGAACGGCCCCTCGTGCCGGCGGCCATAATAGTGCAGGAATTGCGCCAAAACGTCCTTGCCGGTTCCACTTTCACCTTCCAGCAAGACAGTGGACACCTCGCTCTGCGCCACGCGGCGCGCGAAGATGAGCACTTGTTTCATAGCGGGCGACGCCGCGATCATCTTGAATCCGCCCAGGTCCACTCCGTCGTCAGCGAGCGTGGCGCACGACGCCGCAGGCCGATTTGGCGCGCCCGGCTCGCTGGCCCGCCCAAAGACCAGCACCGCGCCCGCCACGGCACCGGTGTGATCGCGAATAGGAGCGATGCTGCCACTGATGGGCCTTCGCTCGCCTTGGCTTGAGACTAGAACCACGCCCGCGGGCAGATCCTGCAGCGAACCGTCGGAAAGCACCCGCTCCCAGGACTTTGCCACCTTATCTCCGCCCGGATTCGCCGCCACCTGAAACATCTCATCCATCCGCTGGCCCAGCGCTTCGCGGGCAGACCGGCCGGTCCAGGCTTCGGCCGCCGGATTGAAAAGCGTGATGGTTTGACAATCGTCCATGGAAATCACGCCTTCCGAGATGGCCCGCAAGGTGGAAGCCAGCAGCTCCTCCTTCTCCCGAGCCTTCAGGTCCTCAGAATGCCTGTGCAGCGCGATCTCGATGCTAGCGTGCAGCGCCGCTTCCTGAAACGGCTTCACGATGTAGCCGAGAGGCCCGGCTTCTTTGGCGCGCCCCAGAGTGGGAGTGTCGGCGTGCGCCGTCAAATAAATCACCGGAATGTTGAAGCGTTCCCGCAACACCAGGGCCGTCGCCGTGCCATCCATTTCTCCCTGGATGCGGATGTCCATCAAAACGATATCCGGCGGGCTTCCTTCGGCTTGCGCGATTGCATCGGCGCCAGTGGAGACCGCCGCGGTGACGTTATATCCAAGCTCGGTCAACGTGTCGCGCAGATCTTCCGCGGTGACACGTTCGTCCTCGACAATCAGAATGCGTGCAGACATGTTGTTTTCCGGGACCATCCTTTCCGGACCAACAAGGGCACGCTGACACGTGTAATTCCAGTGCTTCCGCGTTATCCAGCGGAGAGATGTCGCGCGGCCGGCTATCTTACGAGATTTCTCTCGGCCGTGCGTGGCATGAAGACAACCACTCTTTTCGATTATCACCCCAGGATCGAAGGTTGCAGCATCCGGCGTGGCTCAACGGCCGCCGGGGGTTGGAGTAAACTTCAGTGTAGATCATTTACAGGATTGGCAATCACTGCCGGTTGGGATGGAGGGCGCCGTCGCCTCCAGAAGGGCCAAATATTTTTAGCTCTGTAGTGAATGGAAAATGGTAATACTGGTACATTCACTTTGAATAGTGTGAAGGGAACCGCCTAGGGGTTGGGCCGGTGAAATGAGCAGGTGTATCTATGCAATCAGCCCTGAGCCATAACGAAATAGTGATTCTCGATCGGCAGGCAGCCACGCTGAGCTATCAGCTTTCCGAGATCGCCAGCTTGCTGGAATCGCGTTTGGGAGAAACCGACGCGCTTGCCACCTCGGCGCGCAACGCCCAGCGGGAGCTCGCCCAACTCGCGCAACGTATACATCGGAGGGTGGCATTGTCGGAAATGGGCCGACTGGAATCCGATTCGCAGACCGCATAACCAGCGCCGACCCCAACTACCAATATACGAACGACTCTTCCTCGCAAATTAATATGAGCGGCTGGCCGCCGCTGGAGATCCGTTGCGCGTGTGCGATCACTTCTTTGCCGCCCTCGGATTCGATAGAATTGCGCAACTCGTCCATGGATGAAAAATAGACCTCTGCCAGACGATAGGCCGCGATCTTTCCTTGTGGTGAGCCAGTGACCTTGGTGAGCACCAGCCGGGTAACGCCCTTGAGCTTACCCTCCACCAACGGCACGTGCTCGCCGATGAAAGCACTTTCGAAAGCCTGCTCGTCTTGAGGCCGAGGATAAATGACTACAACTTTCACGCCTTGAGTGCCCATGGGAAAGAATCACACACATCTTAACATCAGGAGGGAAAACCGGGAGCGTTCCAAGCGCCACCGCCGGCATGTGGATTCTTATAATCGAGAACCCGCATGCCAGCTAATGGCCGCTCACAAGGAACGATCCCTAGACACGACCCATGAGCATAAGAATGAGCACAATAATTAGTATTAGGCCAAAACCGCCACTCGGATAGTAACCCCAACCCGTACTGTAAGGCCACGCAGGCAGAAGCCCGAGGACCAGAACGATCAACACGATCATCAGGAGCAGTCGCATGGGGTGTCCCTTAGGCCACTGAAGACTGAACTGCCACTGGCACCGGCGACGCGAATCGCACCGCGCCGATCGGATTCAAAACTCCATCCAGCCGATGCGCGCGTTGTTGCATGTCCGCAAGCTGCAGCAGAAAACGGTCGCGCAGCTGCGGCTTGCTCTTGAGGCGAGGATACATTTTCTGCAAAGCTTTCTCGCTCTTTCGCAGTTCTTCTAACTCCGCCATCAGCATGCTCTCAAATTCATCTTGAGACGCGGATGATTTCACTTTCATAAAGACCTCCACTGGTTTGAATCGCTGCCCATTGGGTGCTCCCGATGTCCGCAGCCTGCGACCATTTAAGCAATTCGTCTGCCAATGGAAACACTTGGATGAAAGTGTTAAAGATGAGTGAGTTGGAAGTCGTTGGGGCTCGGTACTCTAAGTACCATCGGCAATCTTCGACGGTATTTACTTCAACAATCTGTCGATTTCTGTGAACAATCCTGCACCTTCAAAAACATTTCGCGTAGTTTCGTCATACCCGAAATCGTTGCGGATGATGCCGCGCCGATCGATGAGGAACAGGTGAGGAACATCGATATGCTGCATGGTTGCTGGCGAGGCCTTGAAGTACGACGCGGTCATTTGTCCCATGTCGCACACTACGGGAACAGTAATGTTGTTGGTCTGAATGAACTTTGCAATGCTGTCTTGGTTGTCGGGCGGCAGCACCACTTCTAAGATCGCGACCTTATCGCCGTAGCGCGCTTTCACTTGCTCGAGTGTGGTGGACGTCAGCAGGCAGTGGGGACAACGGGTGGACATGATGTCGATCAGCACCACCTTGCCTGCATAATCCTGCAAATCGTAGTAATGCTCGTAGGCGGGGTCCGGCAGAGCGAAGCCCGGCGCGCGGCGGTCGGAAAGCTCGCCCGAGGCGCCCCACAAAAGTCCGCCGGCGGCGGCAAGCAGGCAGAATGCTAAGCGAAGCATGATTAAGATTAACGCAGCAAGTTCCGGAGTGTGTCCGAATAGGGCGCGCAAGCCACACCGCGCTCGGTGATGATAGCAGTGACATAGCGATGCGGTGTAACGTCGAACGCGGGATTCAGCACCTCGGTGCCCTCGGGCGCCATGGGCACGCCGTGAACATGCGTCACTTCGGCGGCGGCGCGCTGCTCGATGGGGATCTCGTCGCCTGAGGCCAAGCTCAGGTCGAGAGTGGAGATGGGCGCGGCAACGTAAAACGGAACGTTGTTTTCCTTGGCGAGCACCGCCACCGAGTAGGTACCGATCTTGTTGGCAACGTCCCCATTGGCCGCAATGCGATCGGCGCCCACCACCACGCAGCCGATGCGGCCTGAGTGCAGAAAGTGGCCGGCCATATTGTCGGTGATCAGCGTGGCCGGAATATGGTCGTGCTGAAGTTCCCAAATGGTGAGGCGCGCGCCTTGCAGGAACGGACGGGTCTCGTCGGCGAAGACGTCGATCTTTTTGCCGGAAGCAACGGCCGCGCGGATTACGCCGAGTGCGGTACCGTAGCCGGCGGTTGCCAGCGCGCCCGCATTGCAGTGCGTGAGCACGGTCTTGCCATCCGGAATCAGCGAGGCGCCGTTTTTTCCGATGCATTCGTTGATGGCGATATCTTCCAGGCGAATCTGGATAGCTTCCGCGATTAGCCGCTCGCGGATCTCCGGAAGGCTTCGCCCGGCCACTTCGCCGAAGACACGCCGCATGCGTTCAATGGCCCAAAATAGATTGACCGCAGTGGGCCGGGTGATGCGGATGGCATCGCAAATCTCATCAAATTGATTTGCGGAAGCGGCTTGTTGCATGCCCAGCGCGATGCCCATGGCGGCCGCCACGCCGATAGCCGGAGCGCCCCGGATCACCATGGTCCGGATCGCGTCGGCAACTTGCTGGTGATCGGTACAGGTGACATAGACCTCTTCGCGCGGCAGGCGTGTTTGATCGATCATCACCACGCCCGAATCGGTCCAAAGTATGGTTTCGATCATAGGCTTCGCTGCTGCGCCAGGAACGCGGCAAATTGCGTGAGATTGAAAGTGGAATGCATAAGTGCGGAGGCCACAGTGGATTGAGTTTTATATTTGGTCCAGCCCAGAACGCAGCCCACCAGCGAGATGAGCAGCATATATTGCCACGACCACTGATATTCGTAGCCGTGGACGCTTCCGAAGATGATGCCGGTGAGGATGACGCCGCCGGCTGCGCCCAGGCTACGAATTAACAGCGGCATCAGGAATCCACGGAAGGCGAGTTCTTCGGCGATAGGGCCGAGAATGGCCACCAGCATGCCCAGCAAAACTTTTGTAGCGGAAGAGCCCAGCATCTCTTCAAACGGAAGATTGATTTCCGGAGTACGCAACGCGGAACCCAACAGTCCCACCGTCAGCGCGAGCAATGGCCCGGCCAGGATCGCTCCCGCCGCGGCCATCAAAGAGATGGGACGCCAACCGAGGGATTGCCAGAAGGGCCGGTCATAGCGGAAACGAAATAGCGCGGCGACAGATCCGAACACGAGAAAGTACCAGACGCTTTGGACCAGGAGCAATTGAACGGGCGTGGGTATGTGGGTGAAGAGCCGAGCAGCGTGGACCAGTAATAAAGCGATGAAGAGGCAAGGAATGCAGATGCCGACGAAGACGAATAGATCTGTGTAATCGAAGAAGGGGACGTTGGGGGCTGGGGGTTGGGGGCTGGGGGTTGGCGTGAGGTCAACGGCGTCACTCGATGGTTCGAACGGGTTCATGCTTTGCGCTCGATCAAGGCTGCGGCCAACAGCGGGATCATGATTTCATGATGGCCGGTGATGGAATAGCCATGCCCGCCGGCTTGCGCGTGCGGCCGCTCCACAACGTTGACCTTGGGCCGGTAGTGTTGCAGAAAATCGAAGTTGACCGTGGTGAAGTTGGCCAGCGGATGGCCGAGGTTGCGAACCACGGAAACGGCTTTCAGAAATACTTCGGGCAGCACCACGGCGGATCCAACATTGAGATAGACGCCGCCGTCGTTGATGTCTTTGACCAGAGAACACAGCAGGCGAAAATCGTGATGCGTAGCACGGCCCAGGGCTTCGCCATTGGCGGTGGGATGGGTGTGCGGCGTGTCCGTCCCGATAGCCACGTGAACCGTCACCGGCGTTGCGTTGCGATACGTCTCGCACAGCAGGCTGGACGCCGCGAAGCGTGGATCGGCGATCTTTTCAAGATGACGCCCTAACGACTCGCCAAAGCCGTATTCGGGATTCAGAGCCGCGTTAAATTCGCGTCCGGTTTCTTCAGCCGCGCCGAAGCTGCCATCGGGAAGCACGGCTTCCACGTCTTCGCTGGTTTGTCCGGCGATGGCGATTTCGAAATCATGGATCGCAGCCGCTCCGTTCAATGCAAAAGCTGTCGCGTATCCCCGGCGCATGAGATCGATCAGAATTGGCGCCAGGCCGCACTTGATGACGTGCCCGCCGAGCCCCCACAGGATCATTTTCTTGCGCGCGCGGGCGTTGGCCACTGCGTCGACGACGGAGCGCAGCGAATCGGCTGCCAGGATGTGCGGGAGCGAATCCAGCCAGGCCGAAATGCCCCCGCCCGTATACTGCTTCGCAAAATGTTCGACGCGAACCTTTCCCCCGCGCGCCCGGATAGGCACGGTCTTCAAGCCATCGAAGCTCAAAGGCTGGTGAAGATACTTGCTCATGCGAAATCTTATGCAACCCTGCCGGAGTGGAGCGCTTTTTCGAGCGCGTGAGCGGTGTGGCTTTTCTTGAAGCGCAGGATCTGCTCGGGCGTTCCTAATGCCACCACACTGCCGCCTTTTTCGCCGCCTTCCGGGCCCATGTCGATGATCCAGTCGGCCGATTTGATTACATCCAGCTGATGTTCAATCACAATGACAGTATTGCCCAGATCCACCAGGCGCTGGAGCACGTCCAGCAGACGCCGGACATCTTCGAAGTGCAGTCCGGTGGTGGGCTCATCCAGGATATAGAGCGTGCGGCCGGTTTGGCGCTTACTCAATTCGCGCGCGAGTTTGATGCGTTGCGCTTCGCCGCCCGAGAGCGTGGTGGACGATTGTCCGAGATGGATGTACCCGAGCCCCACGTCGTACAGCGTGCGCAGCTTGGCGTTGATCTGCGGGATGTTCTCGAGAATAGGGACGGCGTCTTCCACCGTGGACGCTAGCAAGTCGGCGACCGAAAGGCCCTTGTACTTCACCTGCAGCGTTTCACTGTTGTAGCGGCGCCCGTGGCATACGTCGCAGGTGACGTAGACGTCCGGGAGGAAATTCATCTCGATGCGCTTGAGCCCATCGCCCTGGCAGGCTTCGCAGCGTCCGCCCTTCACGTTGAAGCTGAAGCGGCCCGCTTTGTAGCCGCGTTCGCGCGATTCCGGCAGCATGGCGTAGAGTTCGCGGATGGGCGTGAAGAGGCCGGTGTACGTGGCGGGGTTGGAGCGCGGAGTGCGGCCAATGGGCGATTGATCGATCTCGACAACTTTATCGATGTTTTCCAGGCCTTCGATGGAATCGTGCTCGCCCGGCGCGTCGTGCGATCCGTAGATTTCTTTCGCCAGCGAACGGTAAAGGATGTCGTTGATCAGCGTCGATTTGCCGCTGCCTGAGACGCCGGTGATAGCGATCAGGCACCCCAGCGGAAATTCGACGGTGACATCTTTGAGGTTGTGTTCGCGCGCCCCGTGTACAATCAGCTGTTTTCCGTTGCCATGCCGGCGGCCGGCGGGAGGGTCGATGCGGACGGCTCCGGAAAGATATTGACCGGTGAGCGATGCCGGATTCTTTTGGATTTCACGCGGCGTGCCCGCGGCGACCAGATGGCCGCCCAGACGTCCCGCGCCTGGTCCAAGATCGATCACATAGTCGGCCCGCTCGATGGTTTCGGCATCGTGTTCCACAACCAGCACCGTGTTGCCGAGATCGCGCAGGCGCGTCAGCGTGTCCAGCAGGCGATCGTTATCGCGCGGGTGCAGCCCGATGGAAGGCTCGTCCAGAACATACAGCACGCCGCGCAGCTTTGAACCAATCTGTGTCGCGAGACGAATGCGCTGCGCTTCACCGCCTGAAAGAGTGGCGGCCGAACGCGCCAGGCTCAAATAATTGAGACCGACGGCGGTGAGAAATTCCAGCCGGTTGCGAATCTCTTCCACCACGCGCGCGGCAATCTGCTGCTCGCGCTCGTTGAGCTTCCAGGCTTTGACGCTGGCCAGCGCGCGGTCGATCGACATCTCCGTAAGCTCGGCGATTCCCGCGCCTTTCACCCGCACCGCGAGACTGCCGGGGCGCAAACGGCGGCCATTGCAATCCGGGCAAAGGGCCGGCGACATGTAGTCCATCAGCCACTCGCGATAACCGGGGCCGGCCTCCTCATATGTTTCGGTGAGAATCTTGATAATGCCGTCGAACCCGTTGCCGCCTTCCAGCAGCAGCGCTTGAGCCTTCTTGGGCAGCTCCTCAAACGGCTTGTTGATCTTGATGCGCAGCAGCGCTGCGCCGTCGCTGAGCTGCTGTTGCATGTAGGACGAACTGGCGCCGGGGCCGAGTCCGCCATCGAGCAAGGGTTTCGAAGAATCCACGATGACCTTAGCGGGATCGAAACTCCAGGTGCTGCCCAGGCCGTGACAGGTTTCACAGGCGCCAAATGGGCTGTTGAAGGAAAACGATCGCGGCTCCAGCTGCGGAATGCTGGTCCCACAATTGGGGCACGCTAGTTTTTGCGAATAAAGCTTCTCTTCACCATTCACTACCGAGACCGTGACCAGGCCGTTGGCCAGCTTGGCCGCCGTTTCGATGGAAGCTTCCAGGCGTTTTTCCGAGCCGGCCTTCAGTGGCAAACGATCCACCACGATCTCGATGGTGTGGTTCTTGCGCTTATCCAGCGGAATTTCTTCATCCAGCGAGCGCAGCACGCCATCCACGCGGGCGCGCACAAAACCCTGGCGAAAAAGCTTTTCGAGATCCTTCTTGTATTCGCCTTTGCGTCCGCGCACGATGGGCGCAAGTATCATCACGCGTTCGCCTTCCGGCAGCGCCAGGATCTGCTGCAGGATTTGCTCGGTGCTCTGGCGCGAGATTTCGATGCCGCAGGTGGGGCAATGCGGGACGCCGATGGATGAGTAGAGCACGCGCAGGTAGTCGTAAATTTCGGTGATGGTTCCGACGGTGGAGCGCGGGCTGCGGTTGGTGGTTTTCTGCTCGATGGAGATGGCGGGGCTGAGGCCGTCGATGGAATCCACCTCGGGGCGCTCCATTTGATCCAGGAACTGGCGCGCGTACGGCGAGAGCGTTTCTACGTAACGGCGCTGACCTTCCGCGTAGATGGTGTCGAACGCTAAAGAGGATTTGCCGGAGCCACTGAGTCCGGTGATCACGGTGAAGGTATTGCGAGGGATCTCCACGTCGATGTTTTTGAGGTTGTGCTGGCGGGCGCCATGCACGGTGATGCGCTTGAGCATTTCGCGGGGAGAATTCTAGTTTAGCAGTTGGCTGTTAGCGTGTGGCGCACGCACTCCTGCGTGCCGCGTTCACACTCGTGTGAACGCTGGCTTTCGAGATTGGCATACTATTGTTCGCTCATTAAAAACTAAGTGACATTGGGCACTCGTGCCAACACAGAAATCGTTCACACGAGTGTGAACGCAGCACGCAGGAGTGCGTGCGCCACAAAACTGTGCATCCACCTCCTACGGGAATGAGGCAGATTCAGTGTGGTGTGAATCAAACTTAGAGTAAAATAGTTTTGTCAACCGAAGTGGGCGGCTAGCTCAGCTGGGAGAGCGCTGCGTTCGCAATGCAGAGGTCGGGGGTTCGATCCCCCCGCCGTCCACCAAAATCCAGGTTCGCGCTATTTCGGCTTAGGCGGATATTTCTCCAACGACTTCTTGACCATGTCGTCCAGTTTGCCTTCGATTTTGAGGGCGTCCGGTTTCTCTTCGGTAGCAATGGCGCGCCACACGAGCGACCGGGTGGTTGGATCGCGCAGGTCGATAACCAGCGTACCTTCGGCGTAAGGCACCCTCACAATCTCCGTGCCGAAGCCGCGCCAACCGGCGGGAAAAGCTTCCACCGCCGATCCGCGAGCCACTCCCAGCCGGTAGCGCACATTCAGATCGGATGGTCCGGCAGTCACCAGCACCAAGCCCCGGGCCGAGAGCCAGCGCTCGATGTCGGCGTCAATGCGCTTCTTCACCAGTTCGCTGTTTAACGCGGGGTTGGCGCTGTTCAACTCCCCGGCGCGAATAGCGAAGGTATGGTACTTGGGGAAAAACGCGGCTTGGTCGAACTCGATAGTCACCTTTTGGGCGCTCGCCGCCAGCGCCGCCGTCAACAACAGGAGGAGTGTTCGCATTAGTAGGAATTTAGCATAGACGGCTGTCAGGCGCGGGTAGCAACCACTTCCAAATATTCGGCGCGCACGGCAGTATGACCGTCGGTGGCTTCGTTGTACTCGCGCCACAGGTTTTCCAGGTCGGCGGCGTACGCAGCCTGCGCGTCGGCGGGCAGCCGCGCAAAAGCGGTTTGAGTGGGTCCGAAATGCTGGCGGAAAAACTGCACCACTTCACGCGGCCCGAATGGATAATCGAAATCCACCATTTGCCGCTCCGTTCGAATCTCGGAAGCGTGGGCGCCCAGCCGTTGCCGCACCACTTGCTCGTCACCCCACAGCACAGGCGCGGGGATTCCATCCGGCGGCGGAAGATACCGGTTGCCCAAGGCGAATTGCCGGGCCACAAAGCTCTCCGGCGTCCAGTTGGCCATCGCGATCCTGCCTCCAGGCCGGCAGACGCGGGCCAATTCGGATGCGGCCAATTCCGGACGTGGAGCGAACATCGCGCCGAACATGCTCAGCACTACATCGAAGTGCGCATCCGGATAAGGCAACTGTTCGGCGTCGCCTTCGTCAAACACCGCTTCCAGGCCTTCGGCGGAGGCCCTCTCGCGCGCCTGCTCCAGCAGGTTCGAAGCAATATCGATGCCCCACACTTGTGCGCCCTGGCGCGCGGCGGGTATCGCCAGATTGCCGGTTCCGCACGCGACGTCCAGCACGCGCGCTCCCGGCTGTATCTGCAGCCGATCGACGAATTGCTCGGCGCTCTTGGCCGAATACCGCGCGATTTGGCCGAAATCTCCAGCCCTCCAGGTGTCGCGCATTCTCTGCTTCAGTTGGTCGAGGCCGTCCGGCACTGGCTGCATCGCTGATTCCTATTCCAGTGATACCATGGGTTCGGAACAAGCTCGTTCATCGTGTGTTTTTTCGCTCGCGCATCGCACTCGCGGTTGGTTTTGGCGGGCTGCTGTCGATCATGGCCCTGGCCGGAATCGACGCCCTGCGCGTCCTGGGGCAATTCCGCCGCAGCGACGATGAAATCCGGCGGCGCTATTTAGACGAAAATCACATACTAAACGATATCCGATCCGACGTTTATGTGTCGGGCACGTATGTCCGGGACTACCTGCTCGAACCCGAACCACAAAGGGCCGACGCCTATCGCGCGAACCTGGAACAAGTTCGTAAGCACATGCAGGCGGCGCTGGATTCCTACGGACGCCAGGTGCCGCCGGCGGGCTTCCAGCACTATAGCGCGCTTCGAATGGAATTGGCTGATTATTGGGGGATTTTAGCCCCGATCTTCGATTGGGACACGGCCGCGCGGCGCCGCTCCGGATATTCTTTTTTGCGGGACCAGGTATTCCCCCGCCGCCAGAATATGCTGGCTCTGGCGGACCAAATCGCCGGCCTGAATGAGCAGCAACTGGATGCCGGGAATCAGCAGGTGGTTTCTCTGCTGGTCAGCTTTCAAACCCGGCTTCTGCTCACATTGCTGGCGGCGCTGGCGCTCGGCATGGGGCTCGCGCTCTTCACCATGCGCAGGATTCTGAGTCTGGAAAGTCAGGCCCGATCGCAGTATGTGGAAGTGGCCGACGCGCGTACCCAGCTCAAGGAATTGTCGGCACGATTGGTGCAGGCGCAGGAGGAAGAACGCCGGTCGCTGTCGCGCGAGTTGCACGATGAAGTGGGGCAGGCGCTGTCGGCCGTTTTAATTGAACTGCGAAATCTTTCTGGCGGGCTCACGTCCCGCAGCGAAGAACAATCGCGCCGCCACGTGGAGACCATCAAAGGCCTGGTGGAAAATACGGTAGGCGTGGTTCGCAACATGGCGCTCCTGCTGCGTCCATCCATGTTGGACGACCTGGGTTTGATTCCCGCGTTGAAGTGGCAGGCGCGGGAGACTTCCAAGAACACTTCGATGGATGTCAGCGTGGCAGCCGAACTGGATTCCGACGAGCTGCCCGACGACTACAAGACCTGCATTTATCGCGTGGTTCAGGAGGCGCTGCACAATTGCGCGCGGCATTCTCACGCCACTTCCGTGCGCATTCGCGTGGAGCAAAGGCCAGATCGCCTGCTGCTCAACATTCACGATGACGGCCGCGGATTCGACGTGCGGCATACCAAAGGACTGGGGCTGCTCGGCGTTCAGGAACGCGTTACCCGGCTGGGAGGGACATGCCAGATTCACTCGCAGCCTGGAAGCGGCACCACCCTCTCGGCGGAGCTGCCCTTCACTTCTGAGAACGGGAGCGAGCAAATCCGTGAAACAGATTCGCATCCTGTTAGCTGACGATCACACCGTGATGCGGCGCGGTCTGCGGCTTCTGCTGGAGAGCCGTCCCGAATTCGGCGTGGTGGCGGAAGCGTCGGATGGGCGGCAGGCCGTGGAACAAGCGGAAGAGACGCAGCCGGACGTCGCGGTGCTGGATATCGCGATGCCCAATTTAAGCGGGATAGAGGCCGCGCAGCGCATCAACACAGCTTGGCCGCACATCGCGATCGTGATCCTGAGCATGCATTCCGACGAAGGTTATGTGCTGCGTGCGCTGAAGGCCGGGGCCAAAGGCTATCTGCTGAAGGATTCCGCGGAAGGGGATCTGGTGGACGCGATCAAATCCGTGCATGCCGGCAAAACGTTCTTCAGTCCGGAAATCACCCGGATGCTGATGGAAGACTACGTCCGGGAAATTCGCACTCGCGGCGCGGAGGATAGCTTCGACCTGCTGACGCCCCGCGAACGGGAGATCCTGCAGCTTTTGGCGGAATTGAAATCGAACAAAGAGATCGCGCAGATTCTGAATCTCAGTCTGTACACCATCGAGACCCATCGCCGAAATTTGCAGGAAAAACTGAACCTGCATAGCTTCGCGGAGCTGATCTTGTATGCGGTGCGGAAGGGCATTATTTCTTAGCGCGGTTATGCGATCCAGTGGATGATTCCTAGCATCTGGGGCGCGAGTTGGATCGCGATACTCGGCAGCAGCATTGCCACTGGCAGCAGAAGCCACGCATTGCGGCGTTCGGCGCCGATCGCGGCGAGGCACAGCAACACCGGCGTGTAGACACGGCCGAAATCGTACACGTTCTGCCAATGGTCGGGGCGCTGAAACACCAGCGCCAGGGCGGCAAAGAGCGCCGCGGTGATGCGTATCGGGTCGACAGGCGCACGCGCGAACCAGAAGAACGCGAACCCGAAAGCCAGCAATACTCCCGCTAACGCCAAGTAATCCGCCACCACCACCGCAGGCGCGAATGGAGTGCCAGGCGGGTACTTCCAGGGATGTCCCAGCACGCGCAGAATGGCTGAGAAGGGAATCGGGGAAAAGCTATAAGGCAGAGCGCTGGTATTCATCTGAACGTAGCCATACCAGGCCATGGCGGGCGCTGCGCTCAACAGGAAGATGCCGGCCATTCGGAATTCGCGGCGCCAAGCCAGATAAGCGCAGAAGGCCAGCACCAGCAGGAATCCGGTTTCACGTGTCAACGCGGCGCAGGTCAGGATCAAAAACAGCTTCCAGCTGCGGTACCGGTGGTAGTAGAGGACGCCCGCGGTCAGCGCGGCCAGGCCGCCGTCCACCACCAGACGATCCAGCGTGATAGGAATCGCGGGCATCGCGAGAAACAGCAGTCCCCAGGCCGCCGCGAGCCCGGCGGTTTGCGCCCAGCGGCAACTCCAATACACGCCCAGCGCGATGCTCAACAAGCACACCAGTTCGTAGGCTCGGTCGATCAGTCCCGAATGCCCAAAAGCAATCTCGTAGGCCAGCAGCGGGATCAAGATGCGGTGGTAGCGCAGGCGCGGATCGTCGACGAAGTTCTTCAAATCGGAGCGCAGCCAGGGATCGTGCGCGATGTAGTGGTAGAACTGCCCGTCAAACCCGGTCGAGTTTGCGAACAAGTAGATGTGCTCGGACGCCACCAAGGGCGGATGCCGCTGGAGGGTCCCCGTGCAGAATAGAGCGGTCCAGTTTCCGCCGAAGTTGGCCTGCACAGTGGTCCACTGCCATAGAAGAACAACGAGCGTGCCGCTCAAAGCCAACAGCCAAGGGTGCACCCGCGAAGATAGAGATAGGGGCAAGCTCTGATATTATCTCCAGAGCTCTGTGCTAACTTGAATCTCTATGGTTTTGTCCGACGTGGACATCCGGCGCTACATCGCGCAGGGAAAGATCAAAATTTCGCCGGAGTTGCCGCCGGAACAGTTTGGAAGTTGCTCGGTGGATTTTAAGCTGGGCAACGAGTTCAACGTCTTTGAGCACAGCCGCAACGCCTATATCGATCTGCGGGAGAACAAGGGCATCGAAGGGCTGATGAAAAGCGTGATCGTGCCGGCAGGCGAACCCTTCATCCTGCAGCCGCGCGAGTTTGTGCTGGCCATCACCGAAGAAACGCTGGAGCTGGACGACGATGTGCTGGGAAGGCTGGAAGGCCGCTCCAGCCTGGGGCGCATCGGCATCATCGTGCACGGCACCGCGGGCCTGTTCGATCCGGGCTGGGCGGGCAGGGCGACGCTCGAACTGAGCAACCTGGGCCGCATGCCCGTGGCTCTGTATCCCGGCATGCGCGTGTGCTCCTTCACCTTTGAGCAGCTTTCCACGCCTTCGTCCATGCCTTATCGCAACAAGGTGGGCAACAAGTATGCGGGACAAACGCGTCCGCTCGCAAGCCGGTTGGCGGGCGAGTTCAAAGGTTGATGAAACCTTCGTCGACCCAACGCGTTATCACGCTGTCGCCGATGCCGCCGGAAAAATCCGCGTTTGCGCTGGCGCGCTACAGCCGGTCGCCCGATTCGATTCGCGATTCCATCGAGTGGGTGCGCACCCACGATTCCACCAAGTTTCTCGAGAGCTTCTATTTTCAATATGGGCACGCATCCATTGCCGATCTCGGCCACGTGGTGCTGTGTTTTGAAGGCATCTCCGAACTGGCCGCTACCGAGATTGAAGACGAGCAGCTGTGGGACGGGCAGGCGCGATCGTCCCGCTATCAGGATTTCTCAAAATCCGGATTTGTCATTCCGCCGGAGTTCGACTCCTCGCAAGCGGCTGTATATCGGCAAGCGGCGGCCGAGTTATTGACCGGCTACAACGAAATTCACGCCCAGGTTTTCGATTATCTGGCGGAAAAATTACCACGGCCCGAAGCCATGACCCCGGCGGCCTATCAGCGCAACGTAAAGGCGCGGGCCTTCGATGTGGCGCGCTACCTGTTGTGCTTCGGCATCCCGACGGGCGTGGGACAGGTGACCAGCATCCGCACGCTGGAGCGCCAGGTACGGCGGTTGAAGGCGTCCGAGTATGAAGAGCTGCGCGGTCTGGCGAGCGAAATTGCGGAAGCGTGCGCCGCTGAACCGTGCCTGCGATGGAATGATGCAGCGAGCGAAGCTGTGGCGCCGACACTGGCGCGGCACTTGGATGCGGATGAGCACGTCCGACAAAGCGGCGAAGATCTGCGCGCGTGGGCCGCACAAAATCTCGGCGCACATGCGTCGGCGGCGCCGACCGGCGATGTCAATCTGATCAAACCGAGTGACACCCTGACCGATATCGTTGCGACGCTGCTCTATCCGCTGACGGATTGGCCGTATCGCGAGCTATACCAGATGGCGTCTGCCTGGAGCGCAGCGCGCAGGAATGAGGTGATTGACGTCGCCCTTCAATCCAGAACCAAGCGCGACGAGCTCTTGCGAAACTTCCGCTGCGAGCCTTATGTTTTCGACATCGTCATGGACATTGGCGCCTATCGCGATCTGCATCGGCACCGGCGCTGCCAGCAGTTCCGGCAGAGCTACTCGACAAATCTGGGTTTCGAGACCCCGGATGCGATTGTAGCCGCCGGACTAGCGGAACGTTACCAGGCGCTGTTATCACATAACAGTAACGTCGCAGCGACTCTGCCTGTTCCCGGTTCGCACTATCTGATTCCTTTCGCCGCACGTTCGCGTTTTCTCTTTAAGATGGACTTCGCGGAGGCCGAATACATCGCACGCTTGCGATCCGGAGTGAAGGGACACTTCAGTTATCGCAAAATTGCTTGGGAAATGAAGCAAAAGATGAGTTCGCTGGAGCCTCAGCTAGGCCGCCTGATGGACGCCACGCCGCCTTGGATTGAGGATCCGCTGCAGCGATAATTGCCAATTGCCGTTATAACTCCACGAAAAGCCTGAGTCTGTGGGTCGACACACCTAGTCCAGAATTCAGCTCTAACCTGTAAAACTTTCCTTGTGCGTCCCGCCGGTTTCTTCTAAATGCACTGAATTGAAGCGACTTCGCCTTTGGCAGTAAAGCTGCCATATGAAGTGCAGGACACGGTGATGAGCCGGCCTAATTTAAACCGTGCGGTTGCTTGAGGCGATCGCGAAACGGCAATTAACTCAAGAGAAGGAGTACATATGACCCGTTTAGTTTTTGCAATGGCATCCGTCGGAATGCTCGGAGTAGCGCTTTCATCCAGCGCCCGCGCGGATGAATGGAATAAGAAAACAGTGTTGACCGTCAGCGAGCCGATCCAGGTTCCCAACCAAGTGTTGCCTCCCGGCACCTATGTGATCAAACTGCTCGATTCGCCCTCGGATCGACACATCGTGCAAATCTTCAACAAAGATGAGAACCATCTTTTTACGACGATTCTCGCGATCCCCAATTACCGCATTCAACCCACCGGAAAGACGGTGTTCACGTTCTGGGAAACGCCTCCCGGACAGCCGAAGGCTTTGAGAGCGTGGTTCTACCCGGGCGATAATTTCGGTCAGGAGTTTGCTTATCCGAAGTCAGCCGCCGTGCAGATCGCCGCTGTTGCGCATCAGCCGGTACCGACCACTGAAGCCGTGCAGGCGGCCGAGCTGCCCCAGGCTGAAGTAACGCAAACCCAGCCTGAGCCTGTGCAGGAAGCTCAGAACACGCCGCCGCCGGCCCCTCAGGAAGTTGCCCAAGCGCCCGAACCCACTCCCGCGCCGGCTCCTGCTCCTGAACTGCCCAAGACCGCTAGCCCTTATCCCTTGATCGGATTGGCCGGCATGTTCTCTCTGGGCCTGTTTGCTCTGATTCGCGCTTTCCGTTTGTCGTAACATCAGATAGACGATCACGATCGGAGAGTTCATGACACGCAGCCGCGGAGCGCGTCTGGGATTGGGTGTCCTGCTGTGGACGGCAGCGAGCATGGTAGGTGGGGGCCAGACTAAGGCACCCACCGCCGCCGCGAAAGCCGAAGAGCGGGATTTTACAATCCAGACCACTTCGCGGCTCGTTCTTTTGGACGTGAGTTTAAAAGACGCCGCAGGCGGGT
>Ga0209006_10001095_pt1 | contig 24839 bp, 23 predicted proteins | sample JacPin_JW_Ref_O2_FD_188567 | JGI IMG/M metagenome (GOLD analysis project Ga0209006, IMG submission 188567) | Forest soil microbial communities from Algoma, Ontario, Canada - Jack Pine, Ontario site 1_JW_Ref_O2 (SPAdes) (version 2) | ecosystem: Environmental > Terrestrial > Soil > Boreal... | reverse complement strand
CTACACGCAGCACGCAATTCCGGCCACGATCGGCACGACCGGTCAGCGCGGTTTCTACTCGGACCAGACGGGCGTGATCCGCTATACGCTCGACGGTTCAACGCCGACCAACGCCAGCAACGCTTTGCAGTAAGTGAGAGTGTCGAGACGAGGGGCGGTTCCAACGCCCCTTGTACCTCGACGGCAGGAATCCAAATAGAAGGGCGACGACGATGACGGACATCAAACTCAAGGGCCCGCGAAAGGCGAAACGGAACGGCTTTTCGCTGATCGAACTTTTGATCGTGGTCGCGATCATTCTGATCATTGCGGCGATAGCGATCCCCAATTTTATCCATGCCCGCATGGCGGCCAACGAATCGACGGCGGTTTCGTCGATCCACGCGATCAACACGTCGGAAATTGCTTATAGTTCGGCAAATCCGACAATCGGATATTCCGCGGCGTTGGCGGATCTCGGACCAACCGGTGCCGGCTATCTGGACGCGGTGCTCGCGAGCGGTGCGAAGAGCGGCTATGTATTCACCTACCTCCAGGACACAACAAGCTCGCCGTCGGTGGGCTATAAAGTCAACGGCGACCCGGTGACACGAGGAACGACGGGACAGCGCAGCTTTTATTCCGATCAGTTGAATGTCACGCACTACAACATGGCGGTAGTTGCGGCCTCGACGGATCCAATCATTCAGTAACAGAGACTCGCGACCTAGATTGACGAGCCCCGAAGGTTAATCTTCGGGGCTTTTTATTGGTGGTAAAATCGTGAAGTGACGCCACTCTGGTTGTTGCTCGCTCTCCTGCTGTCCCTGCCTGTCCAGGAAGAAGCCGCAATTCATGTAAAAAACTTTGAAGGCCGTTATCGGGCGGCGAAGACGCTGCAGGCGACGTTTCTCGAGCGCTACACGGAAAACGGGGCAGTGGTGCGAACCGAGGCAGGTACGGCGTTTTTTCGGCGGCCGGGGAAAATGCGTTGGGAGTACGAAGCGCCCGAGAAGGATTTGTTTCTGGTCGATGGAAAGACGGCGTGGTTTTACGTGCCGGCCGATCGCACCGCTACGCGTGTGCCGGCGAAGCAGAGCGCGGACTGGCGAACGCCGCTGGCGCTGTTGGCCGGGGAGATGAAGGTATCGCGGGTATGTGCGCACGTGGACCTGGCTCCGAACGAGCGGGCGCTGAGCGAAAACGATGTGGTGCTGAAATGTCGAGTGAAGGGCACACCTCGCGGGGACAAGGATTCGCGGAGCTCGAGTGGGCAGCAGGACACACTGGACGCGCCGGCGGGCTCGCAGAATGACGTCGTGCTCTTTGAAATCGACCGGCGGACCGGCGAACTGGCGCGACTGATTGTTCGGCAAAGCGCGGGAGTGGAGGTGGAGTTTCGGTTCGAGAACTGGCATCTGGACCCACCCTTGCCCGAATCCCTGTTCAAGTTTGAGCCGCCGGCTGGAGTGGCCATCGTGAATGGCGAGTTACCCCAGGGCGACGAGCCCGTGAAATGATGGCAGATTGAGGTCGAAACGGCTGGAAAAGGCAGTGTTACGTACAAGCTACGGCCAACCCTTCGGGCGTTCCCTGCATATGAGTTAAATGAGGTAAACTGACGGACATGGGGGAGTTTGTCTGCCGCGTCGCTGACGCGAACGGGCGTGTTTTTTCGCATGTCGAGGCTGCCGGAACACTGGCGGAAGCGCGCCAGAAGATGGTGGACCGCGGGCTATATGTGTATTCGGTCGAGTCGCGCTCCGGTGTGCTGTCGGGGATGCGGCGGCAGAGTGGGCGTCAAGTCGGTGGCACCGACTTTCTCATCCTCAATCAACAGTTCAATACGCTGATCAAGGCCGGTTTGCCGATCTTGCGAGCGCTGGACTTGCTCGCCGATCGAGCCTCGTCGCCGAAATTGCGGCCGGTCATTACGCAGATCCGGGACCGCGTGCGAGAAGGGAAGTCGCTGTCCGAAGCAGTCGCGGAAGCGGGCGTTTTCTCGAAGGTGTATTCGACAGCGATTCTTGCCGGTGAGAAGTCGGGCAACCTGTCGGGCGTGCTGGATTATTACATTGCGTACCAGAAGGTGAGCACTGGAGTACGCAAGAAGATTTTGGCGACGCTGATGTACCCGGCGCTGCTGGTGATCGTGTCGATCGTGATCGTCACCTATTTGGTGGCGGAGGTCATCCCGAAGTTTGCGCTGCTGTACAGAGACCTTAACGTGGACCTACCGGCGCCGACGAAGGTGCTCATTGCGCTTACGGTGGATTATCGATACCTGTTCATATCGGGAGTCATTGGCCTCGTGCTGCTAGCCGTGGCGGTATATTTCTGGTCGCGGACCGAAGAAGGTGGCGTGGCCTTCGATCGGTTGAAGTTTCGGCTGCCGGTGGTTGGAGACACGCTGTTGAAGTTCCAGGTGGCACAGTTTTCACGAACGCTTTCGACGCTGCTGACCGGCGGAACGCCGCTGGTGGCAGGGTTACAGACCGCTTCGGACGCCATCAGCAGCAAGTTGGTACGCGGCACGGTGTCGCAGGCGACGCAGATGGTGCGCGAGGGTGAATCCCTGCACGGTGCGTTGGCAGCAACGCGGGTGATGCCGCCGATGGCGCTGGACATGATCGAAGTTGGTGAATCGAGCGGCGCGCTGGCTCCCATGCTCAACAGCGTGGCCGAATTCTACGAAGACGAAGTGAACCTGAAGCTGGGAACGATGGTGGCATTGATCGAACCGATCATGCTGATTTTTATGGGAATTTTGGTGGCGTTCATTCTCATATCACTGTATCTGCCGATCTTTTCCCTCTCATCGTCGGGGATCACGAGGTAAGGGAGCTATGGCTATCGCGGACCAACACTCACACGTAATTGCGGGGATGGCGACGGCGGCCGACGAGCAGGCCGAGCGCGAAGCAACTCGCAGGGTTGCGGATCGTTACCGCAAGGAATTCATCGACCTGAGGGAGCAGCGGATCGATCCGGAATTGTTTCGGGCGATTCCGGCGGACCTGATGTTCCGCTACAACTTCGTGCCGCTCGAAGTGCAGAACAATCTGCTGTCGATCGCGGTGGCCGATCCGAGCCATGTGCTGTTGAGCGATGAGTTGTCGCTGCTGCTCGGCAAGAAGCTGCTCATTAAAGTCGCTACGTTGCGGCAGATCAGCGACCTGCTCAAGCGCACGGAGCAGTCGCAGCGCGTCCTGGAGCAGGCGACCGAAGCCTTCACGCTGCAAATAGGCAAGGACGAGGCCGAGAGCGATGAGACGATCTCGGGCGACCGGCTGACGCGAGATTCGACGGCGAGCCCGGTGGTTCGATTGGTCGAGACGGTCATCTTCACCGCGCTGGAACGGCGGGCGAGCGATATTCACATTGAAGCGCGCGATACCGAAGTGGCGGTCAAGTACCGCATCGACGGAGTTTTGCAGCACGCGATGCAGCCGATCGCGAAGGAATGGCATTCGACCGTGTTGTCGCGCATCAAGGTTCTGAGCGACCTCGACATCGCTGAACGGCGCGTGCCGCAGGACGGCCGCTTCCGCGTGAAGTACAAGGGGCGGTACATCGACTTGCGCGTCTCGATCATGCCGGCGAGCCACGGAGAGGATGCCGTGCTCCGCGTGCTCGACAAGGAAACGCTGTCGGAGAAATTCCAGAGTCTGAGCCTGGACGTCGTCGGGTTTGCCGCCGAAGAGATGAAGAAGTTCCGGCGGTACATTCGCGAGCCTTACGGAATGGTGCTGGTGACCGGTCCTACAGGTTCCGGTAAGACGACGACGCTGTACGCCGCGATCAATGAGATCAAGAGCGACGAAGACAAGATCGTCACGATCGAGGATCCCGTCGAATATCAGCTCCGCGGCATCACCCAGATCCCTGTGAACGAGAAAAAGGGGCTGACGTTTGCCCGTGGGTTGCGCTCGATTTTGCGTCACGACCCGGACAAAATCATGGTCGGCGAAATCCGCGACCAGGAAACGGCGCAGATCGCGATCCAGTCGGCGCTGACCGGTCACCTCGTGTTTACGACCGTCCACGCGAACAACGTGACCGACGTGATCGGCCGCTTCATCAACATGGGCGTCGAGCCGTATAACTTCGTGTCGGCGCTGAACTGCATCATGGCGCAGCGCCTCATTCGCGTCGTTTGCGAGAATTGCAAGCGCCCGAGGAGATACAACTCGACGGAACTGCTGGAAGCCGGGCTCGATCCGGCGGTGTGGGGCAACGTCCTGATCGCAGAGGGTGCGGGCTGCCTGGAATGTTCCGGCACCGGGTATCATGGACGAACGGCAATCTGCGAGTTGCTCGATTTGACGGACCGAATTCGCGAGATGATCATCGACCGGCGGCCGACGTCGGAGATCAAGCGCGTGGCGCGCGAAGAAGGCATGACGACGTTGCGTGAGAGCGGCTTGGCGAAAATCCGCGAAGGAATTACAAGCGTAAGAGAAGTGAACAAGGTGACCTTCGTTGAGCAGTAGCGCGACATTTCGACAGGGAATTTATCAGAGCGCGTTCGCGCGGAAGGTCGCGCGGTGGCTCGAGGCGATGCCGCATCCGGCGCTGGCACTGGAGATTTCGCAGGACCGCGTGGCGGCTGCCCGATGGACGCGCACCGGCGGGCTGGACAGCTATGCGATCGAGACTTTGCCAAACGGCGCGTTGCTGCCCTCTGCGGTGGAAACCAATATTGTTGACCAGAATGCCGTAAAGGGTGCGGTCGCCGGCGTGTTGTCGCGGTTGCGCGCAAAGGACGAAGAAATCGCGCTGATCGTGCCGGATCCCGTCATTCGTGTTTTCGTGCAGCATTTCGACCAGTTCCCGCGTTCGCCTCAGGAAGCGGAACCGATGCTGCGCTGGAAGCTCAAGAAGAGCGTTCCGTTCGAGGCGGACGAAACCGTCATTTCGTACATGCGGCAGGCGCCACGCGAAGATGGAGTCGATGTAGTCACGGCTTTGGCGCGATTGCGCATCGTGCGCGAGTACGAAGGGCTTGCCGAGGGACTTGGGCTTTTCCCCGGCGTGATCCTGAGCTCGTCGCTGGCGGCGATTACGCTGCTCGACGACCATCATCCGACGCTGCTGGCGCGCGTGTCCGGACCGGCTTTGACAACCGCGATCGTGCGCGAAGGCGTGCTGTGCGGGTATCGTTGCACGGAGCTGCCGGCACAAAGTACGGACCTGACGCCGCAGATGTTGCTCGAAGAGATTTATCCCGTTGCGGCGTATTATCAGGACACTTGGCGCGAAGGCATCCAGCAAGTGCGTGTTGCCGGGCTTGGACCGCGGCTCAACGAATTTCTGCGCCCGCTTGAGGACGAGTTCCGGTGCGAGGTGCGCTCACTCCTGCACACGGCCCTTTCTGAGGGGCGCGTGCCCGAGAGCGTACACGAACTGGCGGACCGCGAATCGGACGGCCTGGTGGGATGGATGTTGCATCGCAACTAGCACGGGCACGGCAGAGAGCAATTTTTCGATGACAGGAAACGCGAAGGGAATCGAGCGGATTCGATGAAAGTCCGGCTAAATTTATCGACGAAGCCTCTCCAAACGCACCGCAGGTTTCTTGCGAGTGCGGGCATCGTAGGTGTGGTCGCGGGTTTGTTCTTCATCGGGCTCGGCTTGCATGTCTATGCCGTGCGCCGGGGAGACGAAGTGTTTCGCGAGCGAGTCGTCGCAGTGCGCTCGGAGATGATAAGCCTGGAGCAACAGCGTCGCGATCTGGAGCAGTTTTTCAGCCGGTCCGAGAACGCGAAGTTGCACGACCGTTCTGCGTTCCTCAATACGATTATCGACGAGCAGAGCCTGAACTGGACACAGATGTTCATGGACCTGGAGAAAATTCTGCCTGCGGGCGTGCGAGTCGTTAGCATTGAGCCGAAACACGACAAAGGCGTCGTTGAAGTGAAGTTGATCATTGGCGCGGCGAACGACGAAGCGAAGATGAAGTTCCTTCACGCTTTGGAACAGTCGCCTTCGTTTTCACAGTTGCGGATGGTGAGCGAAAAGCAGGTCCAGCCGACGGCGGGTGAAAACGACAAGATTGATGTCGAATTGACGGTAGTGTACTCGAAGGCCTGACGGAGACTATGCGACACGATTTCAAAATCGAGCGCCGGCTGATCATCTTTGGCTTGGTGCTATTGGTTGCGGCCGATGTCGCGTTGGCAGTTTACGGGTGGAATCTGTCCGCCGGTCGGCAGCCGCAGGATGAGCTTGCAGTCCTGACGCGCAATCGCGATCTACTCCGCGCCGATATCGTGCGCGCACAGGAAATCCGGAAGAAGATCCCCGCGATTCAGGAAGATTGCGACAAATTTGAGGATTCCCTGTATCCCGCAAACAAGGGATATTCCTCGGTGAGCGCGGAACTCGATTCCATTGCCGGCAAATCCGGACTCGTCCTCGAGAGCAGTGGATTCCGCGAGGCCGATGTGAAAGGCCGCGACTTGCAGCAGGTGGAAATCGAAGCGGTCGTGATCGGCAGCTACTCGCAGGTCGTGCATTTCCTGAATGGCCTGCAGCGATCGCCCAATGTTTACGCCGTTGAGGCCCTCGAAGCGAAGGCGGATGCGGTGCAAGGCGCCAATGGCCGAGTACGAGTATCGATGCATATCAAGACCTATTTTCGGACGACCTGATGAACGAGCGAAACAAAGGCATTATGCTGGCGGCGCTGGTCGTGGTTGCAGCGCTCGTGTGGTGGTACGAGCGTAGCGGCAGCTCCGTGGCATCGGCGACGGCGCAGTATGGTGAGATGTCGTACAAGCCGCTCGGGGTCGAAAATCCGGCGCTGCAGCGGGACAAGCAGCACGCGAGCCAGAAGACCGAGTACAAAGGCACCGGGCGCGACCTGTTCAGCGAAATTGCGCCGCCTCCTCCGCAGGAAGCGCAGAAAGCGGCTCAGGAAGCGCATCGTTTCCAGGGGCCAACGATTCCGCCTCCGCCTCCGCCGCCGACGCTGCCGGGCAACATGAAGTTTTTCGGCTACGGGACGATTCCCAACGGCACGGCGAAGCGGGCGTTTCTCAGCGACGGCGACAACATCTACATCGTCGGCGAGGGCGACACGCTGCTCGGGAAGTTTCGCGTCACCAAAATTGGGAACGCGAATCTGGATTTCGAGGAAATCGCCAGCGGCCGGCACGGCTCGACGCAGTTGACCGAGGAACCTGTCGCCGCTCCCGCATCGTAAGCCTATGATTCGAAAGAACACATCGGGATCCAGCCTGCGCGCACACCGCACAGCGAAACAGGATGGGTACGCCATCCTGCTGGTTTCGTTTCTGACGGCGCTGATGTTGCTGACGGTGATCGTCGCCGCGCCGGCGGTTCGCACGGAACGCCGTCGCGAGCAGGAAGAAGAGATGATCTGGCGCGGCAAGCAGTATGTGCACGCCATCAAGCTTTATTACCGCAAGAACGGACGCTTCCCGACCAACATCGACGATTTGACCAAGCCGAAGAACGGTTCCTTGCGTTATTTGCGGCAGGAATACAAAGATCCGATGAACAAGGAAGATGGCAAGTGGCGCCTGATTTACGTCGGGCCAAACGGGCAGCTTGTCGGCAGCACGAAGCCGGCACAGCAGATCCAGATGAGTGGCGGCGGAAATGTCGGTACGCCTGCGGGCCAAGCGGGCTTTGGGTCGATGCAGGGGCAAGGTAATTCGCAGAGCTCATTCGGGGGCAGCAGCTTCGGTTCTTCGAACAGTAGTTTTGGCTCTTCCAACAGCAGCTTTGGATCTTCGAGTAGCAGCTTTGGCTCTTCCAATAGCAGCTTCGGCTCTTCGAATAGCAGCTTCGGGTCGCAGAGTGGGTTCGGCGGGCAGAACAACAACCAGAACCCGAACGCAAATAACGGGCAGCAGCAGAATCCGAACGGCGCAACAGGTACGACTCAGAGCCAGGATCCAAACGCTCCGCAATCCGGCGACGGTTCCGGAAATCCGAATCAAGCGCAGGAAGTTGACACGTCCAGCTTCGTCGGCGGCAATATCATCGGCGTGGGCAGCAAGGCGAACCACAAGTCGATCATCATCTACGAGAAGGCGACCAACTATCACCAGTTCGAATTCATCTGGGATCCGTCGAAAGACACGATGGGACTCGGCGGCACCGGCACGGGAACTCAGACGGGCACGGGCGCGTTCGGCCAACCAGGACAGCCGATAAATGGGACGAATCCGAACGGATCGAGTTTTGGGGGCTCGGGTTTCGGAGGCTCCAGCTTCGGCGGCTCGAGTTTTGGCGGGGCTAGTCAATCGGGACAGAATCCGAATGGCAATCAACAGCAGCCGCCTAACGGTGGGCAGAATCCAAGTTCGCAGCCGCCGCCTACACCGAATCAACCCTGATTCGAGTCACTCAACAATCTGAGAACTTGCTCGACGCCGTTGGCGTTTTGCTGCGGCTATGAACCGGCGGGAAGGGTAGTCGTTGCGGCTGCTGCGTCAGGAGGAGTCGCTGCAGCGGTCTTTGCACCTGCGGGAACCGCGGCTTTTCGCTTGGCATACGCGGTGCGCACTTTTCGAACGTACAGTTGAGTTTCGGCATACGGTGGGACTCGCCCATATTGCTGCACGCGAAGCGGCCCGGCATTGTAGGCCGCAAGCGTGAGCGCGAGGTCGTTTTTATAGAGAGCGAGCAGGTCGCTGAGATAGTGCGTGCCGGCGTCGATGTTTTCCGCGGGATCGAAGATATTATGCACGCCGAGGCGCGCTGCGGTTTCCGGCAGCAACTGCATCAACCCACGCGCGTTTCGGCGTGAAATTGCTCTCGGATTGAAATTTGACTCGGCCGCGATGACGCTGGCGATGAGTTCCGCATCGACGCTGTAGCGCGATGCCGCCGCCTCGATCAGGTCGCGAAATGGCGATTTCGCCACCGGGACCGGCGGATTGGAAACGAAGACTTCTTCGGGTTCGATCGCAACGACGTCTTCCGCCGGTGCTTCGACGAAACCGCCTGCAATCTGCAAGCGATATTTGCCGTCGAGCAACTGGTAGCCGCTGACATGCAGCCGCGTTCCGCTGCGCATCACAAAATACTCAGCTCGCGACGGAGCGGCGAAGCTGAAGCAGGCAATGACAGCGACGACGGCTGCCATGCTGGTGCTGGCGGCGCTGGTGAACCGGCATGGTTTGAATTTCAAGCGCACGATGCCGCCTCGCGCAGCGCGAATTGTTGGATCGCGACCGCCACGCCGTTTTCGTCATTGCTGGCCGTCTCGTGCCAGCCGAAACTCTTCAATTCGGCGACACCATTCCCCATCACGATCGGGATTCCTGCGTACGACAACATCTCGATGTCGTTGTGATTGTCGCCGACGGCCATGACTTCGCCGCGGTCGTAGCCGCGCATCGCTGCCCATTCGGCGAGCGCCGCGCCCTTGGAACATTCGGGATGGACGACGTCGATCATCGCGAAATCGCGGCTCTCATAGACGGTCGCAGCCAGCCGATACTCATCCGAGAACGCGGCGTCGCGAAGGGTTGCCTCGGCTTCGCGCATCGGCTGGACCTTGCCGGAGAGCATAACTTGCAGCGGGTCTTCCGTCAGGCAATTCTCGAGGGGTTTGGCGCAGCCGAGGAACTCCTTGTTGCGGTCGTAATACGCCTGGCGAATCGGATCGTCGGTTTCGAACGACTCCAGAACGAGCTGATTTTCTCGCGGCCGATCAAAGACTACGCCGACACCTTCGCGCCACGGCATCGTCAGGTGTAGAACTTTGCGTGCTGTTTCGAGCGCCAGCAGGTTGCGGACGTGCGTCTTGCCATCCTGCGTGCGCACCAGGGCGCCGTTGCTGACGATCATGGTCAGAGGCGAGTCGAGTTCTCGTGCAATCGGCATGGCGAAATCGTAGCGGCGGCCGGTCACCAGGGCGACCTCAATGCCACGCCGGGTGGCCTCGGAAACCGCGCTGCGATTTGCCTCGGACAGCTTCCAGCGGCTGTCGAGCAGCGTGCCATCGATATCGAGCGCGATGAGGCGTACAGGCATGAGTTCTCGCAAGGTCTATTGTAGCGTGAAATGGCACGTTTTCCGGGCTGGCCCGAAGGGCAGGGAGGGCGAAAGAATAGCCAAAAAAGGCCTGTGCTAAAATTGCAGGCTATGGCCACCAAAACCACGCTGACACCGACCACGAACGTCCTGGAGTTGATCTGCTCGAACTGCCAGAAGCGGTTCGACGCGAGCGTGGAGCAGCACGTTTGTTTGTGCGGACGGCCGCTTATGGCTCGCTATGACCTGAAGAAGGCTTCCGAGACGCTGACGCTGAAGAATCTGGAGTCGCGGCCGCGCGCGCTCTGGCGGTATGCCGAGGTTTTGCCGAACGGTGCGATGGTTTCGTTGGGCGAGGGCATGACGGCGCTTATCCCGGTGGCGAAACTCGGCACTTCAATGGGTCTGAAGAATTTGTATGTAAAAGATGAAGGTCTCAATCCGACTGGATCGTTCAAGGCGCGCGGCATGACCACTGCTGTGAGCCGCGCCAAGCAGTTGGGCGCAACGGTATTGGCTGCTCCAACTGCTGGAAACGCGGGAGGCGCACTCGCAGCCTACGCCGCCGCGGCGGGACTAGGCGCCGTGATCGTGATGCCGAGCGATACGCCAGTCGCAAATGTGATGGAATGCCAGGCGTTCGGCGCCAAGGTGATCAAGATCGACGGACTGATTTCGGATTGCGGAAAATACGTTGCCGAGAACAAAGAGAAAGAAGGCTGGTACGACGTCTCGACCCTTAAGGAGCCCTATCGCGTCGAGGGTAAGAAGACGATGGGCTACGAGCTGTGGGAGCAATTCGGCGGCACGTTACCCGACGTGATTCTGTACCCGACCGGCGGAGGAGTCGGATTGATCGGGATGTGCAAAGCGTTCGACGAGATGCAGGAGATGGGCTGGATCGGAGCCGAGCGGCCGCGCATGGTTGCCGTCCAGGCCGAAGGTTGCGCGCCGATCGTGCGGGCGTGGGAGGCGCATCGCGAGAAGGCGGATTTCTTTCCGAATGCGGCGACGATGGCGTCGGGATTACGCGTGCCTGGTCCGCTGGGTGATTTGATGATGCTGAAGATGCTCAAGCAGACGAACGGAACCGCATTGACCGTGAGCGACGCCGAAATGCTATTGGATGGCAAGCAGCTCGCGTCGCAGGAAGGGATTTTTGCTGCCCCCGAAGGCGCGGCGACCGTGAGCGGGGCGCGCAAGTTGGCCGAGTCGGGATGGATCAAGCCGGAAGAGAAAGTCGTGCTGTTCAACACCGGAACGGGATATAAATACGCCGAAGCTTGGCAGCGAGCGTTGCAAAGCTAGCCTGCTACGAGACATCTGCCGACACTAGCTATGGCGACTCACCGAATCTACTACGACGATTCCTTCGCGCGAGATTTCGAAGCGAAAGTGCTGACGTGCGAGCCGAGCGTACACGGCACGACGCCGGCTTGGGAAGTGGTGCTCGACGAGACCGCGCTGTACCCGACATCGGGCGGCCAGCCGTGCGATCACGGCAAACTCGGCGACGCCAACGTGCTCGATGTGTGCGACGACGGCGAAGAAGTCGTGCACATCGTCGATCGTGAGCTAGCGCCTGGGCCGGTTCACGGCTGCGTCGATTGGCCGCGCCGCTTCGATCACATGCAGCAGCACACCGGGCAGCACTTGCTCTCGGCGATGTTTCAGGAACGATTCGGGCGGCCAACAGTTTCGTTTCATTTGGGTGCGGAGTTGAGTTCGATCGATCTGCGCGGCGCCGAGCCGACTCTCGAAATTCTGGAAGGCGCCGAGCGCGCGGCGAACCGCGTCATTTTCGAAGATCGGCCCATCAATGTGCGCTATGGCACGCAAGAGCAGCTCTCGCAGATGGGTGTACGCAAAGAAGTGCAGCGCACTGGAATCTTGCGAGCCATCGAGATTGAGGGCTCCGATTTGCAGCCTTGCGGTGGCACTCACGTTCGGCGTACGGCGCAAATCGGGATGCTGCTGGTGCGGCGATGCACGAAGATGCGCCAGGATTGGCGTGTAGAGTTCGCGTGCGGCGCAAGATCGGAACGGCTGGCGCGAAACGACTTTCGACTGATCGCGCGTGCCGCGGCAAATTTGGGTTGTGCGCCTGACGATCTCGCGGATGCCGCCGCTCGCGTGGCCACGGAGCGGGACGCGAACTTCAAGGAAGTCCGCAGCCTGTTGCAGAGATTAGCCGAGTTGGAAGCGGGCTCGGCGCTCCGGCTCGCATCGTCAGGAGCGTCCGGCATTCGAACTATTGTTCGCGCTTTCGACGATGGCACGCAGGCGGACTATCCAGGTTTCTTCTCGACGCAGATTGCGAAAACCGAAAGCGCCGTCGCGTTTGTGGGGCTGAAGGGCAGCGGTCAGCTCATCTTTTCGCAACATCCGTCCGCAGGAAAAGATATGAACGCGCTGCTCAAGCGCGTGTTCGAGCGATTTGCCGGCAAAGGCGGAGGGAATCGCGATTTCGCGCGCGGGAAATTGAACGACGGCGCACAAGTCGATCGGGCGCTGGAATTTGCGAACGCCTGCCTTCAGGAACAATCGCAAGCGAGCGCCGGCTGACCCGCCGCATCTCGATTCATCAGAAAAAACGGGTTCGCAATCGCTGCGGAATGACGTGCAGGTCAAGCAGTGTCAGAAAATCGATCGTGCCAAACTCACGGTCGATCGCCGGCGGACCGCAGAGCTTCGCCGAAAGTTCTAGATAAGCTCGGAACAACCGGGGAGGCTCAGGCGTCGGCTCGCGCAATGCACCTTCCTTGGGTCGGCAGCGAAACGATGCTTTGGGCTGCGTTTGCAAGGCTGCCGGCGCTAGATATTTCTCGCGCAATTCCTCAAAGAGCGTCGCGCCTTCGTTCTCGTCCTGAGAACTAATCGAACTGCATCCAATCATGTAGCGCGCATTGCACAACGCCGCATAAGACGCGATGCCTTTCCAAAGCATCGAGAGAGCCGTGGTGTTCCGATAGTCGCTGTGAACGCACGCGCGCCCAAGCTCGAGGATTTCACCGCGAATCGGTTCGAACGGCGCAAAATCGAAAAGCTGTTCGCTGTAATAGCCAATATTCCCTTGAGCGCGGTAACCAGTTTGCATTCGATAGGTGCCGACCAACACGCCCTTCGAAATATCCCGAACCATCAGATGATCGCAGACCCAATCAAACTTGTCGCGATCCAGGCCGGTGCGCTCTGACGCGGCAAGTCCCTCACCGAGCTCGCGATTGAACACCAGAAATCGCAGCCTCTGGCATTCCTCTAAATCGGCGACGTTCTGCGCAAGGGAGACGGAAAACGAAGGGCTAGATGTAATCGGCCCGTCGCAATCCTGAACCAGAACCGCAGTGGTTGGCATGCGACCAGTGTGTCCGGGGCCGGATTACGGCAAGGTTGCAGCACCATGATTTGCGTGTTTCTGTGGCTTAAGCGTATCGGCGATCTAAACACGACGCCATCGATGTGCCGATCTAGGGTATATGGCAGACTGTGGGCAGCCGCACGAAATCGATTGCTTCATTGTTGTCGTCAGCCCAGGTGAAATTCACGTTCCCGAACTTGTCGCCGGCGAGCTGCCGTTCGAAGTCTTGATTCGACTGCGAAATCGTGACCGGCGCCGAGAAAGTGGCCCCCCCATCGTTGGAACGTTGATAGGCGGTGGTGCTGTTTGCTCCAAGAACCGTCACGTTGCTGCACGCATCGACGAACAATGACGTTGAGCCTCCCGCGACAGCGACCCCGAGGGTTGTCGCCGGCGACGAAAACGGTGCGCCGGGGGTCGGAGAACTAGCGAATAACGTAGCCCCGCTTGCAGTCCAAACCACGTAGATCCCCCCGTCGAGGCCGCTGACTACCTCGTCGGAGGCTGGGTTCGCAGGAGTTGTGATGCTGATCGGAGTCGCAAACGTCGTACCTCCATCAAGCGACTGCGTAAAAAACAACGACGTCGAATCCGCCACCCACGTTACCGCCAGGAAGCCGGTCGAGCCCACCGAAGCCGACGCCTGCGAATTGCAAGCGCCCGACGCGCCCGAGATCGTCTTGCCCGCCGTATAAGTGACGCCATCGCTCGAGGAGCTAAACGAGATCGAGCAGTTTGATGCGGCCGGCGCCGTTTCCCACAGGACGTATACATTTCCGGCTAAATCAGCAACGGCTTGCTCGCTCGACGCGCCGACTACGGCCGGCGCAATCGTCGTCGCGGCCGTAAACGTGACGCCGTCATTCGTAGCTTCGGCCAACACGTTCGACGATGCGTCAATCCACGTCACCACCAGCTTGCCGTCTGGACGTCCAACCATCGTCGGCACATTGCTTCCCGCAATGGGTTGCGGGCCAGTTGTGAATTGCACCGGTGCGGTAAATGTGGCTCCGTTATTCGTCGAGCGGCTGATGTTGTAGCCGACCGTCGTGTCCGCTAAGTCGAGCACGCGATACCAGAGCAAATCAATACCGCCAACGGGATCAACCACCATCCGGAGCAAGTTATTCTGCAAGTTCTTCGAAAAGTCGCTGGTGATCACGATCGGCGTGGAAAAAGTCGTTCCGCCGTCCGTAGATCGAGTGAAGTGAACTCCGTCCGTGTTGATCCACGCGAGGTCGATATTTCCTGAGGAATCCGTGGCAATCGCGGGTATCCCGAATCCGCTATCGACGCTTACAGGCGAAAAGGTTGTTGGCGCTGTCGCGGTTGGCGCGGCCGGAGCAGCCAATGTCACAGCCGCGGTCCCCACAGCCGATGCTTCTGCAACCGATGTTGCGGTGACCGTGACCGTCCCGACTGCCTTCACGCTTGGCCCCGACGTGTACGTGACCGCAGCGCCCGAGGCGCTTGTCGTCGGCGAAATCGTGCCGCACACGGCACCCATGCAATTCGTGCCTGACATCGACCACGTAACGCCAAGATTCTGCGCGTCGTTCGCAACGTTCGCCGTGAAGGTTTGCGTGACGCCGCCGGTCGCGAGGTTCGCCGTTCCGGGCGTCACCGACACGCTCGTTGGAGCCGGAGTCGTGCCCGGCGCTGGAGTCAACGTAATCGTGGCTTTTGCCGTTTTGGTCGTATCGTCCACCGCCGTCGCGGTCAGCGTAACCGTCGGCGGATTTGGCACCGCAGCCGGAGCCGTATACGTTACGGGAACGCCCGAAGCCGAACTCGCGCCCGACAGCTTGCCGCACGTCGCGCCCATGCAGCCGGACCCGGAGAGCGTCCATGTCGTCCCGTCATTCTTTGGGTCGTCAGTTACTTTGGCGCTGAAACTCGCAGTCTGGCTCGCTTGCACCGTCGCTGAACCCGGAGCCAGTGTCACCGCAATAGTACCTACCGGCGCCGGACTGGTCGAAGATCCGCCGCCGCATCCAGAAAATCCCGCTACCGCCATCATCACGCACGCACAAACTGTGGCGACGTTTCTTCGAGCTACGCCACGCGAACACACCATTTACCCTCCAGAAATGCGATCGGGGACGGGAGCGGCATTCTAGCACGCACGCGTTTTCCGAGGGATGTCGGAACACACACTCACCAATCAATCGCGGGAAGAGCAGTCGAAACCCTGTGAACTTGGATGCGAGGAGGCACCAGATGTTCGCGCAGACGCACGCAAATCTGCGGGCAAAATAAAATCTCTCGTACTGTGAGTAGCATTCCCATGCTCAGGGTGATAATTTGGTTGGCGCGCGGCGGGCGTGGCGTGTGGCCAGAGAATCCACTTAGTCGCGAAGTATCATTCTCATCCCAGGAGAAATACAACGTGAAGTACGCAGCCCTGCGAGTTTTCTCTCTTTTGACGATCGCGATGCTCGTCTCAGTAGGAAGTTTCTCGACCCTTGCGCAAGACCGCCTCAGCGACAAAGACGTCGCGAACATGATGAACAATCTGAAGAACGACGCGAAGAATTTCCGGCCCGTATGGAATCACGCGTTGAGCAAGAGCACGATCCGAAAGACCAGCCGCGAAAAAGACGCCCGCAATCTCGCTACCCAATTCCAGAATCAGACCGAAGGCATGTTGCGCCAGTTCCAGAGCAACAAGACGGCAGACCAGTCGTTGCCTCTCGTTCAACAGACGGCCCGCAACATCGAGCAGGTGAAAACCGATGTTTCCTTAGGCCCGGTCGTCGATCAGCAGTGGACCAAGATTCGCACCGAACTGGACCAGATTGCGCAAGCCTTCACCTCGAAACCGTGATCGCCCGCTTTAACCTCTTTCGAAAAATCTGAAAACGTTTCACGCAAATTCTGGAATCGCCACGACCCCGTAAGGTATAATTATTGCTCCCGATGAGACGTGGGCGAGTAGCTCAGCTGGGAGAGCGCCTCGTTCGCAACGAGGAGGCCGAGGGTTCGAATCCCTTCTCGTCCACCAAATTCTACGTAACTCCATTCTCGAGCCAGCAATCAAAAGCTGAGACTTCACGGCGGTAGGGCGGGCCAGACACTGATGTTTTTCGTTCCGCCTTCCGCGCGATTAGCGGTACATTCATTTGCGGATTTTCAGGAATTCGAACCCAGCCATGGCCAACGAAAAAGAAAAAGAAGCCGCCTCGCGCGCCGCCCTTCAGTTCATTCAAGATGGCCAAATCGTTGGCCTCGGTACCGGATCGACGGCCGCCTACGCGGTCCAGTTCATCGGCGAACGCGTCAAAGCCGGCCTCAAAATCTGCGGCATCCCCACTTCAAATAACACGCGCGAAATGGCCACCAAGCTCGGCATTCCGCTCACCAGCTTCGACGAAGTCCAGCACATCGACGTCACCATCGACGGCGCCGACGAATTCGACCCGCATCTCAACCTGATCAAGGGCGGCGGTGGCGCTCTCCTTTACGAAAAAGTTGTCGCATCTGCTTCGGGCAAGCTGGTCATTGTCGCCGATTCCAGCAAACAGGTTCCGATGCTGGGCAGCTTCCCGGTTCCCGTCGAAGTCATCACCTTCGCGTTATCGCTTGTCCGCCGCGAAATCGAACAACTCGGCGCCGCCGTAGTCGTTCGCCAGAAAAATGGAAAACCGTTCGTCACCGACGAAGGACATCACATCCTCGACTGCCACTTCGGCCGCATTCCAGACCCGCCGACGCTCTCCCGTAAACTTAGCGACATCCCCGGCATCGTCGAGCACGGCCTCTTTATCAATCGCGCCAGCGTAGTGCTCGTCGCTCACGGCGACAAAGTTACCGAACTCCACCGCTCAACAAAATAAAAACGAGCCGGAACAAAGTCCCGACTCGTCGCACCATTTTTTGCTCTCTCAAAAAATCTTCGTGATCGTCAGTCCACCCGGCTCCAACTCGCATCTGGATCGAACGTCTTCATCGATCCAGCAATCTTGGCCGTGTCGGCGCCGAGATCCTTCTCATACACAACGCCTTCGCCGCTCACGATGAAGCTCTTCACTCCCGACGACCGGTATTCCGCCGGGTACGCCACAAACGCGAACCCACACGTCATTTTTCCATCGACGACGTAGCTCATCGCCCCGCCGTCCCCAGACGCACCCTGCGCCGTTAACACACGAAAGTAATAGCCATGAAATGGATCGGCTGCAGCCGACTTCGTGGCGTCGGCGCCCGCCAACAAAGGCCCAACCGAATCTCCATCCGTTGTCGCGCGGGGTTTCACAAACAGACCCTCGCGTTTCGTCGGGTCGCCCGCAATCGCCGGCGCATACTGCCCCGCGTTGCCATCCGCGAAATATTGCCGTTGTGCCTCCACCAACTCACCGGAAGCAAAGATCGCCGCCATCTCGTTCTTGCCGATCCGCCGATACAAAACCTCATCCTTCGCCGCGGCAATGTCAAACGACCAGACGCCATCCTTCTTCACCAGCGGAATCGGCAGCGGCCAATTTTCGGCGCCGACGATCAAATCCAGTTTGCCGTCCACCCGCTTCGTAAAGCGATGCATCTCCTTATACTTCGCCACGAACGCTGCACGATGCGCCGCATCGGTCGAAATATCGCCCTCTGTGACCAACTCTTTCGCTTCGGGCCCAAGAATCTTCAGCACTGCCGCATCATTCTCGCCTTTCGCCGCTTCGAACAGCGCTTTCCCTGCATCTTCCGGAGTGCTGAACGTCGCCCCGGGAGTCTGTTCCGCATGAACCGTTCGCGGTGGCATCATGTAAACTCCAACCGCCGCCCCAAACTCCAGCGCCAGCAAGGCATAGACGGCGATCCATTTCCGCAAATTCTTTTCCAATCTCATCGCACCATCTCCATTTCCAAAACTCTTCCCGATCAATCTCAATCGAATGCTTCGTCATCCTGAGCGAAGCGAAGGATCTCAGCCGTATCCTCAACTGACCAATTCGACCCGAGCGATCAGTGCCGAAACCCGCCACCACCGCCTCCGCCATGAAAGCTCGAGAATCCTCGATTCGAATATCCGCGACTCATCCCACCTTGGTTAAATCCACTGAACGCACTCGACCTCGTCCCGCGATTCTCAGAGGGCGAACCACCGCCCCAGCCTCCGCGTTCATTTCCGCTCGATCCCGACCGATTCGAGTTGTAGTTGCCCTCCCGCGAACCAAGCCCGGTCGATCCCGAACCAAACTCGCCGTGCGTCGGAGTCGCGCGATTGCCCGCCGCAGGAGTTCCACCATTCGGCCGATTCTCGTTGCGCCCATTAAAATTCGCCGTGTTGTTGTTAAACGTCCGGTTGTTGACCGTCCGATTGTTGATCGTGTTGTTGTACGTCCGATTGTTGATAAACGTGTTGCTCCGGTTGACGTACACGTTCCGGTTGTAAATCACCGTCCTGTTTCCCCAGTTGTAGCCCCAGTGATTCCAGCCCCAGCCGTATCCGCCCCAATACCCAACTCCGAATCCGATACCAAAAGAAAATCCCGGCCCGCCCCACCACACACCGGGTACCGGCACCCAGCCGGGATATGCCACGATCCCCGGCCCGTAAATGAGCCACGGGTTATACGCCGGCACATAAATCACCTGCGGATCAGCCGGCTGAATCACGATCGTCGGCCCTTGTGACGACACGGTCTGCTGCGTGTTCGACGCCAGATTCCCCGAACTCTGCGCACGCTGCCGCATTGTCTGCACCGCAGCCATTACGTCTTGGTCTTGATTCGTGTACGCCTCGCCCAGCGACGACGTCCACGACAGGTTCTTGTCCATGTTCGCCAGCACAGAAGGGAACTGCGTCAACGCCTTCACGCTCGGATCCCACGGCATCTGATCGACCTGCTGCGCCAACGCCTGCCCCTTCAAATTCGGATTCGCCTCAATATATCGATCGGCTTCCACAATCTCTGCCGGATGCACCGAAGCCGCCAAAACCTGCGCCACCAGCGCATCGGGATACAACGCAATCGGCGCCACCAGCTGATCCAACTCTTCAGGCGTCTGTGGCGCAGGCGCGGCCTCTGGCTGGATCGGTCCCGCGGGCGCCCCGTCCGGACCCTGCTGGTCATTTGGCACCGGTGCATCCGGCAGCTGCGACTCAACCGGCGCGGACGTCAGCAACATGAGGCCGCCGACGATCACCACTGCCACAATCTCTCTCGCGAACTTCATTGCATTTCTCCGTTTCTCACAGCACGACAAGCCAAATCTCGAATCGAACTGAATCTCACAGCTCCCTACCTATACGAAGTCTCTGATGCCGAACCGCGAAACGAGTTTCACGGTATTGCCGATGGCGAACCGAAATCCGCCACCGGCAACCGTGTTTTGGGTTAGGGGGTGACTGTCTCCAGCAGCGCAATCCCAAGCTGGTTTCCATCAAACTCGATCAGCAGCGTGCGACTGCCGTCGACCGGATAGAAACCATAGCTATCAGGGCTCGTGTTGTTGATATCCAGTCCGTTGATCGCCACCTGCCCGGTCGTCGCGTCGATCGTCCCGGTCAGCGTCGCGCCATTCGTCAACGTTCCGCTGGCGTTGTAGTCCGTGAATCCATTCAGGCTCGTGCCCGTGATCGTCAGCGGCCCGGCAGCGGACCACGGATCGAGTCGGTTCGCCACGGTGCCGTCCAGGAAGAACCCGAACGCTCCGATCGCATAGTTGCCGGGGTTGATGTTCCCGTTAGTCTGCGCATACGCAGTGCCCCCGCTCACCTCGGAAGTGTCGATGCCGAGTTCCGTGCCATTTCCATTGCCGTCGATGTAGAACTGGAACGCCAATGCCGTGCCGGTCGGAGTCGGATTGATGTTGCTCACCGTCACGCGCCCGGTTGCATCGACCGTCCAGTTCCCGGTAACGTTCTGGCTCCCGTTCGTGGTCAGATCGCTGAAGGTGACGTTGCCCGTAACGGCCCCGCCCGTATTCAGAGACAGACCGCCCGCGATCGTCGTCCCTCCGCCATCGCTTCCGACCGCGGTGAACACATAGGTGCTTCCCGTGACATTCGCCGTCGTGAACGCGCCCGTGTTCGCGCCTTGCCCGAACGCCGTGCCGCCCATCGTTCCGTTGATGGCGTCGCCGTTGGTCTCGATGAATTGAATACGATTCGTTCCGATGATGTAGCCGATCATTCCGAACTGCGGCGCTCCCGACGAGCCGCTCGGCGTTAAGCTGATTTGAATGCGGCCGAACGAATCGGGAGCGGTGACCGTGCCGGACGCGAACGTTTGGCTTTGTCCCACGGTTCCGCCGTCGTTGTAATCAAAAATGCTGTTCGTCGTATTGATCGTCGTGCCGTTGATGACCAGCACGCCGCCGATCCCGAGTGGATTCGGGCCGCCGGTCAAATCGCCGTCCAGGCCGGAGATTTGGAACGCGTAGCCTCCCGTCGGCGCTGCTTTGCCGGTCTGCAAGTCGAGCGTTCCGGTTGCAGTCGCGAAGTCGTCAAACTCCGTGAGCTGCAGCCGTGCCGCGGAAACCTTGGCCCCGCGCAGCGTGAATACGCCGCTGGCGCCGAAGTTCGGATCATTCGTGTTCAGCATGATCTGGACACTGCCTTCCGGCTGCGTGCTGATGCTGCTTCCTGCCGCGGTGATCGTGTCTGACCCTGAGTTAACTTGGTCCAGATAGTCGTGTTCGCCCCCGCTGATTGCGCCATTCAGAATCGTGAACGCGCCCGCGTAGTACAGCACGCCATTTCCGTCTTCACCCGATCCGTTGTAGATGTACGTCCCATCCGCCAGTGGTGGGGGGACAATCGTAATCGTGGCGGACACCGATTTGGTCGTGTCCGAGACAGATGTAGCCGTGATTTTCACTGTGTTGCCTGTCGGGACGGCCGCTGGTGCCGTGTACGTCGTCGCGGCGTTGCTCGCCGTCGTCGCTGGATTGAATGTCCCGCATGCCGCAGTTCCGCAAGTCACGCTCCACGTCACGCCGCCGTTCTTGCTGTCTCCCGCGACAACCGCTGTTAGCGGCGAAGTGTTGTTGATCTGCAAAACCGCAGGTGGCGTCGATGCAAACGAAACGCTGATTCCTGCTGGTGCCGCAATCGTGATCGATGCCGAAGCCGTCGCCGTTCCGTCCGTCACCGAACTCGCGACGATGTTGACTGTGCCGCCTGTCGGCACGTTCGTCGGCGCCGCGTAGGTCGTTGCCGCGCCACTTGCTGTCGTTGCCGGTGTGAAAGTGCCGCAAGAAGAGCTGCCGCAAGTGACCGACCAGGTCACGCCGGCGTTGTTGCTGTCATTGCTGACCACTGCGGTCAACGATGCCGTCGCGCCCGCCGTAATCGAAGTCGGCGGCGCCGGACTCAAACTCACTGAAATTGCCGGAGGATTGGGGGTGCCACCACCACCACCGCATGCGGCTGCTGCGAACGCAATTGCTGCAATGCTCGACATCAACACTGTTTTGAGGGATTTCACCGCGCACCCCCGGTGAACGAAGCTCCGGCCCTTTGCGGCTTGGTGCTCGTCGCCGGCCCTGGATGAACCAGAATCCCGTGCGCGTTGCGAATCACAATCTGCCGCTCGCCGGCGGTGACTTGCCTCGCGACCAGCACGTTGTTCCCATTCGAACTGCGTGTCCAACCGGCGATCTCAATGTGATCGCCCGCCGACAAACTCTTCGACGCTCCGCTTGCGTACGGACCGAGATCGGCGATTACGATGCCGTTCGAGCCCTCAACCACCAACTGCGTGGCCCCATGCTTCGAAGTCACTTGCTGAATCGTTCCGCTGACTTTGCTTTCTGTTTTGGCAGTCGTGCTGGCCGCCCATGGATGCCCTTGCGGCGCCGCAACTCGCTCCGCACTCTGCGCTCGGCTCGAAACGGGAACAATGCTGGCGAGCAGCAACAGTCCCAATGTCTGGCAGATCAAACTTGCTTGTGATGCTTGTCTCTTTGTAGTTCGTGTGTTGGCCTGTGTCATAACCACTTTCTTTCCGTTCAGCGCTTTTCGGCACTGATCTCCTTCGACCTGGATTGAACTTTCGTTCGGACTAGAGCATTGCAAAGTCCGTGCCAAATGGAAATGATTGAGAACAAGTGTGTTGCGGCGTCCCGCGATTTCCGACTCCTCGTTGATTCACGAAATCTCGTGAGAGAACATTCGAAACATCACGAAGACCACGGCAAGAAAGATTTCTGAAGATTTTCTGCCCGTACGCGATCCGTAGGGGCACGGCACGCCGTGCCCGTCTTCCGTTTGTTTTCGAGCCCTAATCTGAGGCGTGCGAGTGACGAGCAGAGGACTTCAAAAAATTACAAGAACATCCTTGAACGTGCTGGAGAGAGTCAAGCGACAAACTTCCTAACTGGACTGAAACTTCCTCTTATCGATTTTCAGCGCTCGAATCTTCGAATCGAGCGTCGACGGCGGAATTCCAAGTCTCGCCGCAGCGCCGGTCGGCCCTGAAACACGTCCCTTCGACTGCGCCAAAGCCGCCTCAATGCTGTCCTTCTCTTGCGTGACCAAACTGTCGTTCAACGGCCGGCTCGGCGCCGCAGCATGCGAAATCCAGCTCTCATCCACCGAAAATTCATCGCCATCGCACACAATCACCGAGCGCTCGACCACGTTCTGCAACTCTCGAATATTCCCCGGCCATGGATAAGCCTCAAGCAGCGCCAGGCTCTTCTTATTGATCTTCGTAATCCGCTTGCCCATGCTCGTCGAAAATCGATCGACGAAATACTCCACCAATAAAGGAATGTCTTCCTTCCGCTCCCGCAGCGGCGGCACATGAATCGGGAACACATTGATTCTGTAGAGCAAATCGCTGCGAAACGTCCCCGCATCCACCGACGCCTGCAAATCCCGATTCGTCGCCGCAATCACCCGCGTATCCACGCGAATCGACTGGCTCCCTCCCACGCGTTCGAATTCCCGCTCTTGTAGCACGCGCAGTAGCGCAATCTGCGTGTCCAGCGGCAGTTCCCCCATCTCATCCAGAAATATCGTCCCACGGTCCGCCAGTTCGAACCGTCCAATCCGCCGCGACAACGCTCCTGTAAACGCGCCCTTCTCATGCCCAAACAACTCCGACGGAATCAAGTCCCTTGGAATCGCCGCACAATTCGTTCCAATAAACGCCCGCGACGCCCGCGGCGACCTCTTATGAATCGCCCTCGCGATCAACTCTTTCCCCGTCCCCGTCTCACCGGTAATCAGCACCGTCGAATTCGTCGCCGCCACTCGCGACACGCGCGTCAGCGCAGCCTGCAACGCCGGCGACGCGCCAACAATCTCCTCGAACATCGACGCCTTGTCGATCTCTTCGCGCAGCGCGACAGTCTCTTGCGCCGCCCGCTCTTCCGCCATCTTCTGATCGTGGATGTCCGTCCGAACCCCGCACCACCGCGCAATCGTCCCGTCCGCATGACGCAGCGGATACGACTGATACCGAAACCATCGATATTCTCCGTCGTACCTCCTCATCCGCGCTTCATGATCGAATGGCTCCTCGTTGTTCCGCGCCTCGAGTATCCGCACCTTGAATTCCTTGATGTCGTCTGGATGCGTCACCAATTCCAGAAACTTCAACGGATTCAACTGCTTCTCCACCCGGAAATAATCTTTGGCCGCTTTGTTTCCGAACGACGCGCTCCCGTCCGCCTCCCAAACAAACATTTGCATCGGCGCGACATCAATAACCTGCCTCAACTCCTCCGCGTGCCTCTCCGCAATCTCCGTCGCCCGTTGTCGCTCGTCGAACGCTCGCGCATTCGTGATCGCCACTGCCACCAGCTGCGCAAAGATCTGCAGCCATGCGGAATCCATTTCACTCAAAATCCCGCGACTGAAAATCGCGAGCACGCCCACAATCTCTCCGCCCGAAACCAGCGGATGCCCCGCAAAAGACAGAATCCTCTCGTTCCCCAGCCAGCTCGGCCGAACGATTCCCGGCGTCGAATCCTGCAACCCGCGCTGCAATATCTCCTGGCCGGTGCTGGCAATACGCCCTTCGAGCGCATTGGAAAGTGGAATTCGATTGTCGCGATGATTCGGCGATTCCCAATCCTCCGCAGGAGAAGAGATCGACGTCCCCGCACTCGCCGCTAAGTGCAAGCATCGCGTCTGGTCCGCGCAAACTGTCCGCATCTGGCATACCGGGCAAATGTCCGATGGCTTCAGCAGCCACACCCGCGCCAACGCAACGTCAGGCTGCTCCGCCAGCCCGCGCACGATGCTATGTAACACTTCTTCTGTGTGGTGTAGTCCGCTTACGGTCGCGGCAAGCGCAAGTAGTGGTTCGGCACGCAATTCGGGGCCCCGGCTGGCGCGCCATAGTAACCCAAGTGCTATCTTCTCAGGAAGTCTCCGAAAAATGTTTCCACGACGTCGACCCATCATCGGCCGTTTGTAGGGGCGGGGCTCGCCCCGCCCGGCCTCTGCGTCTTGCCGCGATTTCTGCCTTCGCCACCCTGTAGCCGCGCTCGTTTTTCAGATCGCGGGGTTTAGATCCAACATCGCCCAACTCTCAGC
>Ga0209006_10001094_pt1 | contig 24839 bp, 20 predicted proteins | sample JacPin_JW_Ref_O2_FD_188567 | JGI IMG/M metagenome (GOLD analysis project Ga0209006, IMG submission 188567) | Forest soil microbial communities from Algoma, Ontario, Canada - Jack Pine, Ontario site 1_JW_Ref_O2 (SPAdes) (version 2) | ecosystem: Environmental > Terrestrial > Soil > Boreal... | reverse complement strand
GGCTCAAAGTCCCGTCTGGTCGATCAAGGGCGCGCATAACCCCGTCTACCTCGCAGGCTCCGTGCATCTTCTGAAGAAGGACGACATGGGCCTGCCGCCCGCGTTCGAGCGCGCCTACGCCGCTGCCAAGACGCTCGTGATGGAAGTCGATATCGATGAAATGGATTCCCCGGCGGCGCAGGCGCTGATCCTGCAGAAGGGTATGTTTGCCGAGGGCACGACGCTACGCGATTCGATAGGGCAGGCAAGCTATGATCGCGTCGCGGCGGAAGCCACGCGCTTGGGGCTGCCGATCGAAGGATTGCAGCAGTTCGAGCCCTGGGCCGTCGCGCTCACCCTGACGCAGCTTGAGTATGCCGCGTTGGGCTTCGATCCCGATGAGGGAGTCGAGAGGCAGCTGGGGCGCCGTGCCCACGCGGACGGAAAACACATCCAGGGACTGGAAACCCTTGAGCAGCAAATCGGCATCCTGGCGTCGCTCTCGAAGGATGATCAAGCGGCCTTCCTGGAGGAGACCGTGACGGAAATGCACGATGCCGACCGGGAAACACAGGAAATCGTCTCCGCCTGGAGAAGCGGAAATTCGGCCAAGCTTGCGGCGCTCATGAGCGAGGACTTCAAGAACTTTCCGAGCCTGTACTACTCGCTCGTCACCGCGCGCAATCATCGCTGGATGCCACAGATCGAGCGCCTCCTCAAAGCCGACCAGAACTACTTCGTGATCGTCGGTGCGCTGCACCTCGTCGGCGACGGAGGTCTTCTGCAGCTCGCCAGGGCCGACGGCTTAGAGCCTCGACCGCTGCAGTGACCGCACGCGCATGAGCCTGCAGCGCCCGCTCGTCATGCGCTGCGGCGCGTTCGGGGACATGGTGCTGCTCACCGCCCTTCTGCGGCAATTGCACGCACGCTTCGGAACGCCCGCCGACCTCATAGCCTCCGGCCCCTGGACAGTTCCCCTCCTCGAAGGTCAACCCGGCGTGGGCGAAATTTTCATACTGCGCAGTCGCAAGTCCCCGTACTGGGCGAGCCGCAGCCAGCAGCGCCTCGTGCGCTGGCTGAAATCGCGCGGCGCCGGACCCACTTGGTTCTGCGATTCCGGTGCCGGGCGCGAGCTCCTGCGGCGCGGCGCCGTTCCGGATGACTTCGTCTATGAGGATCAGGCGCTACCGCGGCTGCCGGGAGAACATTTCGTCGACCGCTGGATCCGCTTTGCAAATGAGACGCCGCCGGCATTCGCCGGGATGCTGCCGGCGGGCCCAGTGCGCATCGCGAGCAACGCCGAAATCACCATCGATGCGGCCGCCCGCAACGCGCTCGATGCCTGGCTCGCTCGCCGCGGGCTTTCAAAGCGCGAACTCATCCTGCTGCAGACGGGCAACAAGCGCACGATGCGCGGGTGGCTGCCGAGCCGTTCCACCAATACCAAGTTTTGGCCCGTAGAGCGTTGGGCCGAAGTCATCCGCGCCCTGCGTGGCGCGCGTCCGGACGCTGCAATTCTCCTCATGGGCGTACCGCGCGAGTTCGCACTCAATGCGCAGATCATTCGCAGCGCCGCCGTGCCCGGCCTGCACAACGTAGCCGATGATTTGCCGATCCGCATTCTCCTGCCGCTCGTCGAACGCGCGACGAGTCTCGTCTCTGTCGACACGGGACCTGCGCACGCGGCCGCCGCACTCAACTGTCCGACGGTTGCGCTTTTTGGGACATCCGATCCTCTCTTATATAGGCCGGGGGGAGTCACGACGCCCGCCATCGCGCTCGTCGGCGAGATTGATGGACGTCCCAACATTCTGGGCATCGAGCCGCCCGCCGTGATCGCCGCATGGCGTGAACTGACCGCCGCATCGCGCTAGACGCTCAAGCCATCGTTCATTACCGCGGCAGCTTGCTGCAAGGGCATTGCGCAATTCGCCGGCGGGTCGCAACATCGCGGCGCGTCACAATAAAATAGGCTAAAGCGCGGTGCGCAACCCTCATTTCAAATGAGCGACGGTGAAATCCGCTTGCTCTTCATTCCGGTATCCGGGCCGCGCGGCATGGGGGAATATGCGCGCGCGACTGCGATCGCCACCGCAGCGCTTGAACGCTGGCCGCAGGCGGAAATCCGTTTCGCATTGAGCCGCGGCGCGGCCTATGCCGCCGAGACACCCTTTCAGGCAACGTTCCTGCCCTCCTCGCCGACCTTTCACTCACGCGAGGTCGCCGCGCTGATTCGGGAATTCAAGCCCACCATCGTGCTGTTTGACAACGCCGGCCGTACCTCGCAACTGCGCGCGGCCGTCGCCTGCGGCGCGCGCACGGTCTTCATCAGCTCGCGACCAAAGCAGCGCCGCAGGGCATTTCGTCTGCGCTGGATGCGGCTCCTCGATGAGCACTGGATCGCCTACCCGCAGTTCATCGCAGGCGCTCCCGGCTACATCGAGCGCTTGAAGCTCGTGCTGCTCGGACGCCCGGTGCTGCGCTTCTTCGACGCCGTTCTGCCGCAGGAGGATCCCGAGCTTGCCCGCTCGGTCATGGCGCGCTTTGGTGTAAGCGCGGGCGAGTACGTATTGGTCGTGCCCGGCGGAGGAACCGGGCATCCCGGGGCGCTGGCCGCGCCACAGGTGGTGGCTGAGGCGGCGCGGCGAATTGCGCTGCACTCTTATCCGACCATTCTCGTCGGCGTGACGCCGCAGGGCCCGCGCCGCGCGCCCCAGGCCGACGGGCTGAAGCTCGCGCCGCGCCTGCCGATTGCCATGGTCGGCGAACTCGTCCGCGGTGCGCGCCTCGTGATCTCAAATGGCGGGGATACGATGCTGCAGGCGCTCGCCTGCAAGCGGCCCTGTGTCGCAGTGCCCATCGCGGGCGATCAGGCCTATCGGATCAAGCGCTGCGTGCGCGCCGGCCTCGTCGCGAGCGCGCGCCTCGATCCCGCCGATCTCGAGCGCGAAGCCTTGCACATGCTGAAGACCGGCCTTGATTACGAGCCTCTTGATCCGCGCGCCGCTCGCGAAAGCGCACCCACGGTGACCAATGGAATCGATTCGGCGCTGGCTGCAATCGAAAGGCTTGCAGGCATCGACGTACCGGACACTCGACCGTCCACGCGTCCGCACGGCGTCCTTGCCGACGCCGCAGAGCTTGCCGGAGTGCCGTCGGACTCGGGCGCGGTCGCAGCGCCGCGCTTTTTGTTCCTGCCGGTCTCCGGCCCGCACGGCATGGGCGAGTATGCCCGTGCAGTTCAAATCGCGCAGGCGGTCGCAACTCGCTGGCCGGCCGCAAAGATCCACTTCGCGCTCAGCCGCGAAGCGCCCTACGAGACTGATGCCTCTTTCTCGTACACGTTCCTGCCATCGTCGCCCACCTTTCACACGCCCGAGGTGATCGCCCTCATCGAGGAGACGCGCCCGAACGTCGTGATCTTTGACAACGCCGGACGCACCGCTCAACTGCGCGCCGCCCAGCGCATCGGCGCACGCGTCATCTACGTCAGCGCACGTGCACGCCAACGGCGCAAGGCGTTCCGTTTGCGCTGGATGTCGCTGATTGATGAGCACTGGCTCGCGTATCCGCAACTGCTGACCGGCCCCTTAAGCGCATTTGAGACGTTCAAGCTGCGCTGGATGGGCCGCCCGCTTCTGCGTCACCTCGATGTGATGCTGCCGCCTGCCGATCCGCGCTCAGCGGCAGCCGTATTGCGGCGGCTCGACTTGGCCAACAAGCCCTATGTGCTCGTCGTTCCGGGCGGAGGCACCGGGCATCCCGGCGCCCGGGACGCCGTGCAAGTGTTCGCGGCGGCCGCGCAAGCTCTGGCAGCACGTGGCATTACCACCGTGCTCGTAGCCCCGGCAAACGGCGCGGACCTCTCAGCGCCTCCTGGCCTGTACACGCTGCCGCGGCTGCCGCTCAGCGAACTTACCGCGCTCATGCGCCGGGCTCGACTCGTCATCGTTAACGGCGGATCGACCTTGCTGCAGGCAATAGCGTGCCAGGCCCCATGCGTTGCCGTATCGATTGCGAAGGATCAGGCGAAACGCGTGCGCCAGTGTTCCGAGGCTGGGCTTGCGCTCGCGGCGACGTTGAACGCCGTCAATATTGTGAACGTCGCGACATCGCTCCTGGACGACGAGCCGGCGCGCGCTGCGCTCGCGCGCCGCGCTGCAAATTTGCAGCTCGAGGACGGACTCGGGATCGCACTTTTCGCGATTGAAGGCCTGCTCGGCCGCGCGGGCGCGCAGTAGAGCCGGCCATGCCTCACGCGACGCTTCTGGGTTATCGGCTCGATCAGCCGTCGTTCCGCTATCGGATGATGAGCCTCGTGGGTGCGCTTGAAGAGGCAGGCTGGACGGTGCAGCTCGAGAGGTTTCCATCCGGCCGCTATGGCGTGCGTACCTGGGAACGTCGCGAACTCCTGCGGCGCTCGGACATCGTGGTGCTGCATCAAATCAAACTATCCGGCGCGGAAGCGCGCTTATTCGCCGCCTACGCTCCACGTCGGATCTTTGACTTCGACGATGCGATCTATGTGCGCAAGCCGCGTCATTTGGGCGAGCCTGCGGATGATTCGTGGTGGCGCCGACAGAAATTCGCGGCCACTTGCCGACGGGTCGACGTGGTCGCCGCCGGCAACGAGGTACTGGCCGCCGCTGCGGCAGCTGCGCACGCGCGGCGCATCGTCATACTGCCCACCGCGCTCGACGCCAGCGTCTACCGGGCGACGACGGCGACCCAGGATGACCCGCCGACGATTGCGTGGGTCGGTAACCCCGAGAATCTCGCCTATCTTGAGATCCTGCGCCCTGCGCTTGCACGCCTCAGCGCGCGCCATCCGACGTTGCGGTTGCGCGTGATCTCATCTGAGTTTCCGCGCTGGCCAGAGGTGCGCATCGAGGACGTCCGCTGGAGCCCGGCTGCGGAGATCGCGGCTCTCGCCGGCTCGCACATCGGCGTCATGCCATTGAGCGATGATGAGTGGGCGCGCGGCAAATGCGCATTCAAGCTGCTGCAATATATGGCCGCGTCGCTGCCCTGCGTCGCCTCGCCCATCGGTGCGAACTCCGAGGCCGTCATTGAAGGCCGTACGGGCTTCCACGCTCGTGATGCGTCACAGTGGGAACAGGCTCTTGAGCGCCTGATCGATTCTGCCGAATTGCGTGCGCGCCTAGGTGCCGCCGGCCGGGCGCACGTTGAAAGCCGCTATGGCATGCACCACTACCAGGCTCGATACGTCGCGCTCTTTGAAAGCCTGCTCGGCGAGCGACGCTGATGCGAACGAACCTAGGAGAGAGGCTCGCCCGTTGCACGCAAATACCCTCAAGCCGGCAAATGCTGTGAAGGCGAGCCGCGCACGAGCTCCTCTTGCCACCACGAAATCGTGTCGGCCAAACCCTCATCGAGCGTGAATTGGGGCCGCCAGCCCACCTCGTCGTAGAGCAAGCGCACGTCCGGCACGAGAATGGCCGGCTCGTTGGCCGAGCTCGCCCGCGAACCAAGGCGTACCAAATCGGGACGCCCGATCCGTTTTGCAATCCGCTTGACGAGCGCGGCGATTGAAACTCGTTCGGGCGATCCGATGTTGACCGGCCCCTGCAAGGGGCTGTCGAGGAGCGCGGCAAATGCCTCGCCGACGTCGGCGACGTGCAGAAAATTTCGCACTTGGCGTCCGTGCGAGCAACGTGCCTCCTGATTCAAAAGCAGACTCCGTACCACCGACGCCACGAGCCGCTCTGGGTATTCGCCCGGGCCGAACAGCGAAAAAATCCGTCCCCATGCGATGGACAATTCCTCGTGAGTGCCGTAGCTCGCCAAGAGATTCTGTAACGCGAGCTTGCAGGCTGCATAGGGTGCGGTGGCGCCTCCGGCACTGCCCGCCAGCGGACTTGCGTCTTCGCGACAGACATCCACTCTCGACCAGTCATATTCGGCGCAGCTGCCGGCCACCACTGCGCGGCTCCCCGTGTTCTGGTGAAAAGCCCGCACGAGATACAAGCTCGCGGCGACCCATGAAAAATTCTCCGCGCTCGTCCAGTACAGATTCGGGGTTGCGATCCAGGCGAAATGCAAAAGATGAGTGGGCCGAACGGCAGAGAGCAAGCGGTCGACGGCGCCCGGATCAAGAAGATTGCCGTGATGCAGCTCGGCGCCTGTCAATTGCGCGTCTGCGCTGCGCCTGTGCGAATCCTCCGACAGCACCGCGTGAACTTCGTAGCCGCGCTTGAGCAACGCCGGCACGCTCCAGCGCCCTATGAACCCGCTTGCGCCGCTGACGAGAACCCGCTTAACGGGAGCCATGATCGAGCATCCCATAGGCCGCGTCGCGCGCGCTGATCACGAGGGGCTTCATGGGCCACGCAATTGCGATGTTTGGATCGTCCCAGTGAAAACCGCGGGCGCAGTCCGGCTCATAACGCGTGGAAATCATGTAGAGAACCTCGCTTGCGTCGGCGAGGGTCAAAAAACCATGGGCGAAGCCCTTGGGAGCGAGGAGCGCCCGCCGATTGGCGGCCGTGAGTTCCGTGCCGAACCAACGTCCGTAGGAGGGCGAACCCGAGCGGATGTCGACAATGACGTCAAATATCGCACCGGCAGTGCAACGAATGAGCTTGTCCTCTTCGCATGGCGCCGCCTGATAGTGCATGCCACGCAGCGTGCCCTTACCGGGGTTGTATGACACGCTGCACTGCAGGTCTGCTGCGCTCAATCCATACGCGGCGAACTCCTCGGCGCAGAACGTGCGCGCAAAGAAGCCGCGCTCGTCGCGCGTCGGCTCGATGTCCACGATGAAGGCACCCTTGAGGGGAGTTGCGGTGAATTTCATTCGTAGCAATGGACCGTGGGAACAGGCGTCACGAAGCGACCGCCCCATGCTTTGATGCCGGCCAGCTGTCGCCTGATTTCCGCTTGCAGGTTCCACGGCAATATCAGTACGTAGTCGGGCCTGTGGCGCGTAAGTTCCTCCGGCGACACGATGGGAATATGGCTGCCCGGCAGCAACTTCGCCTGCTTGTGCGGATTGCGATCCGCGACCATCGGAATATCGCGCGCGGTGATGCCGCAGAAGTTAAGGAGCGTATTGCCTTTGGCCGCCGCCCCATAGGCGGCCACAACCTTGCCGTCAGCTTTGGCGCCCGCCAAAAATTCCAAGAGTGAGCTGCGGCAGGCTGCTACGCGTTCGGAAAAGCGCCGGTAGGTATCAAGATCCGCAATCCCGGCACGCGTCTCGGCGGAGCGCACCGTTAACAGCGAGTCACTGTCCGGCAACCCTCGCGCGGCGTGGGCGGCGTAGATGCGCAGCGACCCGCCATGCGTCGGCAACTCCTCCACATCGTAGATCTGCAATCCCTGCAGTCGGAACACTCGCTCGATGGCGTACAAAGAGATGTAGGAAAAATGCTCGTGGTAAATCGTGTCGAAGGCGGCATGCTCGATCAACTTCAGGAGGTGCGGAAACTCGATGCTCACGGAGCCGTCGGCTTTTAGAAGGCGCGCAATTCCTGCGACGAAGTCATTGAGCGCCGGGACATGCGCGAGCACGTTGTTGCCGACGATCAAGTCAGCCTTGCGCCCCTGCGCCGCAAGACGGCTCGCCAATTCCGCGCTGAAGAACTCGACGAGCGTCGCGACCCCAACCCGCTCGGCAGCAGCAGCGACGGTGTCCGAAGGATCGATGCCAAGCACGGGTATGTCGGCGGCGACGAATTCCTTCAGCAGATAGCCATCGTTGCTACCGAGCTCAATCACGAGGCTCGAGGCGTTGAGATTGAATCGCTGCTTCGCCATGGCGCCGAAGTGCTGCGCGTGTGCCAGCCAATCATCCGAGTAGGAGGAAAAATAGGCATAGTTGTCGAAGAGCTCTCGTGGCGGGACATCAAAATCTACCTGCACGAGCTTGCATGATCCGCACACCTTGGCACGCAACGGATAGCGCTTCTCCTGCTTGAGGTCAGCCGACGGGGACAGGAAGCCGTTTGCGGGTGGCTGCATCCCAAGATCGGCGAATGTCACGCTGAGCTCGCCGTCGCACGCGCGGCACAGGATGCGCGCACCCGCTGTCAGGGCCATAATTTCCAGGGAGCCTTATTGCCGTCCCATAGCGCATTCAGACTCATCATGTCGCGCAGGGTATCCATGGGCTGCCAGAAGCCGTGGTGAACCCATGCCGCAAGCTCTCCGCTCGCGGCCAATTGCTCCATCGGCTCTTTCTCCCACACCGTGTGATCGCCCGACACCAGATCGAGAACGGCCGGGTTCAACACGAAGAAGCCGCCATTGATGAGGCCGCCTTCGACCCGTGGCTTCTCCTCGAAAGAGACGACCTTGGGGCCCTCCATGACGATTCGCCCGAAGCGCGCCGGCGGGCGCACACATGCCACGGTCGCCTTGCAGCCTTGTTCAGCGTGAAAGGCGACTTCGGCGCGGACATCTATGTTTGACAGCCCATCGCCGTAGGTCATGCAGAATGGAGCGGCAGGATCGAGGTAGTCGCGCACGCGCAGCAGACGGCCGCCGGTCATGGTCTCTTCGCCGGTATCGACCAGGGTCACTTTCCACGGCTCGCTGCGCGAATCGTGATAGTCGATGCGATTCTTGGCCATGTCGAACGTGACATCGGCCTGATGCAGAAAATAATTCGCGAAGTATTCCTTGACCATGTAGCCCTTATAGCCAAGGCAGACGATGAACTCGTTCACTGCGAACGATGAATAGAGCTTCATGATGTGCCACAGCAATGGCCGGCCTCCGATCTCGACCATTGGCTTGGGTCGAACGTTGGACTCCTCGGCAATCCGAGTCCCTTTGCCTCCCGCGAGAATCACGCATTTCATGTAGGTCGATTCCTGTTGGCCAGCACCAGGCTCTGGTACTGGGCGATTTGCTTTTGGCACAGCGCCGACATGTCCTCACCGTCAAGATGTGCGCGATACCAGTCGGCCGACCAGGACAAACACGTCTCCAGGCTCAGTTGCGGCCGCCACCCGAGGGTACGCTGCGCGAGCACCGAAGAGAGCATAAGCGAGCGCATCTCCGGCGGATGATCCTGCATGTCGCGCACCCAACCGGGTTTGCCGCCGAATCGCGTACTGAATACTTCGACAACCTCGCGAACCGTGCAAGAGTCGACGGATGCAGGCCCAAAATTGATGGCGCGCGGGGCGCTCTGCGGGGTCTCCACGAGCGCTTGCAATAGCGCAAGGTAACCCGACAAGGGTTCAAGCACATGCTGCCACGGCCGAACCGCGTCCGGGTAACGCAAACTCACCGGCGTCCCCGCGGCGAGCGCCCGCACGCAGTCGGGAATGAGCCGCTCCGCTGACCAATCCCCGCCTCCGATGACATTGCCCGCGCGAGCCGTCGCTATCGGCGCATCCGCGCCATAGAAGCTCTTGCGAAAACTTAACGTCACGAGTTCCGCGCAGGCCTTGCTGCCACTGTAAGGGTCGGATCCGCCGAGGCGGTCGCTTTCTGCAAAGGCGCGGCCGCTGCCGTCGGACTCATAGACTTTGTCGCTCGTGACCACGAGCACACAGTGCAGGTCGCGGATATCGCGGCAGGCCTGCAGCAGATTGGCTGTGCCCAAGACGTTCGTCGCATAGGTACGCAGCGGGTCGCGATACGAGTCGCGCACCAGAGCCTGGGCCGCCATGTGAATGACGACCTGCGGTTTGACCTCCTCGACCACATCGCGCACCAGCGCAGCATCGGTAATGTCGCCAATCACGGAGCGAGTGCCCCCGCCGACGAGCGACCACAGGTTCGGCGTGGTCGCGGGCGCAAGAGCAAGTCCGGTCGTGTGCGCACCCAGTGCGCGCAGCCACACGCTCATCCAAGCGCCCTTGAATCCGGTGTGGCCGGTCAGCAAGACCCTGCGCCCCTGCCAGAACGCCTTCATCTGCGCATGACTCACTGGCGTTCCGTCTTATCCCAATAGGATGCGAGCTTGCGGGTGTGTACGCGCACGCCCGCAAGCCCGAGCCACGCGCCGAGTCTGATCTGAAAATTCCAGAATTTTCGCATCCCGCGGATAAACAGAAATACGTCCCTATACTGGCTCAAGCCCTGGGTTCTGTAAGCAATTTTCAACGCGTCGCAGACGATTGCCAGCGGCAGTTTGTAGATCCTCTTGTGGGCGACGAAGGGATTGCGCACTTCGGCCGTAAAACTTGGGTCGGAGGCAAGAATCAAAGTCGCAATGCGCTCCATGACGAATATTTTCATTTGCACGTCCGTGCGGCCCCGGTAGGAAGTATAGGCCGTCAGCGCTCTGCCGAGTTTGTCTGCGCCAGCCTCCGCAATGGCAAACAATTGCTCGTTGATCGCCAGCCATTCTCTCCAGAAACGCGGTTTGGCAACAAAATAATTCGAGTGCACCGTGTTTCTCGAATCGGTCACGAGCTCATCCAGATCCGTGCGCCTGTTGATTCTTTTGAGTAACGCTTTGGATGTCGCCAAAAGTCCCGGGTGCCCATCGTCACCATGTTGGAAGACGTTGAGGAATTGCGCCCCCGTATGGATGCTCGGCGAAAACAGTATTACCTCGGTGGCAGGGCCACAATGACGGATAAATTCGGCTACCTGCGCAGCCGTCAGATTTGTCTTGGTCTTGAATTTCGGCGAAAAGAATCCGTAGAACGCATCTTCGTCTAAAGGCTCATTGAGGAGGAATTTGCGGATTGGCCAATATTCGAACCAGTCCGGTCGTTCATTCGATGAATTGTCGATGACACCGAATCCAGGGTCGAGGTCCTGCCGCGGGGTGTAATGGTTCAGGATCTGAAAGATATGGGAATTTGCCATGCCACCCTCGGATGATTCGGGATCCTGCAATTTTCCTGATGAACCGCGCGCGCTGAGACGCCTTGTTGCAAGTAAGCTCGGCCGCTGCCGCAGAACGTCTGCTTCCCCTCTGCGAGAGCGCAAATTGCAGATCAACCTCGCCTCTGGCAGCTGCCCCTGCGCGGCTCAAATGCGGCAATATTGTACAATGCAGCATGCCGGAGGTTTCAAAAGTGTCATCCAGAGCGCGTGCAATCCGCGCTCGATGCGTGCGCGCACGGCAGCTCGCCAGCGCCATCCTCGCCGGCGGCATCGCATTTATGGCGACCGGCGCCGCGCCGCAGAATTCCGCCGCCGCGCCGTTGAGCGCGGCTCAGGTATTGCAGTTTCTCGACCAGACCATTGACTGGTACCACGGGATTGCCGTGCAACAGCAGATTGCGGCGACACCTACGGACTATGCAATCCTGTATGACAACCGCCAGGCTGCCGCGCAGGCGGTCCGGCTCTCCTTCGAATTCGCTCGTGCGGAGGCGGCGTTTGCCGTCGAGCCTACGAGCGTACCGACAGGGCAAAGCGCGGTGATGTCGCAGTCCCAGTCGCTAGGGCAGTTGCAGGCGCGGTTCGACAAACAGGTGCAGGACACGCAGGCTGAGCTCGACTCCGACCGGCAGAAGCTCGCAGCCGCGGCTCCAAAGGATCGGCAACAGCTGCAGGCGCAGATTTCAGAACTGCAGGGTGAACTCGATCTGGCCGGCGCGCGCCGCGATGCGGTGCACAGCATGCTGGAGTTCGTCACCGACAGCAGCGCCAACGGTCTGGGCGCGACCGGTCTGCGCGCGCAAATCGAAGCTCTCGCGCGCACGGTGCCGGTCATGGGCCAGAGTCCTGCGGCTACGAACGCCGCTGGCGCGCCGGTCACAACTGCGGCGGCAGCCGCCTCCGTCTCTCCTGCGACGCCGAAGAAGACTGAGGCGAATGGCATTTGGAATTTGACGGCGGATGCGATTTCGTTGTCAGGGAAGATCCGCTCGATTGAGTCCCTCATCCAGCAGACCGACGCGCTCGCCAACGCGGCGAAGAAACTGCGCGCGCCGTACGTCGCTGAACTGAAAACCCTGTCGAGCCGCGGCGATGCGCTCGGCAAGGCCGCGGACACGGCGGACAGCTCCACGCTGCAGGATGAGCGCGCCCAGCTCGATGACCTTGCGGGGCAGTTCAAACGCCTCGCGGCCGCAGTCATCCCGTTGAGCAAGCAGTCAGTGCTCCTCGAGCTCTACAGCAAGAGCCTCGCCAACTGGAAGGACGCCGTCAGAGCTGATTTCCGCACGGATCTTAAAAGTCTCGCGTTGCGCCTGGGCTCTCTCACTTTGATTCTGGCGATCGTGATCGCGGCGTCGGAGCTGTGGCGGCGTGGCGTATACCGTTATGTCAGCGATCCGCGGCGCCGCTACCAATTCCTGTTGCTGCGACGCTTTGTGTTTTGGCTCCTGTTGGCCGTCATCATATCGTTCGCCTTCGCGAGCAGTGTGGGATCCATCGTCACCTTTGCAGGGCTCATCACTGCGGGGGTCGCGGTCGCGATGCAGGGCGTCATCGTCGCCATCGTGGGATATTTTTTCCTCATCGGGAAATTCGGCATTCGCGTTGGCGATCGCGTCCAGATCGGTGGAGTCACCGGGGAAGTGATCGATGTCGGGCTGGTGCGATTCCATCTCATGGAGCTCGGCGGCGGTCGCGGAGCGGATGGTCCAACCGGTCGCGTGGTAGCTTTTTCAAATTCCATCGTTTTCCAGGTCGGAGCCGGCCTTTTCAAGCAGATCCACGGCACTAATTTCGCGTGGCACGAGATAACCCTCACGCTCGCCGCACAGTCCGACTTCGCGAGCGTCAAGAAACGCTTGCTGGCGGCGGTCGATGGCGTGCTCGCCGACTATCGTGAAGAGATGGAACGACAGACACAGGAGATCGCGCGGACCGTCGTCTCGACGCCCGTCGGCAGCTTGCAGCCGAAAGTGGAGCTGCGCTTCATTGCGACCGGCGTAGAGTCGGTGATCCGCTACCCGGTAGACCTCAAGAACGCGGCCGAAATCGACGAGCGCGTCGCGCGCGCAGTACTGACCGCGCTGGAACAGGATCCGAAGGTGCAGTTGGCCGGGGACGGCGCCGCCGGCATTCATGTGACTACCGAGCCGCTCGGTGATGCGAAGAGTTGAATGGGCGGCTTAGCGTGAAGATCCTTTTGACGGGAGCGGGCGGTCAAGTCGGTCGCGCGTTCCGTACGCTTGCGCCCGCGCAAGCCACCGTCGTGGCACTGACGCATGCGGATCTGGATATCACGGACGCGGCCGAGCTGCAGCGCGCGGTGGTCACGCACGCGCCGCAGTGGATCGTGAATGCCGCGGCCTACACCGCCGTCGACGCCGCCGAGGGCGCGCAAGCGGCTGCGCACGCGCTCAATGCGTCAGCCGTCGGGTATCTTGCGCAGGCGGCGAAGCGCGCGCATGCACGCCTCGTACATCTGTCGACGGATTTTGTTTTCGATGGACGCGCGTCAAATCCCTACGAGCCCGATGCATTGACGGCGCCCATCGGCGTGTACGGCGCGACCAAGCTTGCCGGCGAGCAGCAGGCGCTCGCGGATGACGCGCCTTCCATCGTGGTGCGCACTTCCTGGGTGTACGCCGCCTATGGTCAGAACTTTGTACGCACCATGTTGCGCCTCATGGCCGCAAAGCCGGAACTGCGCGTGGTGTGCGACCAGATTGGATCACCGACTTGGGCGAGCGGCCTTGCGCAGGTTCTGTGGAAGATGATCGAGATCGATGCGCCGGCGGGAATTCATCACTGGTGTGATGCGGGAGTTGCGAGCTGGTACGACTTCGCGGTTGCGATCCAAGAAGAAGCGTTGCAACGCGGGATTCTCACGCAGGCGATTCCCGTGCTGCCGATCCGCGCCGCGCAATATCCGACGCCCGCTAAGCGGCCCGCTTACAGCGTGCTCGAGTCCGCCCGGACTCGCGCGCTTACGGGTGCTGCGGCCACGCACTGGCGCGTGCAGCTGCGCAAGATGCTCGACGAGCTCGCGACCGCATAGGTGTTAGGCGAATGCGCTGAACCAGCGGTCCAGCACCAGGACTGACCAGGCGCGCCGAAAATCACTCGACACCGGCCCTCGCAGCACGCCGCGTTCCATGAGGCGCCGCACGGCATCCGTCCACATCTGCGGATGACGCCCTATCCAGCGATGCGTCGGCAGACCAAAACCGCTCTTGGGGCGCTCGAGGTGGCCCGGTGGCAGCCGCGGTTGCATGAGCTCGCGCACCAGAAGCTTGCCGCGCCGCGCGCCTCGATCAACAAGGAGCTGCGGATCAACCCCCAGCATGAACTCGACGAGGCGGTGATCCAGGAGTGGCGGGCGTACTTCGAGCGAGTGCGCCATGCTCGTGCGGTCGACCTTTACCAGGAGTCCCTCCGGGAGGTTGGTATTGATGTCGAGCCAGCGCAGCTGCGCCAGAGGCTCAAGGGACTCACGCCAGAACTTGCGGTAGAACCAATCGTAGTCGTAATCGCTCTCGAGCCATGCCGGATGCAGCAGAGCATTGACCTGCTCGGCGGTCAAAGCGCCGAGGGCGGCGGAAAACCCCGGCAGACCGGTGAGTGCATGACGCTGCATCGACTGCCCGAACCTCGACAGCGGCGGCAGCCACGCTGCAAGAGCGCGATTGAGGCTCGTGGAGCGCGCGCCGACGGCCGACCAGTAGCGCGGGTAGCCGCAGAAGATCTCATCGCCCCCCTCGCCGCTCAACGCGACGGTCACGTCGCGGCGCGCGCAACCGGCAATCAAAAAATTGGACCAGGCGGCACTGTCGGCGAAGGGCTCATCAAAGATCTGCGTGATCGTGTTCAGCCCCGTGTCCAGATCGGCACTGCTCGCGCTCATCGCCGTGTGGCGCGTACCCAGATGAGCCGCGACCGCGCGCGCCGCATCCGCCTCGGAGCGCTCATCGGCTTCGAAACCCAGCGTAAATGTGCGCGGAGCGCCCAGGTAATAGGCGGTCAGCGCCGAATCCATGCCACCGCTCAGGAATACTCCAACCGGCACGTCGCTCAACGTGTGCTCCGGCACCACGGTGCGCAGCAGCGCGTCGAGTCCTTCAAGACTCATCTGCCGGTCGCGCAGGCGAATCTCGAGAGATGGCTCCCAATAGCGCTCAACCTCAAGTTTGCCATCCTGCCAGCTGAGCCAATGCCCGGCGGGAAGCTTCGCGATGCCCTGATAAATCGTCTTTGGGGCGGGAATGTAGCCGTGAAAAAGAAAATCCCGCACTGCACTTCTGTCGATCGCAGGCGTGCCCAGCACGAGCAGGGCCTTCAATTCAGAGGCAAAGGCAATTCCATCCGCGAGCACTCGATAGTACAAAGGCTTGATGCCCAGCCGATCGCGCGCCGCGAAAAGCTCGCGGCGCTCCTGGTTCCATACCGCGAAGGCGAACATGCCCACAAGCTCTGGCAGGCAACGCTTGCCGTCGCGCGCCAGGAGGTGCAGCAGAACCTCGGTGTCGCAGTTGGAATGCAATGGCGCGTCAATGGTCGCGCGCAAGGCGTGGAAATTGTAGAGCTCGCCGTTATAGGTGAGGACATGGGCGCCGAATTGCATCGGCTGCGCGCCTGCCGGAGTTGGATCGAGGATGGCGAGCCTGCGATGCGCGAGGGCAACCCCGGGCGCCTGCCAGATGCCGTCGCCGTCGGGTCCGCGGTGCGCGATCCGCGCCGACATGGCCTGCGCCGCGTCCGCGCTAGCCTCCCGACCGATGATTCCGGCGATACCGCACATCCGCACAGACTACCGGAACCGCGGTATATTCACCTCGGGAGCACCTTCTGGCCATGCGCACCTTTTTCTGGTTTTTGGGACTCCTGGCGGCGGCATTCGCCGCGATGGCGCTCTTCGCCTACCCCGCCTGGCTGTTGCTGCATCCGCACTTCGACTTCCCCTTTCATCGCATCGCAGCTCGCGTCGGCATGCTGGCCCTATTGATAGGGTTCGTCAGCGTAGCGCGCCGACTCGGGCTTGCCGACCGGGCGAGCCTCGGCTACGGAATTGCGCGGCCTGTGTTTATGCGCGAGCTTCTGCGCGCGCTCGCGCTGGGCGTCGGCCTCATGCTCATTGTCGTTGCCGTGATGCTCGGCCTGGGGTTGAGGAGCTGGCAGCCGGGACTTGACCTGCACGCTCTCGGATTGGTGCGGCTTGCGCTGAAAACGCTCTTGAGCGCTCTCACAGTGGCCTTCATTGAAGAGACTTTTCTGCGCGGCGCCATGTTCAGCGGCATCGCGCGCGAATCCGGGGTGCGCGCGGCCATCGTACTGACTGCGCTCGTGTATGCCGCCACGCACTTCATCGCCCGCTATCACATCCCGGCGGAGCTCGTCGTACCGACGAGTGGGCTTGAGATGGTCAAAGGCTCGCTGCAGGCCTTTGCCGATCCTCTGGCGATAGGCGATGCATTTCTCGCGCTCTTTGCGGTCGGCGTGCTGTTGGCTGCCGTGCGCGCGGCCACCGGTCACATCGGCGCCTGCATCGGGCTGCACGCCGGCTGGGTCTGGATCATTCTTATCGCGCGGGAGACTTCCGTTGCCGATACGACGCGGCGCCTGAGCTTTCTCTTGAGCAGCTTTGACGGCTTCGTCGGCTGGCTCGTGCTCGCCTGGACCCTCGTGATCGGATGGCCTCTCTACCGTTACTACATCCGCCGTACCACGCCTAGTCGCTCCGCTGGATGAGCGGGCTCAGGCGCGCCAAACGCGCGAGCGGATCATCAAGCTCCAGACAATACTGTTTGTCCGAAAGACTGAGCGGCAGTATCTCCGCCAGCCGATATCCAACCCACGCGCAGTCCTCGAAGCGCTTGGCGACGGCTTGGTAGAAATCGCCGAGCTCCGGCAGCACTTTGCGCAGCAGTTGACCGAGATGCTGATATTCGCTGGGTAACTCGATCTCACGCTCCGCGGCGAGCCAATCCACCTCGCCAAGGTTGAGCCCATCGCTCTGCACGCGCCGGCCGCGCAGCCGAAACTTGCGCAAGCCCATGCACGTGACCCCGAGCAGGCCATCCGGCAGAGAATAAAAATCGGCGATCCGCGCGGAAGTGCCGATCGTCGCGGTCGCTGCGGTTGCGCCGGCCTCGTCGCCACCTTCCATCAGCACGACCCCGAAGGCCGTCTGCGCGCGCAGGCTGCGCCGCACCATGTCGATGTAGCGCGCCTCGAAGATACGCAGCGGCAGGGGGCCTCCCGGAAAGAGCACGGTATGCAGCGGAAAGAGCGCAATCTCCTCGCCCGCAGACTCCGGCTCAGGCATTTGCGCCGCCTCGACTGCGCGCTTGCAGGGCTGCAAGGAGCCGTCCATGCAAGCCCCCGAAGCTGCCATTGCTCATCACGAGCACATGATCCCCGGAGCGCAATTCGCGTACCAGATCTGCGCTGAGCGTATCCAAATCGCGGCGCAGATGTCCGCGATCGCCGAGCGCCGCGACCACGCCCTCGACATCCCACCCCAGATCCGGAGGCGCATAGATCCACACCGCGTCGGCAGCGGCGAACGCGGGCGCAAGCGCCTCACGATGCACACCCATGCGCATGGTTTGGGATCGCGGCTCAAGGACGGTGATGATGCGCGCGCCGTTGACGCGCGCGCGCAAGCCGGCGAGCGTCGTTTGGATCGCGGTGGGATGGTGGGCGAAATCGTCATAGATGACGATCCCGTCGACCTCACCGCGCACCTGCATGCGCCGCGCGACGCCCTTGAAAAAGCGCAGTGCCTCAATTCCCTGCGCCACCGGAACCCCCGCGTGTCGTGCGGCGCCGAGCGCGGCAAGCGCATTGTCGACGTTGTGGACACCGATCAAAGACCACTGCACCCGTCCATGCACTGTCGCGCCCTCGCGCACCTCAAACGACGAGCCGTCGGTCACGCCGGACACTTGGCGGCTCGTCCACAGTGCGCCCGGCACCTGCGATGCAGCCGCGAAGCCTTCGCATGGCGTCCAGCAGCCCATGGCGAGAGTGCGCGCGAGACGCGCATCTGCCGCGTTCCAGACAATGCGGCCAGTTCCCGGCACCGTGCGGACCAGGTGATGAAACTGGCGCTCGATGGCCGCCACGTTCTCATAGATGTCGGCGTGGTCGAATTCGAGATTGTTGAGGATGAGGGTGCGCGGACGGTAGTGGACAAACTTTGCCCGCTTGTCAAAGAAGGCCGTGTCGTATTCGTCCGCCTCAATGACGAAGAAGGGCGCGCTGCCCAGACGGGCGCTCGCCTCAAAATTACCCGGGGCGCCGCCGATCAGAAATCCGGGCGCCAGGCCCGCGTGCTCCAGAATCCAGGCGAGGAGAGACGCCGTCGTCGTCTTGCCATGCGTACCCGCAACCGCCAACACCCAGCGGCCCTTCAGTATCTCGCGTGCGAGCCATTCCGGACCGGAAGCCTGCGGGATGTCGCTCTCGAGGAGCGCCTCGATGACCGGTAGGCCGCGCGTCATGACATTGCCGACCACGACCACGTCGGGCCGCGGCACGAGCTGCGAGGCTGCGTAGCCCTCGATGAGCTCTATCCCCAGGGCCTCAAGCTGCGTGCTCATCGGTGGGTAGACGTTTTGGTCGGAGCCGGTGACGCGATGACCCGCCGCCTTCGCAAGCGCCGCAACCCCGGCCATGAAAGTGCCGGCAATGCCGAGAATATGGACGTGCATAGAAGCCCTTCAGAGCAAGGCGGAAAACACATACAGCAGCAGGACCTGCTCGACAAGGTTCTGCAGAATGACGAGCGCAACGCAGGCCGTCGTCCCCCATTCCAGGGCCGCCTTGAGCACGCGCGCGTTGGCGGCCACCATCCACACGACAATCGCAAGGCCGAGCATCGAGATCGGGAAGCGCCACGTGTCATCATTGGAGAACTGCCGCACGAGCCACACGACGCAAACGTACAAGGGTGCCAGGACCGCGTTATACCCAAACACCGCGGTGGTCGTCTGCAGGAAGCGCTCCGAGCGATGCAGCGCCTTCAGCAGCACCGCATACCATACGAAGATGAATATGACCTCCACGACGAGCTCTGCGAACCACTGCCCCGGGATCGGCGGCAATACGGCGCTGATGAGACAATTGACGAGGAAGAAGCCCGCCGCAGTGCCCGCCAGCAATGCAGCCGAGGCCGGCAGATCCTGCGGACCCTTGCGCATGAGCGCGATTTGAACAAACAGACGGACCAGCTCCTTCATTTCTTTGAGGTCCGCGATATCTATTCCGATAAGCTAACGGAAGGGCGATTGTACAGGTCATCGTGAAACGCGTTGCAGAGCATCATTACCACTGAAGAGGACCTCGCGCAGCTCGCCGCACATCTGATGGCGGTGGACGCTTTTGCCGTCGACACGGAATTCCTGCGCGAGCGCACCTACCGAGCGGAGCTGTGTCTGATCCAGGTCGCAACGAGCGAGATAGCCACATGCGTCGATCCACTGCGGCTGCCGGAACTGGCAACGTTGGCGCGGCCCCTGACCCTCGCGTCCGCAGTCAAGGTCATGCACGCCTGCCGGCAGGATCTCGAAGTACTTTATCCCGTGGCCGGTGTGGTGGGTCCGGTGTTCGATACCCAAATCGCAGCTTCGCTCACCGGAGCACCGGCGCAAGTCGGCTATGCCGACCTCGTACGCCGGCTCCTCGGGTGCGACTTGGCGAAAGCCCATACCCGAACCGATTGGTCCGTGCGCCCATTGTCCCCGGAGCAGATCGAGTATGCGCTTGACGATGTGCGCTACCTCCTGCCCCTCAAGACTCATCTGGAAGACCAGATTGAAAAGCTGGGTCGAACGGCGTGGCTCGCGGAGGAAATGACGACGCTTGCCAGCGCGGGCAATTTTGGCGTCGATCCGCAAGCGGCCTGGCTGCGTGTGAAAGGCCTGCACGGGCTCGACGCCGCGCGCGCGCGCCTGCTGCAAGAGCTTGCGGCATGGCGCGAGCGGCGCGCGATCGACCGCAACCGGCCGCGCGGCTGGATACTCGACGAAGGCGCATTGCGCGAGATCGTGCTGCGCGTTCCGCGCACGCACGCGCAGCTCGCCGGAATTGCCGATCTGCCGGCCAGCACCCTCAAGCATTGCGGCGAGGAGATTCTCGCCTGCGTGCAGGCGGCGGACATTCCCGATCCGCCACCGCCGCTTGATCCGCGGGTGCGACCGGATCCGGCCCGCACCGCCCTCGTGCGCAAGCTCGCCGACGTCAATCACGCGATTGCTGTCGAACTTGGCATGAGTCCCGAGGTTCTGACGACGCGGCGCGAGCTTGAGCAGCTTGCGGATGGTCGTCGCGACGTCCCGGTCCTGCAAGGCTGGCGGCGCAGCGTCGTAGGTGATCGTTTGGTTGCGGGTTTATAGCGGAATCTTCTCGAGAACGCGCGCGCGCGGTCGCGTGAGTGCTAAAGTAGATGGCTGTGGACGAGAACATCGATCCGGATGATCTGCTCGCGAACGAACGCGCTGCGCGCATCGAAGCGGAGCGCGCAAGCCATTTGAAGGACGAATTCCTGGCGACACTCGGTCACGAGCTGCGCAATCCGCTGAATGCAATCCTTGGCTGGGCACGGCTGCTCGAGCTCGGTCGCCTCTCCGCAGAAGAAGCTCACGGCGGCGCACAAACGATCGTGCGCAACGTGCGGGCGCTGTCGCAGATCGTCAACGACGTGCTCGACGTGAGCGGCATGGTGAGCGGCAAGACGCGCCTCGACCCCGAGGAAACGGACCTGTGCGAGGTGATCGAAGCGGCTCTTGAGAATTTGAAGCCCACGCTGCAAGCGAAGGGTATAGAGCTGCACAAGGAGCTCGGCGCCACCACCTGTCTCGTCTTTGGAGACCCGCACCGGCTGCAGCAGATCATGTGGAATTTATTGAGCAATGCCGTGAAATTCACGCCGCGCCGGGGTCGCGTGACGGTGAAGCTCGATTGCACCGGCGCCACGTGCCGGATCGCCGTCAGCGACACGGGCGACGGCATCCCGCAGGAGCTTCTGCCGTTCGTCTTTGATCGCTTTCGCCAGGCGCAGAGTACCGCGAAGACGACACCCAATCGCGGTCTCGGATTAGGTCTTGCCATCGTCAAACAGCTGGTTGAGCTGCACGGCGGCAACGTCACGGTCGAAAGCGGCGGTGCGGGTCATGGCGCCACGTTCACCGTACTGCTGCCGCGCCTTGCCTCGCTCGAAGAGACATCGAGTGCTGCGCCTGCGGAAGCGAGCGAAGCCCTCGCCTCCGACTCGAACCACTAAGCCGCGCGGCTCTCTAACGCGAGCGCTTGGGCGTGCCGCGATTGCGCGCCCGCGGTGCGCTCAATGCCCCGCCGGGCGGTCTATGGCGGCGTGCAACTGCGGCGCGTTTGGAGATCCCGAGCGCCGCATCGAGGCGTTTGGCGACCTCGATCACGCTCCCCTCGGCCTTGATCTCGCGCAACAGACCCTGAGCACGGTAGAACTCCACCAGCGGCTTGGTTTTCTCTTCATAGACCTTGAGCCGTTCGGCGACGGTCTGCTCGTTGTCGTCGGGACGCTGGAAGAGCCGATGCGGGCCGCTCTCTTTCGGACAGGGCTCGTCCGCCCCGCCGCCGCCGCCCGCCGTGTCCACATTGAAGACGCGCCCGCAGTCGCGGCAGGTGCGCCGCCCGGAGATGCGCCGCACCAGCTCCGTACGGTCAACCTCCATCAGCACGACCGCGTCGAGTGGTTGGCCGATCTTCGCGAGCATGGCATCAAGAGCCGTCGCCTGCTCGATGTTGCGCGGAAACCCATCGAGGACGAATCCCTGGCGCACATCGGCCGCACCCAGTCGCTCGGCGATGATCCCGAGGACGATGGCATCCTCCACCAGACGACCCGCGTCCATGGCCGCCTTGGCCTTGGTTCCGAGGGCGGTCCCGGCCGTAACCGCCGCGCGCAGTAGATCGCCGGTGGAGATCTGCGGCATGCCTTTTTCGTGGGCCAGACGTTGCGCCTGGGTGCCCTTGCCAGAGCCCGGCGCACCCAGGAGAACTATTCTCATAACGACGCGACCGGCCCTGTGTGAGACAGAAGGAAGGACGGCCACGTTACCGGCGCCTTCCCGCGAGGTCAAACGAGCGCCTGCACGCGTGCCGCCGCAAGCCCGGCTGCGCTATTCTTCGACGTATGAAAAAAGCTGCAGCCAAGAATGCGTTCTACGCCCAGTCGGGCGGCGTTTCCGCCGTCATTAATGCCTCCGCCTGCGGGGTGATCGAAACTGCAAAACGGCATCGAAAGCACATCGGCAAGCTGTTCGCAGGACGCGACGGCATCGTCGGCGCGCTGACGGAGAATCTCATTGACGTGGGCCGCGAGAGTCCCGCGACGATCCGGGGCCTCAGGCACACCCCCGCGGGCGCCTTTGGCTCGGCGCGCTTCAAGTTGAAGAGCCTGGAACAGAACCGCGCCGAGTACGAGCGGCTGATTGACGTCTTCCGCGCGCATGACATCGGCTATTTCTTCTATAACGGCGGCAACGACTCCATGGACACCGCTTTGAAGGTGTCGCAGATCGGTCAGGCGCTCGGCTATCCGATTATTTGTCTGGGCGTGCCCAAGACTGTCGACAACGACCTGCCGCACACCGACTGCTGCCCGGGCTTCGGCTCGGTGGCGAAATACGTCGCGGTCTCAACCCTCGAGGCCGGCCTTGATGTCGCCTCCATGGCGCGCACCTCCACCAAGGTCTTCGTGCTCGAAGTGATGGGACGGCATGCGGGTTGGATTGCTGCGGCGGGCGGGCTTGCAGGCGCCAAAGCCTCGCAGCCGCCGCACATCATCCTGTTTCCGGAGATTTCATTCGTACCGCAGGAATTCCTCGCTCGGGTAAAACAGTGCGTCGTCGATTACGGATATTGCGTCGTGGTCGTATCCGAGGGCGCGGCCTACGCGGACGGCAGGTTCGTCGCCGACGCGGGCACGAAGGATGCCTTCGGCCACACCCAGTTGGGCGGGGTCGCACCGGTCATCGCAAACATGATCCGCGAAGCGCACGGCTACAAGTACCACTGGGCGGTCGCCGATTACCTGCAAAGAGCGGCGCGCCACGTCGCCTCGCGAGTGGACGTCGAGCAGGCCTACGCAGTCGGCAAGGCGGCCGTCGAGCTTGCCGTTAAGGGCGTGAATGCGGTCATGCCAACCATCGTGCGCCGCTCATCGCGCCCGTATCGGTGGACCATCGGCCATGTGCCGCTTGCGCAAGTGGCGAACGTGGAAAAGAAAGTGCCGCGTTCATTTATTACCGCAGATGGCTTCGGCATCACCGCCGCCTGCCGCCGCTATCTTGAGCCACTCATTGGCGGCGAGGCACCGCCGCCCTACCGCAATGGCCTGCCCGACTACGTGCGCATCAAGGGTGTTGCTGTGCGGCGCAAGCTTAAGGCCGAATTCAAGCTCTGAGCGGCGGCGGCGGCACCAGCGGCTGTGGCCGCCATGCTATAGTCCGCAACCGCGTGGCGGCCGGACGGACGTCAGAATGGACCGGGCTCGCCGAAAGAACACCAAACAAATGAATTTCCTGGAGGGTTGCTGATGGATCCCACGTATTGGCTGTGGCTCGCAATCGGCGCTGGCGTGCTGGCCGTACTCTACGGCGTCGTTTCCACCTTTTCCATTCTGCGCCTGCCCGCGGGCAACGCGCGCATGCAGGAGATCGCGGCAGCCATTCAGGCCGGCGCCAAGGCCTACCTCAATCGTCAATATTCGACGATCTTCATTGTTGGGGTCGTGCTCTTTGTTGCGATCGGCTTTGCGCTCAAGAGCTGGGCGACCGCCGGGGGATTTGCCGTGGGCGCAATCTTCTCCGGGCTCACGGGCTACATTGGAATGAATATCTCGGTGCGTGCCAACGTGCGCACCGCGCAGGCGGCCAACAATGGGCTGAATGCCGCGCTCAGTGTCGCATTTCGCGGCGGCGCGATCACCGGCATGCTGGTCGTCGGCCTGGGTCTCATCGGCGTCGCCGGCTACTTCGCCATCCTGCGGCCGCAGATTGGCGATGCCGCCGCGCTGCATGCTCTGGTGGGTCTCGCCTTTGGCGGCTCGCTCATCTCAATATTCGCGCGCCTGGGCGGCGGCATCTTCACCAAGGGCGCGGATGTGGGCGCGGATCTTGTGGGCAAGGTTGAGGCCGGCATCCCCGAGGACGACCCGCGCAACCCCGCCGTGATCGCCGACAACGTAGGCGACAACGTCGGCGACTGCGCCGGCATGGCGGCAGATTTGTTTGAGACTTATGCGGTGACGCTCATCGCGACCATGCTGCTCGGCGGTCTGCTGTTCGCGCCGCAGGGCGCGCCGGCGTCGCTCGCCGCGGTGCTCTACCCTCTGGCGCTCGGCGCGGCTTCCATCGTGTCTTCCATCTTCGGCACGTTCTTCGTTTCCACGAAGGATGGCGGCAAGATCATGAACGCCCTCTACAAGGGCGTGGTCGTCTCCGGAGTCGTATCGGCGGTGATGTTCTACTTCATCACGAAATCGCTGATGCCCGCACAAGCCTCCGCGCTCTTCGGCTGCGCGCTCATTGGCCTCGCCCTGACCGCGGCGCTCATGATGATCACCGAGTACTACACCGCGACCGAGTATTCACCGGTGCGTGGCATCGCCGCAGCATCGCAGACCGGCCACGCGACCAACATCATCGCCGGCCTCGGGATCTCCATGAAATCGACGGCACTGCCGGTCATTGCCGTGTGTTTCGCTATTTGGGGCGCCTATCGCTTTGGCGCACCGCAGGGCATCGGTTTGTACGGCATCGCCATTGCCGCCACCGCGATGCTGTCGATGACGGGCATGATCGTGGCGCTCGATGCCTACGGACCCATCACCGACAATGCCGGTGGCATCGCCGAGATGGCAGGCCTGCCCAAACAGGTGCGTGACATCACCGACCCCCTGGACGCGGTGGGCAATACGACGAAGGCCGTCACCAAAGGCTACGCCATCGGCTCGGCGGCACTCGCTGCGCTCGTGCTGTTCGCCGACTACACCCACAACCTGCAGG
>Ga0209006_10001093_pt1 | contig 24842 bp, 21 predicted proteins | sample JacPin_JW_Ref_O2_FD_188567 | JGI IMG/M metagenome (GOLD analysis project Ga0209006, IMG submission 188567) | Forest soil microbial communities from Algoma, Ontario, Canada - Jack Pine, Ontario site 1_JW_Ref_O2 (SPAdes) (version 2) | ecosystem: Environmental > Terrestrial > Soil > Boreal... | reverse complement strand
CACTTGCGCACAATTTCCCCCTCTTTGGGGAAATAGGTTGACATCGGAAATCTCCCAGAATGAAAAGACTGCGATAAGAAGACCGCTCGTTGATTCCCCAGCGAGGACGCCAGGCCATCAGGCGGGCAACCACACAACTACCAAGCATCTAAGATACCGGACCCCGCAACCGATTGTCAACGCTGAGTTAACATGGGGTAAGGTATCAGTTTGAATTTTAAGGTGTAGACTGTTCGTAGGGGGCTGACATGGAAGCCGCACGATCTATCGCCATATTTGTCGCCATATTTGCAGGCATATTCGCAGCCTTTGTCTGTGTGTTTATCGCTGCCTTTGAGCGAAGCGAAGAAACAAGAAAAGCTGCGCGGGATAAGCGTATGGCTGAGCATAGGATGAACGCAAGACTCCTAAGGCTCGACATTTGAAATCTTCAAACTGATAGATTACCTTCACTGGGGTAATCTTCTACGCCGTATCCAACCGAACTCCTCTGCGTTTCTCAGCCCCCTCTGCGACCCTGGCTCTGCCCTGTGTCCTCTGTGGTTGAAGAATTTTACAGGTTAGCTTAACGAAGGGAAGGAAACGTCCGTATTGAGGCAGCAGCCAAATCCTACGTTGACTGGATTCTGATGGCTGCTGGCGGAAAGCCGCCCCTACTCATACGCCAGCGCGTCAATCGGATCCTTTTGCGCCGCCTTGTAGGCGGGATACAGCGCTCCCAAAGTCGCCCCCACCAGCGCGATGAGCGTGGCCCGCAGCATCCATGCATTGCTTTTGTCGATATGCACGAGCGGCCAGCGATGCTCAATTCCGAGGCGCGCCAACAGGCTCACCGCAATTCCAACCGCAATCCCAGCCAGCGCCAGAAGAATCGTCTCGCGCAAAATCACGTTCACAATGTAGCCCTTCGACGCGCCAATCGATTTCAGAATCCCGATCTCCCGCGTGCGCTCCATCACCGCCGTGTACATGGCCTGGAAAATCACCAGAAACCCGATAATCAGGCTCACTCCAATCACCACTCCAATGAAGGGACGAAACCCGGGCAAGTGACTGGGTGTCATCATGCTCAGATATTCCTCCATCGACAGTACTGAATACTTTTCCATCCCGCTATGGCTCTGGATGGCGTTCACCACCGCCCCCGTGTTTGCCGGGTTATCCAGCTTCAGGTAAAAAACCGAAGCTTTGTCCTGTGCTCCAATCAGGTCCTGCATCGTTGCAATGGGCACAAATTTCCGCGCGCCGCGCCCGTTCTCCACGATGCCGCACACTCGAAAAGAATGGTTCAAAATATCCATCGTGTCGCCGATTTTCACCTGTCGTTGCCGGGCAATGAAGTCATCCACCAGAACCTCATCCGGCCCCTGGAACGCCCCGCCCTGGAGATAAGTAAAGGGCCCGCTCAAAGCCTCGAAGCTCGAGAGATCGATCCCGTCAATCACCTCCACCCCTCCGCTGGCGGCGATCTGCCAGACCACCGGGCTGACCACTCTCACGTGCGGAATGTCGCGCAGCACAGCGGCGACTTTCATCGAGACCGGTGCTCCGCTGATTGCCGCAAAAAACGACGATCCCGGAGGCTGCACAATGACGTCAAAACCAATGCCCGCTGTCCGGTTCTTGTTGTCGTTCATCAGCCCGTAGCACAAGCCCACGATCAGCAGAATCAGGGTCACTTCCAAAGCAATGGCCACAACGCTGATCAGCGACCGGATCGGCCGGTGCACCAGATTAGCGACCACCATTTTGTTCATCATGATTGGTTCAAGAGGACTGGTTCAAGATTGACTTGTTTTGGGAAAGGGCACGGCTTCAAGCCGTGCCGCTCGCCGCAAATTTGGAGACCCGGGCTTCTGCCCCGGAGCGACGCCCCTACCGCTCTCGATCCACCGCCGGTACCTTCACCGAACTCGACTGCGGCCCATCGAGATGCACCACATCCGCTCCCGCCGGCTGCTCCAGCGTGAATTGCTCATCCTTCAACGCCTTGTTGATTTCCAGCTTCAGCATGTTGAGCGTGATGTCGTATTCTTCTTGCGGCCGTTTAATCTCGATGCGCGAGGCGAAGTTCACTCCGTCGAAGTCCTTGTAGTTGGCGTAGCGCGCGTCCGTGCTCACGTTGCCTTTATCGTCGTAGATGACCTGCTGGTGCGGTTTCAGATCGGTGCGGCTGAAAATAATCTTGCGCGACAGCACGGGATCATTGTCGCCGTCCATGCGGATCACCAGCAGTACGTAATCCTCCTGCAGAATGGGATGCCCCTTGGCATCGTGCAGGATTTCGTAGCTGTTCTCCACCAGCGCCCGTTCGGGCGGCACGATCGGACGAATCAGCAGCGCGTCGTAAATATTCTGCGGACGGATATTCTCGAGAGGCTGGGAAGTGTTGGTCGCCTGCACCTCATTCCGCCCCATCACGAAGCGGTTCTTGGGAGGAATCCACAATTTGAAGTCCTGCCCATTGCTCACCATGTCGAATGCGGTGGTGCGCACGATCGGCAAGAGCCCCTGCATGTGCAGCATGGCGGGCCTGCGCGCCAGCACATAGCCACGAATTTCCTTGTAGTCAGTAACCTCGCCCTTTTTGATACCCCCGGCAGAGGTGTCAATGTCCACGGTGGCCTGCAGAGACCGTATCTTCTCCGCCTGCTGGTTGACCGAGTCGATCAGATCCTGCTGCGTCGCCGTGAGAAGCGGAGCCTTGGAATAGGTGTCCTCCACGGGTCGGGTCCGGGAAAAAACTCCACAGCCAATCGCCGGCAGCATCGCGAGCAGCAAAGTCAGGGCCTGGAGAAGCGGGGCACGTCTAATCAAGATTTAAGATGATCTCCTAAAGCATTTGAGTATACAGCGATGAAGAAGGATGCAAAGCATTGAATCGAAAGAAACAATCCGAAACCCCGGCCTCGGACCTGCCCCGCACAGCGTCTAAAGCCCAATCCGGCCCGCTGATCTTACTTCTGCATTCCGACCTCTCTGACCTGTCTGACCTGGTGACTTCTAACCCCTGGCCCCTGCATTCCCGCCCCTTACTAAAGTCAGGCCTCACGCCGCAAAACCAACGCTCCCCGTCTTCTCATCATCTAAACTGAACTCATTGTGCGCAAGTTGTTCTGGCTCATCCTCGTCGTGCTCCTGGCGGCCGCGGGCTGGTTCGCGTGGGCAATTTCCACTCCCACGGAACCCGCGGGGCAAACTTTCGTCCTGCTGCATCCAGGCTACTCTACCCGACGCATCGCCGTGGAACTCAGGTCTGCCGGCGTAATCCGCAGCGAGGAAGCCTTCATCCTCTGGCATTACGTTCACCGTCACCGCTCGCTCAAAGCCGGAGAATATCTCTTCGAAAAGCCTGCCAACATCATCAACATCCAGAATCGTCTGCGCCGCGGCGACGTCTACTTCCACACCGTCGTCGTCCCCGAGGGATTCACCATGTTCGATATCGCCCGCGCCGTCGAAGCCGCCGGACTCGGCCCGGCGCAGGATTTCGTGCAGGTGGCAAAGTCCGACACCTCGCTGATCGCAGATATCGCTCCCGGGGCGCACTCGCTCGAAGGCTACCTTTTCCCCGACACCTATGACTTCAACCGACTGATGACCATGCACGAAATGGCTGCAGCCATGGTGAAGCAATTCCGCCAGGTGGCCCACCAGATTGGATTGCTGGAGGCTCCGCACCCGTCGTTCGTCGCCCGCAGGCAGACCCAGCCGGTCGCGCCCACAGATCCTGCGGAGCCCAGTTTTCAAACCGACATTGAGCGCACCGTCATCATGGCCTCTATCGTAGAAAAGGAAACCAGAGTCCCCGATGAGCGTCCACTCGTCGCGAGTGTCTACTACAACCGCCTGGGCCAGAACATCGCCCTCGACGCCGACCCCAGCATCATCTACGCCGAACTCTTAGCCGGAACCTACACCGGCGCGCTGCACCACGCCGACATGCAGTTCCAGTCTCCCTACAACACCTACCGCAATCCCGGGCTGCCTCCCGGCCCCATCGCCAACCCCGGCCGCAGCGCTCTCGAAGCCGCCCTGCAGCCTGCCCAATCCGACTACTATTATTTCGTAGCCGACGCCGAGGGCCACCACCGCTTCGCCCACAGCATTGAAGAGCACGACAAGAACGTGGCCGCCTATCGAAAAGCCATGCGCCACCGCTGACTTGGCCAGTGATTCACGGACCCCTGAGCTCGGACCGCTGATCACTGCCTCTGAATTCCATCCACCCCTGCAGAATCAAAACCGCCGCCATCCGGTCTACCGCCTTCCCGCGCTTCTCAATCGACAACTCCGTCTGGCGCAAGAACCGGTTCGCTTCCGCCGAGGTCAAGCGCTCGTCCCATAAGTGGACGGGCAAGCCGAATTTCTTAGAGAGCTCCGCGGCGAAGATCCTCATCTTCTCCGATTGCGTTCCCTCCGCGCCGCTCATCCGCAACGGCAACCCCACCACAATCTCTTTCACGTGATATTCGCGAATCACACCCCGTAACTGCTCAAAATCCGACCGCTTGTTGCGGCGTTGCAACGTCTCAATTCCCTGCGCCGTAATCCCCAAAGGATCAGACACCGCCATCCCAATGCGCCTCGCCCCCACATCGAGTCCTAGGATTCGCCCCGCAGTCCGCCGTCCCAGCTCCGCGGTCCGTAGCCCGGGGGCACCGTTAGAGGTATGCTCAGAGCGATGTTCCGACGAGTCGCCAGCCTTTTGCCGGAATCGGGAATCTTCGTCGTCAGACTTCACCGCGCGATTATCGATGCCCCAGCCTCCCGCTGGCAAGGCTCAGCGCCAACAGGGATTATCAGCCAGGTACTGGCCCTGGCGTAAATGCAATCATAATAAGGACTTAACCCACCTGCCAGCCAGCGCTGAAGGCTCTCTTCATGCCTTGCTTTCTCCCTCCCATGGGAGTAACCTAGTTGTTAGCATCGACTTCGCTCCTCCCCGCAAAAGCCTTTCGCCATCCTTGGGTGCCTGATATATGAGCAGTAACGACTTGAATTTCCACATCGGCGATAAGGTCGTCTACCCCAACCACGGCGTGGGTGTTATCGAACAAATCAGCAGCCGCTCCGTGGGCACAACCGTGGAGAAGTTCTACCTGCTCAACATCAAAGCCAGCAGCCTGAAAGTCATGGTTCCTTGCCAGAACGTGGGCAGCGTCGGCCTGCGGCGGGTTGTCCGCGACGGCGAAATTCAGAAAGTCCTTGATATTCTTTCCGTTAGCGACAGTGGCAGCAACGGTGACTGGAAAGACCGTTTCAAAGAAAACTCCGAGCGCATGCGTACCGGCTCCCTGATCGAAGTCGCCGGAGTCTTGAAAAGCCTGATCGCCCTGCACGCCGCCAAGCCGCTCTCCTTCCGCGAGAAAAAAATGCTGGAGCGCGCCCGCTACCTCCTGGTCAGCGAGCTGGCCATGGCCCGCAACGTCGAAGAAACCAAAATCGAAGAGATCCTCACCACCGCCCTCGCCAAATGCAAGCTGCGCTTCCCCGAAGCCTCAGAATTCCAGGCCTAGACTGTTTTCAATCCCAAATCTTCTCCGCGGCCCCCGCGGCCGCTCTCCGCGCGCTCGGCAATTCCGGCTCTACCCCGGATCCACTGTGGCCTCTGTGGTGAACGAATTTATGGCCGCACCAGAGTCTCCTCTTGTCTCCTCTTTGACTTCGCCCTCCCGCATCCCTAAGATAGGCCGACTGCTACGATGCTCGGCCAAACGATTTCCCACTATCGCATTCTGGAAAAGCTCGGCGGTGGGGGCATGGGCGTCGTCTACAAGGCCGAAGACCTCAAGCTGCGCCGTTTTGTCGCCCTCAAGTTTCTGCCCGAGGATGTCGCCAAGGACCAGCAGGCGCTCAGTCGTTTTCAGCGCGAGGCGCAATCCGCCTCGGCCCTGAACCATCCCAACATCTGCACCATTTACGAAATTGATGAAGAGAACGGCCAGGCCTTCATCGCCATGGAATTCCTCGACGGACAAACCCTGAAACACCGCATCCTGGGCCGTCCGCTCGACACCGAAACCATGATCGGCCTGAGCATTGAAATCGCGGACGCGCTCGATGCCGCCCACAGCAAGGGAATCGTCCATCGCGACATCAAGCCGGCAAACATTTTCGTGACCAAGCGCGGACAGGCCAAGCTGCTCGATTTCGGCCTGGCGAAAGTGGCGCAGGCCGCCAGCGAGCACACCGCCACCGAAGCCACGCCCAACGCGCTCATGACCAGCCCCGGCTCCACCATGGGAACCGTCGCCTACATGTCTCCCGAGCAGGTGCGCGCGCAGGAACTGGACGCCCGCACGGACCTGTTCGCCTTCGGCGCGGTGCTGTATGAAATGGGCACCGGCAAAATGGCGTTTGAAGGCAGCAGCAGCGGCGTGATCTTCGAGGCCATCCTCAACCGCATGCCCGCGCCGGTTTCCATGTTGAATCCCGCGATCCCCGCCAAGCTTGACGAACTCATCACCAAGGCGCTCGAAAAAGATCGCGACCTGCGCTACCAGACGGCGGCCGAGTTGCGCGGAGATTTAAAACGCATCAAGCGCGATCTCGACACCTCGCGCTCGCGCTCGCAATCCGGCAGCGCGCCAGTCGTTTCCTCATCGGGAATTTCTGAAGCAGGAGGAATCACCGGAGCGCAAGCATCACTCGCGGTTCCCGCGCCCCCACGCAGTTGGTTCCGCACGCTGGCCCTCGCCGCGATCACGCTGGTCGCAGGCCTGGCCGCGGGAATGTTTCTGCTGCAGCGCGCTCCGCAACCGTCGTTCCCGGTCTACCGTCCACTCACGTTCCGCCGCGGCATCGTGCTCTCCGCGCGCTTCGCTCTCGACGGCAAGACCGTGATCTACAGCGCCGCCTGGGAAGGCAAGCCGCTCGATCTTTTCACCACGCGCCCCGAGAGCCCGCAGTCCCAGGAGATGTTGCCGAAAGGCGCGCAAGTTTTGGCGATCTCCTCCGCCGGAGAAATGTTGTTGTCGCTCGGCAGCCGTCCCCGCGACGCGTTCCTTTACTCCGGCACTCTGGCCCGCGTCCCGCTGGTCGGTGGCGCGCCCCGCGAAATTCTGGATAACGTGGAATGGGCCGACTGGTCGCCCGACGGAAGCACGCTCGCGGTCGTCCACGAAGTCGACGGCCGCAAGCGCCTGGAATTCCCGCTGGGCAAAGTCATCTACGAAGCCGATGGCTGGATCGGTAACCTGCGCGTCGCTCCCAAAGGCGACTTGCTAGCATTTATTGACCACCCCCAGCCCCGCGACGATGGCGGCTCAGTCGCTATCGTTGATCTGGCGGGAAAAAAGAAAACGCTCTCCGCAGGCTGGGACAGTATCCAGGGCTTGGCCTGGTCGCCGAAAGGCGATGAAGTCTGGTTCAGCGCCACGCGCACCGGAGGCGACCGCTCTCTATTTGCCGTGAACCTCGCAGGCAACGTCCGCCTGCTGGCGCGCGTTCCCGGAGAATTAACCCTGCTCGATGTAAGCCGCGACGGCACCGTTCTTCTGACCCGCGGCAACGACCGCGCAGGCATGATCGGCCTCGCCCCGGGCGAGTCGAAAGAGCGCGACTTGTCGTGGCTCGATTGGTCCGTTCCCGCCAGCCTTGCGCCCGACGGAAGCGAAATTCTTTTTCAGGAAGCCGGCGAAGGAGGCGGACCAAAATATGCCGTCTACATCCGCAAGACCGATGGCTCTCCAGCGATCCGCCTCGGCGAAGGCAGCGGCATCGCCTTGTCGCCCGATGGCAAATGGGCGCTGGCCCGGCTAAATCAAACGCCGGCTCCATTCGTCCTGTTGCCCACCGGCGTCGGCGAAATGAAGCCCGTGAAAGACGACGGCCTCAACCACACCGCTGCAGCCTGGCTGCCGGATGGCGAACACATTGTTTTTTCCGGGATCGAATCCGGTCACGGCATGCGCCTCTACGTCGAGTCCCTGAACGACGGCAAGCCCAAAGCAATCAGCGTGGAAGGCGTCGGCGCCAGCACCATTCTCTCTCCCCAAGGCGACGTAGTCGCCGACACCGGCCCCGACCGCAAGATCTATCTCTACCCCATCGCAGGTGGAGATCCCCACCCGGTCCCGGGAATCGAGCCCTCGGAAGTCCCCACCGGCTGGTCCTCCGATGGCGCCGAATTGTTTGTCATCCAAAGGGGGGAGGTTCCCGCCCGCGTCTTCCGCGTCAACGTCGTCACGGGAAAGCGCGAGCTCTGGAAGTCCATGGAACCCGCCGACTCCGCCGGCATCGACACCATCGGCCGTGTCAACCTCTCCCGCGATACCAAATCCTACGTCTACAGCTACGTCCGCACCCTCTCCGATTTGTATCTGGTAGAAGGCCTGAAGTAGAGGACGCGCCCCCACCTACGCCCTCATCGAGGGTCACGTCTGGCAACATCGCTTCTGCGATTTCGTTGGGTTTGCGGAAAAGCGTGGAGAAACTCCGCCACATGCACCGCACTCCGGTGGCACGCGGTCTGGTACTCGAGCCGGAACCATGGCAGTGGAGCAGCTCTCGCCACTACGCTCGAGGAGAGCGGGGACCCGGGCTCGTCAACGAACAACGAATCGCAGAAGGCAGAAATGCAGGTGCGTCGAATCGTGTGATTGAGATCGCGGCGTAGAACCGTCGGGGTCCGTAGTCTCCCACTCGTCGAAAACCGCGATGAGTGGGGCCGCCTCACCGGGAACGGAAGCGCGAGTGGTCCCGCCGCGCTACACGTTCCCTCCCCCCGCGGGTTTATAATCTCCTGAGCTGTGTGGGAATCATGACGGAACTAATCAAGCGAAAACTGACGGACGAGATCAACGCTCTCGAACACGAGCTGATCCACGAGCTTCCCAAAGAAATCAAGAAGGCCGCCGCGCTCGGCGACCTCAGCGAGAACGCCGAATATCACATGGCCAAGCAGCGCCAGGAATTTGTGAAGGCGCGCGTCCGTGAGCTCGGCAAGCGCCTGGCTGATCTGTCCATGGTCAACATGAACAACATCCCCAAGGATAAAGTTGGCCTGGGTTCGACCATCAAGGTTTACGACAGCACCAAGAATGAAGAGATCGAATACAAGCTCGTCACCAGCGAAGAATCCGACGTAGCCGCCGGAAAAATCTCCACCACATCGCCCATCGGCCGCTGCCTGCTCAACAAAAAAGTCGGCGACACCGTAGTCGTGGTCAGTCCCAACGGCAAGCGCGAGCTGGAGATTCTCCATCTCTACACCATCCACGACCTGGAGGAAAACGGCGAGCCGAAAGAGGCGAAAGCCTGATGGCCACGTCCTCGGCATCGAACACGCCGGTGTCCGCCGCGTCCGTGGCGTCGTCGGTGTCCGCAGCGCCCCCAGCAAAATCCACCGGATGGAGAAGCTGGACCAGCGCTTTCGGCCGCGCCTGTGGTGTGCTCCTCAAAACCATCGTGCGCTGGCTCGCGCTCTCGCGCATCAATCCCAACGTGCTCACCTTCATGGGACTGGTCGTGAACACCTGGGCAGCGATTCTTTTCGGCTCGGCCAACGCCGCGACCCAGAAGCATTTGTTCTTTTACGCCGGCCTGGTAATTTTCTTCTCCGGATTCTTCGATCTCGTGGATGGCGAAGTCGCCCGCGCCACCAACCGCGTCACCCGTTTTGGAGCCTTCTTCGACTCCGTCATCGACCGCTACAGTGACGCGTCGCAATTCCTCGGCTTGCTCGTCTTCTACGCCCGCGGCGACCGCTTCTTCTACGTCGTGCTCTCCGCCTTCGTCATGGTCAGCGCCATCATGGTCAGCTACACCCGCGCCCGCGCCGAAAGCCTGATCGGCAAATGCCGCGTCGGCTTCATGGAACGCCCCGAACGCCTGGTCCTGGTCATCCTCGGAGCTCTCTTCAACCGCATGGCCCCCGTCCTCTGGATCATCGCAGTCCTCAGCACAATCACGGTCATCCATCGCATGCGCTACACCTGGACCAGAACCCAGGACCCGCCCGTAAGCGCCACCCAGGCCGGCCAGGCTGCCTAGTGGGTGCGTTGGGTTGTGTAGGACGGACACTCTATGTCCGTCCAAGGTAGGCGGGCGATTTGTCGCCCTTTCTCCACATTTTTCGGCGCTTTGACCGCACCCCGCCAGGCCTCACCACCCATTACACTTGCAGCCGCGCCCCGGAGGTTTTCCACCGTTCCTTGAGTTATCCACAACGTGCTGAAGGAAACACTTCTCTGGTGTGCGGCGCGGCTTGCCTCGGGGCGGTGCGGCCCGATACACCTGGGCCGCCGGATATCCGAGAGCCGGCCCGGGGCGAAGTCGAAGGAGCGGCTGCGCCCACCTGATCCTGCTAGACTATCCAGTCGTTTCACTTCGCACTCGCTAGCGAAAACACATGCCAACTGATCCCGTTCTCGTGGTGCATGGCGGCGCGTGGGCCATGCCGGACGACATGGTCGAGGCGCACATTCGCGGGGTGAACCGTGCGCTGGCTGCGGGATGGCGGGTGCTCGAGCGTGGCGGTCCGGCGCTGGATGCGGTTGAGGAAGCGGTCGTCATCATGGAGGACGACGAGACTTTCGACGCGGGACGCGGCAGCTTTCTGAACCGCGACGGCAAGGTGCAGCTCGATGCGCTCATCATGGAGGGCTCCACGCTGCGCGCCGGCGGCGTGGGGTGCGTGGAGCGGCTGCGCAATCCGGTGCGCGCGGCGCGGAAGATTCTGAGCGAGAGTCCGCACGTTTATTTTGTCGGTGAAGGCGCGGAGAAGTTTGCGGCGGAGCATGGCATCCCGCTGTGCAGGAATGAAGACCTGATCATTCCGCGCGAGGTGGAGCGGCTGAGGAAGTATCAAGCGGCCGCGAACACCCCCACTTCTCGCGCACAGAACGCGCGAGAAATGGGGCGCCCAGCTGCGCACCCATCCGGGCGCCCGACTGGGAGTGAGATGTTTGCTCCGGGGGATGACGATACGACGATTTCGCACGACACTGTCGGTGCGGTTGCGCTTGACCGCGAGGGGAACATTGCTGCGGCCACTTCGACTGGCGGGACGCTGAACAAAGCTCCGGGACGGCTGGGTGATTCGTCGCTGATTGGGTGCGGCTGCTATGCCGACAACCAGAGCGCGGCGGTTTCCACCACCGGATGGGGAGAGCCCATCATGAAGCTGGTGCTGGCCAAGTGGACCGCCGACCGCATTTCCGCGGGAAACTTGCCGGAGTGGTCGGCGCTGGAAGCCATGAATTATTTGAAGCAGCGCTTGAACGGGCACGGCGGAATTATTGTGCTCGACCCTAGGGGCCACGTCGGCATCGCACATAACACGCCGCTCATGGCCTGGGCTTACAAGACGGTGAAGAAGCAGGAGGCCGGGACGGAGCGGGCGGTATAGTTTCTGGATGCGACCGGGTGCAGATTTGTTCCTCTCCCGCAGTTTCAGTTCCTTCCCACGACCTTGCCCACGACTTTGCGCTTGACAGGCGCGGGCATGGATATCAATATTCAAACGTTTCAATAGAGGGGTTTGCCTGGATTCTGCCCGCGCAGGACGGCGGCGCCATGAAACGACGTGGGCCAAGCACGGGGCGTTAGGAATAACAGTGGTCAGGGATCGGCGGCCAGGGACCAGCGATCGGTATCGGCGGCTCGTGATTCGTCTCTTATGAGGAGGATGTGCATGCTGCACCTCGGCTCTCGAACTCAGTTCTATCGCTCCCACTCCCTCATCGTCGTCGTAATTGTTGCGTTCTTCTGCGTGCTTCCGGCTTTCGGGTCTCCCACAGTCACCGGTTATGTTCGCGTCAACCAGATTGGGTATGAGGCTGGGGTTGCGATGCGGGCTTATTTGATGACTTCGAGGAGGGTGAGCGGGGTGGGGTTTGCGGTCACGAATGCGGCGGGCCAGGACGTGATCACCGGATCGGTTGGCGCGACGCTGGGCGAGTGGGGGAAGTACAGGGTTTATCCCATCGACTTTCTCGTGACCACGCCGGGAGTTTATACGCTTTCGGTGAGCGGGCCGGTTTCGGCGACGTCTCCTGGCTTTCCGGTGGATACTCCGGAGAATCTTTACGGCACGCCGCTCGAGAACAATCTTTATTTCTATGAGAATGAGCGCGACGGGCCGGATTTCATCCCTACGCCTTTGCGCACGGCTGCGGGGCATCTCAACGATGCCAGCGCCGCGGTTTACAAGAAGCCCCAGACCGATAACAACGACAACTTTATTGGAAGTTTGCTTCCGACTGGCGAGACCATCAACGCCGAGGGCGGGTGGTGGGACGCGGGGGATTATCTGAAGTTCGTGCAGACGCATAGCTATGTGGTGGCGCTGATGCTGATTGGAGTGCGGGATTTTCCACGGCAGATGGGCAGGAACTCCGCGGCGTCGGACTTTACCAACGAAGCGACGTTCGGCGTGAACTGGCTGCAGAAGATGTGGAATGACGATACGAAAACTCTTTACTACCAGGTGGGGATCGGCACTGACTTTGAGAGCTTCGATTATTTGAGCGATCACGATATCTGGCGCTTGCCGCAGGTGGACGATAGTTACGCGGGGAACGATCCGGTGTATCAGTACATCCGGCACCGTCCGGTGTTCCGGGCGGCTCCGGCGAAATCGAAAATCAGCCCGAATCTTGCGGGGCGTTTGACGGCGGACTTTGCGGAATGCTTCCAGGTATTTGACGAATCGAACCCGGCGCTGGCGAACCCATGCCTGTTTGCCGCAGAACACGTCTTCGACCTCGCGAAGACTTCTTTGACAGGAAGGTTGTTGACCACCGTGCCTTACGACTTCTATCCCGAAGGCGAGTGGCGCGACGATATGGAGTTGGGCGCGACGGAGCTTTACTTTGCATTGCAGTTAGCCGAGGAGCGCGGAAGTCTGCCGCAGGGTTTGCCGCATAGCGACGCGAATTATTACCTGACCCTGGCGGCGCAGTGGGCGCACGCCTACATCACCGGGCCTAACGATGCCGGGGACACACTGAATCTTTACGACGTGGCGGGGCTGGCGCATTTTGAACTCTACCGTGCGATTACTTTGGCGGGAAATCCGGCGGGACTGGCGGTGACGCAAGCTGATCTTTTGAATGATATGGCGAAGGCGATGGCGAACGCGATCGGCCAGGCCAACGATCCTTTCGGATTCGGCTGGCCGTGGGGCAGTTATGACACGATCGCCCACGGTGCGGGGCTGGCGGTGATGGCCAGGGAGTACCACTACCTCACGCACGATCGTACCTACGCGACATACGCGCGGCGCTGGCTGGGAAATATTTCTGGCGCCAACGCGTGGGGCGTGACGTTTACGGTGGGAGATGGCGCGGTGTTTCCGGATTGCATGCAGCATCAGGTGGCGAACCTGGTGGGATCGTTGAACGGAGAAGCGCCGGTGCTCAAGGGCGCGGTGGTGGAGGGTCCGAACAGCGCCGCGTCGTCGGGGTTTGTGACCCATATGGTCGCTTGTCCGCCGGGCGCCGGCGATGTTTACAGGAAGTTCAATGGGAACGGCGCAGTCTATAAAGACAACATGCAGTCCTATTCCACCGACGAGCCGGCGATTGATCTGACGGCAACTTCATTTTTGATGTATGCGTGGGGGATGGCGGGGTCGCCGAAGGGAATTCGGTAGGGTATCGTCCTAATTGTGAAATTGACGAGCAAGATTAGAAGCGGCGCGCAAGAGTTCCTTCGACTGCGCTCGATACAGGTCCGTTCCACACGGGTGCAGAGTCAAAGTCCCCACTTCTCACATAGGACGCGAGAAATGGGCCACCCTGGAAACGCAAGGTCAAACATCACCCCGAAAGCAAGGTCAAAGGCTAGCGGGCAAGAGTGCCCGCTCCACGCTTACGAATTACGAACAGGCACAGGAAATCCACAGCGAGGATTTTGGAAGAATCTGCCCCAGCTTATCTACTATTACAAGTAGTAGTTACTCTGTGGGCAAGGCAGTGAGGGATTTCCGAAATTCGTAACAAGGTCGAGATCAGACTGGTTTTGCACAACTTTCTGCAAGGCTGGCAGCGGTTTGGTATTATGACTCCCAACTAAAAAAGGGGGCTTCATGCTTCGAGCTGGGAAGAGCCTGCGGACTCTGCGTGAGAAGCTGGGGCTGACCATGCGCGATGTGGAAAACTCCAGCGCGCGCATGGCTGAGAAATATCACAACGAAGAGTACGCGCTTCCCCCGAGCCGGCTCTCCGACATTGAAACCAAAGGGCTTCTGCCGAGCATTCACCGGCTCTACACGCTTTCGGTCATCTACCGCCGCGACCTGCGGGAGCTGCTTTCCTGGTACGGCATCGATGTGAACAATACGGCGGCGGATCTGGGTCTGGTGGCGCCGCCGAAGTCGCATCTTTGCGATGCCCTGGCCGGGCTGACGGCGGCGCAGGTACCGCTGCGCATGGACCCGGGATTCGACGAACGCCGCACCCTTCATCTGGGACGGATGGTCGAGGAGTGGGGGCTGGTGCCGGCCGCTTACCTGGCTCAATTTGCCAACAGCGACTTTACCTATGGCTACATTGGTCATGAGGATTTCACCATGTACCCCATCCTGCCGCCGGGCAGTTTTATCCAGGTGGATGAAGCGCGCAACAAGGTGGTGGAAGGCGCGTGGCGGTCGGAATACGAGCGGCCGGTTTATTTTGTCGAAACCCGTGACGGCTATACCTGCTGCTGGTGCGGCCTGCGCAAGGACGAGCTTGTTTTGCAGCCGCATCCTTTGTCGCCGGCGGCGGTCCGGATTTTGCGGCATCCCCAGGAAGCGGAAGTGCTCGGGCAGGTAGTGGGGGTGGCTATGAAGCTGACGGAGTGGCGCCCGATTGAGACTGCTCCAGGGCCGCTTGCTCCAGGCACGAAAGCGCCGTCAGCACTGAACTGAGGTGGGTCGCCTTGGGTGAACCCTTGCGTTCGTCCAGCAGCAGATCATCGAACTTGCCGCGCATTTCCTCGACGCAGGTTTGCGGTTGGAGTCCCTGGCTTCGGCTGGTTTCTTCTAAATCCTCCGTAAGAGAAGCCAAGGGAGCTCGAAGCACTCCCGCCAGCACTTCCCCGTGCGCTGTTTTCAGCGCCCGCTCCGCGGACTCCGGCCCGTGCACGCGCGCCATTCCCCAGTGCTGGTAGGCGCCGTCTTCCCGGCGTAAAGAGGCCAGGTACAAGAGCTTCCCCAACAGGCCCGAGACCGCGGCCAGCGTAGTTTCCCGAACATCCTGCAAGGCAGATTTCAGGGTCATCCGTTACGAATTCCGGACATCTGTAAGCTCAGGGGCATCTGCTTTTCCGCCCACCCGACCGTGCCAGTATTTCTCCGCAATCCCCCAAGAAAAGGAGAAACTTATGCAACGACTGGTGCTTACCATTGCTGCAGCTTTGATCTTACTCAACGCGCTCGTGATGCCGGCGGTGATGCATGCCGATGGTCCACAGGGTCCTAACTGTAACCCAAATCAAATCTGCCCCCCGTAGCCCGTTGAAGGTGTTACGAAAACCGAACAAGATCCATGGAGTTGGGCTGGCTGCTGGCATTGGGGTATAGTGCCAGCAGCCACGATGTTTGAGCGTCATTCACCACTCTGGCATTACCTTAATTTCGGACCCTGCGTTCTGCTTCTGGTCCTCGCGGTGATCGTCTACCGACGCTCACTGCATCGGCAGTTTCCGGTTTTCCTGACCTTTGCCGTTGTCCAAGGGGTGGCAGGATTAGCTCTCTACCTTATGAGCCTCGCGTATTGGAGATTCCACCCGCCGCTTATCTCAGGCGTGCTTTGGTGGCAGGCAAATTTTGTCCGCTTGCTGATTGAGGTGGTCTTGAAATTTGCTCTGATCGGAGAGATTCTCTCACAGGTCTTGCAGCCGTTTCCGGCTCTTTCCAAATTGGGAAAGTTGATGGTTCGAGTGGTGGGCCCAGCGCTGGTGCTGACGGCCACCTGGATCGTAGCCTTATCTCGACCCAGTGAATTTGCCCCCGTCATCGCAAACTCCCATCGTTTGGACTTGGCCGACTACGTGATCCAGTGCGGCATGCTGCTATGCATCGTTTTGTTTGCCGCCTACTTCCACCTGACCTGGGGTCGGTTAGCCTCTGGAATCGCTTTAGGTCTAGGGTTGGCGGGTTCCGTGCAGCTGGGGACGTGGGCAATCTGGTCGAATCTCGCGGTTTCTTTTCACCAGATCACTGTGCTGGATTTTGTGAACATGGGCGTTTACCTCCTGAGTGTTCTGATCTGGTTCTATTACGTGCTGACGACGAAAGCGACGCTCATGGACAAGCTGGGCGACGATGACGGTCACTATGACGATCATGATTCGGGGGGACCTGACTTGGCCGGACATGATTCGGGCGGAGAAGATTCATACGTAGAGGACGCGCGGCAGCATGATCTGGTGGTTTGGAATCGCGAACTGGAGCGCCTTCTGAAGCGATGATTCTCGTCATTCTGATCGTCGGTGCGGTAGCCACCCTGGCCTCAGTTGGGTTTGCGGTTTCGCAGGCGCTGCGGCCTGCTTCGAAGGCAGCCCTGGAGGCGCAGCTCGAGCCGATCGACGTGGCGGCGTTTCGCAACCTGATCGATCCGGCGGAGGACGAATATCTGCGGCAGCATCTTTCAGCGGCGCAATTCCGCGTGACGCAGCGCGCGCGGCTGCGAGCGCGCGCGGCCTACGTGCGGGTGGCGAGAAGGAATGCTATCGTGCTGAATCGGATGGCGCAGACCGCTCTGGCCACGAGTAGCGCCCGCCCCACCAACGACGTTCGCATTCGCGAAACCGCGCTGCGATTGGGCAACGACGCGCGGCTGCTGCAGCACAATGCTGAGTTCGCCCTGCTGCGGATTTATGCCGACATGGCCTGGCCCCATCGCAGCACGGCCACTGTCGGCATTCTCGACCGCTACGAGCGTTTGAGCGACTCCGCGATGCTGCTCGGGAGGTTGCGGAATCCGGGCGTGGCGGTGCGGGTTACGGCGGGGTAGCCCGTCCGCGAGATCGAATCGCCCAAGAGCAGTGGAGAGTGTCACCCACGAGAACAAGGTCAATGGCAAGCGGGCAAGAGTGCCCGCTCCACACGATCAAGGTCAAAGGCCCCACTTCTCAAAAGGTACGCGAGAAATGGGGCACTCGCCTGCGATGTGGGTTAGGAAATTCGCGGTTCCTGGAACGATTTTCTCCAATCGAACAGAGCCATGGGGTAACTCGAACATAACCCCCTTTTTTCTTGTTTTCGAGCCCCGTTCTGTTATAAAAACCAGCGGTAATCGGGCCGCCCTCAAATTGTCTTTCGTATCCACTTCGGCGTGCTGCCGCAAAGTTGGTTCCGCCGTCTGCTCGCGTTCCGCGAGCGCCAGGGAGAAATCTATGATTCGCATCCTCAGGTTGATTTCCGTCGCGGTGTTTTTCTTGCTGGTTTCTGCTCTGGCCTTGGGCCAGGGCGGCGTGGCCACGGGCGATCTGCACGTTACGGTGAAGGATCCGAAGGGCAACCTGGTGGCGAATGCAGTGGTCCGGGTGCGGGACGCAGGCAAGGGGCTGGAACGCTCGGGCAACGGCGACGGGCAGGGCGGTTACAGCGTGCGCCTGCTGCCGCCGGGCATGTACTCGGTTACGATCGATGCGCCCGGCTTTAGCGGGATTTTAAGCACAGGGGTCGGGATCACCGTCGGAGGACTGATTGAGCTTCCGGTCACGCTATCTGTGGCGACTGGCAAGGAAGTGGTGGAGGTGACTTCGCAGGCGGACTTGATCGAGACCTCGCGCAGTTCGACCACCGATACGATCGGGCAGCGCCGCATTGATAATCTTCCCATCAACGGCCGCAACTACATCAATTTTACTTTGACCGATTCGCAGGTGGTGCGCGACAACGCGCCCAACACCGGCGCTGCGCCTACTTCCGGCCTGAACATGAGCGGGCAGCGCGCGCGCTCGAACCTGGTCAATGTGGATGGCGCCGACGCCACCGATAATTCGGTGAACGGCGTGCGCTCGACGGTTTCGCAGGAGGCGGTGCAGGAATTCCAGATTATTTCGAACAGCTATGCGGCCGAGTATGGCCGCGCCGCCGGCGGCGTGGTGAATATCATCACGCGGTCGGGGTCGAATGATTTTCACGGGGACGTGTTCGGCTACCTGCGCAACCGGAATTTTCAGGCGGTGAATCCGTTCAGCACGGTTGCGAATCCGGCGTACACGCGGGTGCAGGGCGGAACGGCCTTCGGCGGGCCGATCAAGAAAGATAATACATTTTTTTATTTTTCGTATGAGATCACGCGCAGGCATGAGACGGGTTTTTCGAGCATTGGACAGGGCAATTTCGGACTGGTGCCCTTCGATACCGCTACCACAGCAGGGGGAGCAGCGCCGCTACCGTTTGGAACCATCCAGGCGACGCCGGGCCAGGCTGCCTACCTGCAGAGCTTGACTCCCGCGGACGTAGGCACAATCGGTCTCACGAACCTCGAGCACTATGAATTGCTGGTCGGCGCCTCGTCTGGGCAGGCAATCCAAGGCACTTGGCCCACCGCGCTGGTGCAGGGTGCAAGCGGTGGCCTGCTCTCCAGTTGGTCAGGGTTTCCGACCACGTGTACTCCTCCCGGCCCATGCGTCCCCGTGCCCGCGTCCTACCAGACGTTGGCATCGCAAGTGGGCAACTATCCCGTCTTCGAAGGGACGAGCGTCTACTCTCTGCGAATCGATCATAACGTAAGCAACAACAACCGGCTGATGCTGCGGTCCAACGTCAGTCCCTCCACGATTACCGGCATCGAAGTCGGCGGCCAGGACCAGCCTTTCGGCCAGAACGCATACTCCCGCACCTCGCAGCAGACCTTCCGCGATGTTGCCGGGACGGCGGAAGACACCTGGACCATCGGCAACAACAAAGTGAATGAGTTCCGTTTCCAGTATGCGCGGCGCGGTCTGGCATATTTCTACAACACACACACCTCGCAGGGATCGGACCCGGCCGTCAATATTCCGGGCTTTGCTTACTTCGGCCGCGAGCCTTATTCCTACATTCAGCGCACGGAACAGCGCTATCAGTTCACCAATAACTTTTCCTGGACGATGGGCCGTCACGACACGAAGTTTGGCGTGGATGTTAACTACATTCCGATCAACGCCATTTTCACGGTGAACTATGGCGGCGTCGTTGATATCGGTTCTCTGTCGGCCTCCGACCTGGGACTCGGCTTTGGCCCCGGCCTGTCTCCGGTGCAGGCGTACGGAGCCGGGATTCCTGCCGACGTCATCCAGGGCCTGGGCAGTCCCAGCGACTCGTTCCACAACCTTGCGGTGGGAGCCTTTTGGCAGGATTCGTGGCGAGTGAATCCGAGACTTACCGTCAACTACGGGCTGCGTTACGATATCGAAAAACCGCCTACACTCAAGCCCATCAACTCGCCGCTGGCGCAAGCCGCCTACAACCTGCTCAATCTGCAAAAAGGAATTCAGACGGCGACGCACAATTTCCAGCCGCGCATCGGCATGGCGCTCGATCCCGGCGGGAACGGCAAGACGGTCATCCGGGCTTCGTATGGCATTTTCTACGATCATCCGTTGCTGGGGCTTTATTTCCTGGGCGACGCCTCGGACGGTTCCAGCAGCGGACAGCTCGCGTTTGGCCCAGGCTCGCCCTGCCAGGGAGCGGGAAGCCCGGGCAACCTGAACGCAGTCGAGATCTTCCAGGGGCTGGTTCCGTCGGCGTCCGGCGCCGGTAATCCCGCTTGCTCGCCCACCGCAGGTCCGACCAGTGCCGCCGTGCTTGGCCTGCTGAATTACTCGCCGAACCAGCAACTGTTCTCGTGCACCACGTCGGGAGCCAACTGCGGCGTGGCTTCCACGAGTCAATCCATTTTCCTGAACCAGAACTACCTCAATCCCACCAGCTTTCTGCCGCTGGCGTTTCAGCCTTTTGGTTATCCGCAGGCCAAGAACTTTGTGTATGCCTACGCGCAACAGGCGAACCTTACGATTGAGCGCGACCTGGGCGGCGGCTTCGCGCTCAGCCTGGCTTACAACTTCAATGGTGGACGTCATCTCAACCGCCCCATCAACGCCAACACCATTCGCGGCGACTTGATGACGGCGAACTTTGAAGCGGCGCTCGCCGATGGCCAGACGTTCACCAGTCCCTTCACGGTGGTGGGCGAATGCAATCCCGCCGGTGGTCCATTTGGGCCGAAGCCGTTTGTGGACGCCTCGCTCATGAACTTTTTTCGCCCCGGCGGATTGAATCCGTCGATCATCGGCGCCTACGCCTCGATCCACGATCCGCTGGGTTGTATCGCACAAGCGGCGGCGATGGTGCAGAGTCTGGCGGGATTCAATGCGAACTGCAATCCGGCCACCTTCGCCGGTTGCGTGCCTTTCGGCGATATGGACGCCAACTATTCCAACGGCAGTTCGATTTACCACGGCTTCAGCGCCAACCTGCGTAAGCGCTTCAAGCGGCACTACGAGTTCCTCGCCTCTTATACCTGGTCGCATGCCATTGACGACTCCACCGATCTGCAATCCACGCTCACACCGCAAGACAGTTACTTTCCTGCCGAGGAGCGTTCCACTTCGCTTTTCGACCAGCGGAATCGCCTCGTCTTCAGCGGGGTTTATCAGAGCGAAAGGCTGAGCGGGAATGGCTTCGCGAGCAAGTTCTTCAGCAATTGGACGGTCGCTCCGCTGATCGAAATCGCTTCCGGGCGGCCATTCAACGTCATCACCGGCAACGACGACAACCTGCAGCTATCCTCTCTGACCGGCCGGCCCAATACCACGGTGAATCCCATTTGCACGGCGGCTGGCTTCACGCCGGTGGCATCAAAGTTTTCGCCCACTGGCATGTTCCAGGAACCTTGTCTGCAACAGTTCATTGTCTCCGGTATTGCGCCCACTCTGCAGCAACTCGACGGCAACCTGGGCCGCAACGCCGGTATTTCGCCGTGGAATGTGTTCAACGATCTGCGCGTAGCGCGGCGAATTTATTTTGGCGAACGTTACAATCTGGAACTGATTGCCGACATGTTCAACATCGCCAACAAGGACAACGTCTCCGCGGTGAGCCCGCTGTTCACCAATGCCGGGCAGGCAACTTCGGCTTATGATCCGCGGCAGTTCCAGTTTGCGATGAAGATGAACTGGTAAGGAGCGTGGGTGCACGGCGGGATCCATGTGGCGACAGCCCCCTCGGCTGTCCCAGCCTGGGCGAAGCCCGGCGCCCCGCATCCCAAAAGCCCGAGATCAAGATCGGGCCGAGGTCCAGGCCCAGTTTTCCAGTAAACTAAAAAACCATGTCCAACCAAGGTGTCGTCCTTCCTCCGGAAACTCACTCTCCGCAACCGCCCGTCCACAACGCCTTCCGCGGACCGAACGGCATTCGTGCGGGCTGGCGAGCGCTGATGTTTCTGATGATCGTGTGTGGACTCCTGCTGGTTGTGGCGGTGGCGCTCAAGTTGGCGGCGCGATTTCTGTTCGGGGAGATTCAATTGGGCGGCGGGCTCCAACTCACGCCTTTGGGAACAGCCAGCCTCGAAGGGACTATTCTCTTCGTGACTGCGGGTGCCGCTCTGATCATGGCAAGAATGGAGCGCCGCAAGTTTGGCGTCTACGGCCTGCCGGCGAGATTCGCCTTCCGCAAGGATTTTTGGGTGGGCGCACTCGTTGGGTTTGCTGCGATCAGCGCCTGCCTGCTGGGCATTTTCGCGCTGCACGGATTCCGGCTGGCCGGCATCGCGATTCATGGCAACACAATCATCACTGCGGTTGCGGCCTGGAGCGCGGCTTTTGTGGTGGTAGGCTTGGCGGAGGAGTTTGCGTTTCGTGGGTATCTTCAGTTCACGCTCACCAGTGGAATGGGTTACTGGCCGTCGGCGATTCTGTTGTCGCTGCTGTTCGGGCTGGCGCATGCGAGCAATCCTGGGGAGAGCAAGCTCGGGCTGCTCTCGGTGGTGCTTTTCGGATTGCTTTTCTGCTTTTTCCTGCGCCGCACCGGCAATCTGTGGTGGGCTGTAGGATTCCACGCGGGATGGGACTGGGGACAAACTTTTTTCTACGGCGTTCCCGACAGCGGACTCGCCGCGTATCACAATCTCTTCAACTCCAGCTTCAGCGGCGCGACCTGGCTCACGGGAGGCAGTGTCGGCCCCGAAGCCAGCATCTTTACGCCCATGGTGCTGGCGCTGGTTGCAATTCTGTTCAGCCGTGTATACCGGGAGAGGAAATACCAGTCAGGCCACTGAGCGCGTGAGCGGAAATGTCGGCGCCGGGTTTCGCCCCGGGTTGGACAGCCGAGGCGGCTGTCTCCACATGGATCTTTCGAGTCAGCTGCTGCCTAGGCTGCGCGTTCCGGCGGACTCGACTTCGAAGTCTTCCCCGCATTGGCCGCATCCAGCCGGATTCTGGTCACCCGCGCCGTTTCCTGCATTAGCGAGCCGGTTGCGTTCGGCCCGTCTCCCGCCATGACTGAGCCCGCGGCCAAGGCAAAGCGTAACGCGTCCGTCTGATCCTCGAAATACAGAATGACTTGTCCCGACATAATATTTCCCCCGAGTGTGAACCTTCCCTCAACTGCGTCCTTGGAAAAACTTTCGACGAGGTGGCGCGCACCCAGCGTGGCGCATGCAAACTTTCCACGATTGTCAGGGATTACTCCGCTGGTCAGAAGTACTCTTCTTGGTTCGCCAGGCGGCATTCTCTCCGCTGGGGACAAAACGGCCTAGCGGGCCGCGGACTGCACCCGGCTCGCGAAGGCGTGCCAGGTGGCTGTGCTTCCGATGAGTGGCCTGACCTGTTGCACGGAGATGAGCAACACGCATGCCCAGAGCGTTGCGCGATGTAGTTTGCGTGTGGACCACAGGTCGTACGCCACCAGGAGGAGCAGGAAGACGTAAGAGAACAGCGCCGCTCGAATCGGGTTTCGGTGGACCACCGGGAAGGGCCAACGGGCCAGGGCGGCGATCGACAGCCCAATCGTGGCGACGAGAATCAGGCGCTTGTGCGCTGCCGGGTTAGAGCGGGAGCGGAAAGCAAAAAAGACGAGCGTCGCGAAAATCACCATGTCGGTCATGGGGACGATGTAGAAAGCTTGCGGATCGCGGCCTGGCGTTGCGCCGGCTCGGACCAGTGAATCCGTAGCCGCCAAAACCCCGAGCACAACCATGAGACATGCCAGAAAGAATCCCGCAATGCCAAGGCGGCGATGGATGTCCACGCGACCAGCCGAAATCAGTGAAGTTTGCGTCACCAGCAGAAGGATCCAGCACGAAAAGGCTGCCCCGTGCAGGTGAATGATCAGGCTGGGCAGCGGCGCGTGGAAGACTCCGGCGAGATAGTAGCTGTGCGCAAAACCCACAAAAACTGTAACCAGCAAGAGCAGGGCCATCCCTGAAAAAAACAGATGATCGAAACGGTGTCCGGGCGCGCCGGTCACGAGCCGCGCGGTACTGCTGGGACCTGCTACAACGGTGGCCATCGGCGCTCCGATTAAAAGCTTTTGATTTTGTTGGGGGGATTGCCACTCTGACTCTCGGGGGGAATACGCCAGAGGTGATCTGGGCAAGCCTACTCCTTTTTGAGACGGATTGTTTGAAATGGCGGTCGCGGGCTCGCGCGGAGTCTGAGCCGCCCCCGCCGAACTCGCAAGCGGAGTCAAGGGATCTGAGCTGAACAGGGACGGCTGGCAGCTGCTTCGTGGTTGGGACGATTGCCGTCCTCACTTCATGAGAAGAACGATCAACGATAAAATCGAACAGTCCGGACGCTGAATGCAAAGGACTTGCGGAAAGAAGAGTGGGACCCCATTTGTGAACATTCTAGGACTAGGTCAACGAGCCCTATCTCGCGCCTACGGCCAGAAACTCGCGCCACGGAGGGGTTCGACAAACTGCTCGATGAAATCAGCGATGCGAAGCACAAACTGGCTGGGAAGTTAGCAAGTTTAAAAAATAGGCGATGGCAGCGACAAAGGGGCGGCAAACAAAACAATCATCTGGCCGCCACACATTCTAAGCGATCCGGCGTTTCTGCTTCAGTCGAGAGATGCAGGGTAGTGGAGTCGGCGGTGACGGCAGGTATGTATACCTGCCGTCACCGCCACGAGAGAGATTTCCTCCCAGAGACGTAATTCCATAAATTAGCTGCGGCAACATAGCGCACCACTATTCTTGCGTATCTCCCCGCAAGATGTTATTTTTCATATATTTAGGCTGTTCCAGAGATCCACGCAATGTCACCAAATGTGGTAGTTTTAGTGACGATGAACAACGGCAAATCGACGTCCGATTCCATAGTGCGACGAATCCGAGGTCACGGACGAGGCTGGATATTCACAACCTCAGAATTCCTCGATTTAGGAGCTGAGAGCGCTCTGAAAAAAACATTATCTCGACTCAGCCGAGATCGCATAATTCGACGTTTGGCGAGGGGCATTTACGACTATCCTCGTGTCCACAAAAAGCTAGGAATTCTTTCTCCGAGCCGGGGCTGGAGAACTGCGTGGAGGAAGCTAACCGAAGAAGCGGGTCTGGGGGGACTGAGACCCCATGACCTGAGACACCATGCGATTACCAAGTTGGCGGAATCCCCTGAAGCCAGTGAGCAGACGATCATGTCCATCGCCGGGCACGTCAGCCGGGAGATGCTGGAGCACTATTCCCATGTCCGGCAAGAAGCGAAGCGACGGGCAGTCGAGTCGCTGGATAACGTCACAATCACGTCACAATTAGCGAAATGGGAGGCGGAAGCTGAACAGAGAGATGCGAAAAAGCCCAATAATAATGGGAAGAATTGGTCGGGACGGGCAGATTTGAACTGCCGACCCCTCGCACCCCAAGCGAGTGCTCTACCAGGCTGAGCCACGTCCCGACTAGGAAGGAATCCGC